>ENA-OSET01000807-OSET01000807.1-sediment-metagenome-genome-assembly--contig:-NODE-807-length-34286-cov-10.471133_pt1 | contig 34286 bp, 24 predicted proteins | sample MGYA00237882_ERZ534229 | MGnify/ENA primary metagenome ERZ534229 (study PRJEB26408, sample SAMN06266212) | sediment metagenome | isolation source: Hudson Canyon methane seep mesocosm | place... | reverse complement strand
TGATTTAGGTGCGAAATAATCTTTTTGCATCGCTAGATTACCTTCATATTCAGCATAACCCTGTAAACCATGAAATTTAGGGGTTAAATAACCTAGACGTAAACGTAAGGTATTGGCATGGGCTGTTTCGTTCCCACCTGCTACATCCGCCATTTCATAACGGTAACGTAAATTTACTTTAAATTGGCCATATTTAGCATCGTCTTGACCTAATTTAAAGGCATTTTCAACCGGCTTATCAAATTCGTAGGCCGCTGCAGACTGCATGAAAATTGACGCTAAAATGGCAGAAGAGAGAGGGGTGAGTAAAAAACGTTTAGATGTTTTTTTAGATAGCATTTTAGGCTCCTAAGGTGATTGTTAATGTGCTTTATCGCATTCGGCTAAGAAAGTTAATAAACTTTCTCGATATTTATAGTAATCGGGGTGTTGTAGTAGACTTTGACGTGTTCTCGGTCTGGGTAAATTAATTTCTTCAATTTTACCCACTTTGGCATTGGGTCCATTGCTCATCATAACCACGCGATCGGCTAATAAAATCGCTTCATCGACATCATGGGTAACCATAATGGCGGTGACTTGTGTGCGTTGCCAAACTTCCATTAAGACTTCTTGCAGCTCCCAGCGTGTTAATGAATCGAGCATACCGAACGGCTCATCTAATAAGAGTAACTTGGGAGATAAGGCGAAAGCACGGGCAATACCAACACGCTGACGCATACCGTTAGACATATCTCCGGCTTTTTTGAATAAAGAATCACCTAAACCAACACGCGTTAAGTAGTATTCGACGATATCATCACGTTCTGTTTTATTCGCGTGTGGGTACACTTTATCGACACCCAAGGACACGTTCTCAAAAGCAGTCAGCCATGGGAATAAGCTTGGTGCTTGAAATACAACGCCACGGTCAGGGCCTGCACCAGTGACTTCTTTATTATCTAGAATTATGCCGCCTTCGGAGACTTCATTGAGTCCTGCAGTCATAGATAAGACGGTTGATTTACCACAGCCAGAATGACCAATAATAGAAACAAACTCACCTTTTTTCATGCTAAGTTCAAAGCCATCGACAACTTTAACTGTGCTATTACCATCCGATGTAGGATAGATTTTTGATAATTGCGAAAATTCTAAATATTTTGGCTTACCAATATCATCTTTTTCAGGTTTTAATGCTGAGCTATCTGCTTGCCAATTATTACTGGTATTCGGACGGACGTTAGGTAAGATGATTTTACCTGTACCTCCCTGATTGGCTTTTTCCATGCCAATATCCATAAGATATTTGGTGATTTCACCACGTAAGCGCTTAAATTCTTCGTTATGATTGAGTGCCGTTCTATCTCTAGGGCGTTCGATATTAATATGAAAATCAGGTCCTAAAGTGGCATCAGGACCAGGGTTTAATGGAATAACCCGGTCAGCCATATAAATGGCTTCATCGACATCATTGGTAATTAAAATAACGGTTTTCTTTTCTTTTTCCCAAATGCTCAGAATTTCATCTTGTAAGTTCCCTCGTGTTAAAGCATCTAGGGCACTTAAAGGTTCATCTAATAATAAAATATCTGGGTTTGCCGCTAAGGCACGGGCGACATTAACTCGCTGACGCATACCGCCTGATAATTCAGTGGGTCTTTTATCCATAGCATGGCCTAAGCTAACCATTTCTATGTATTTTTTTGCATGAGCAGCACGTCGATCCGCTGGCCAACCTTTGAATATTTCATCCACGGCTAGAGCGACATTTTCAAAAACCGTCAGCCAAGGCATTAAGGAATAATTCTGAAAAACGACGCCTCGATCGGGGCCGGGTTCAGTAATTGCTTTGCCTTGCTTTAATAATTCACCTGAGCTGGCTTCAATTAACCCAGCAATGGCTGAAATTAAAGTCGTTTTACCACTACCTGAAAAACCCACGATAGCAATAAACTCTCCATCTTTAACATCTAAATTAATATTTTTTAGAATGGAGTTTTTATCTTTACCTTCACCATAAGATTTACAGACATTTTTTAACTCTAATAAAGGCTTTGCTGCATCATTTGCAGCACTGGGCGCTGCGATTGGAGAAATAATATCTTCTTTTATTGCTGACATAATATGCTCCTAATTACAGGTTACAATCAAAAGAGAAGATATTTTGTAGCGACTGCATAATACGGTCCAAAATAAAGCCGATAATACCAATGGTGAACACTGCTACCATAATTTTACCTAAAGAGTGTGAGCTACCATTTTGAAACTCATCCCAAACGAATTTACCTAAACCTGGGTTTTGCGCTAACATCTCAGCCGCAATAAGTACCATCCAGCCCACCCCTAGCGATAAACGCATACCGGTAAAAATATACGGTAAAGAGGAAGGTAAAATAATTTTTCGAATTTGCGTGCTCCAGTTAAGGCGTAATACTTTACCAACATTAACCAAATCTTTATCGATAGAAGCAACACCCACAGCCGTGTTAATTAAGGTCGGCCATAAGGAACATAAAGTTACCGTAATAGCTGATGTTAAAAACGCTTTTTCGAACCAAGAATCATCGGTGGTAACGTAGAGTGCACTAACAACTAAGGTTACAATCGGCAGCCACGCCAAAGGGGAGACCGGTTTAAAAATTTGAATTAAGGGATTAATCGCCGTATTAAACAGTGGGCTCATACCACAAATAATACCGAGAGGAACGGCAATTAAAGTGGCAATGATAAAGCCAGCAAAAACGGTATATAAACTGGTGATAATTTGATCTAAGTAAGTTGCTTTACCTGTATAAGGGCGCATTCTTACTTCAGCATTAGGGTCTTTTGCTAATTTTTTAGCATTACGTGCTTCTTGACGCTGCACAAACGCGACTTCTTTTTCGCGCTCTGCATTATGATCATCGATCAAGCCACCGACTTCGTGCCAAACTGCGGAAGGTCCGGGAATGGCGCCTAGGCTGGTATGGATTTGTGTAGCGGAAGCACTCCACATGCCTAAAAATAAGATAAAAGCAACAATGGGCACGCCCATTATTAGCCATAATTGTCTGATTTGCTGGCTAGGGTTTTCACCAGCTGCAATTTTAACCAGCGGCACAAACCATGTAAGTCCCGTGATATTGAAAAATTTAATAAGTTGATTGGTCATTATTGGCCACCTGTTTTGCAACACTGCTTAATTAATTGGAAGTTTTACTTTTTTCGCAAAAAAGAGATACATCCTTGTATCAAATAACATCCCTATTGGTAGGTACACACTTCACACGGAGGAAAAGGGGATTAGTCGATGATTTTTCCATCAACTACTTTTTGTTTACCTTTTAAGCCAATCGAAAACTTAGCTAAATAAGCATTAGGCTGAGTACCATCGTAAACAATATTATCAATAAAATGTTTTTGTGGCGCTTTAAAGCCAGTCTCTCCAACACCAGGAAAGTCAGCTGCATTTGCTTTACCTTCAGCGATTAATTCATTAGCTGCTTGCATATAAATATCAGGACGATACACTTTTTTAGCAATTTCCATGAACCATGCATCATCTTTAGGCTCGTTGATTTGTCCCCAACGACGCATTTGTGTTAAATACCAAATCGCATCACTGTAATAAGGGTAAGTTGCATTATTTCTAAAAAAAGTATTGAAGTCCGGCATTGGGCGCTTATCGCCTTTTTCATATTCAAAAGTACCGGTCATACTGTTAGCGATCACTTCATAATCTGCGCCCACATATTTACTTTCAGATAAGATTTTTACTGCTTCAGGGCGGTTCTTGTTGTTTTCAGCATCTAACCAAATTGCAGAACGAATCAATGCTTTAACCACTGCGATATGTGTATTGGGATATTTGTCTGCCCAACCTTTACTCACACCAAACACTTTTTCTGGGTTATCTTTCCAGATCTCATAATCGGTTACGACTGGAACACCAATACCTTTAAAAACTGCTTGTTGGTTCCACGGCTCACCGACACAGTAACCATAAATAGTACCGGCCTCCATGGTTGACGGCATTTGCGGTGGCGGTGTGACCGATAACAATGCATCCGCATCAATTTGGCCAGTGATATCTTGTGGTGGCGCATAATAACCAGGCTTAATGCCGCCTGCTGCTAGCCAATAACGTAATTCATAGTTATGTGTAGATACAGGGAATACCATGCCCATGTTAAATGGCTTACCTTCGTTTTTATATTTTTCAACAACCGGCTTTAAAGCGTCTGCTTTAATCGGGTGAACGGGTTTTCCACCTTCCATAGGAATATGAGGCTTCATTTGTTTCCAGATGTCATTAGAAACGGTAATCGCATTACCGTTTAAATCCATGCTGAAAGCAGTTACGATGTCTGCTTTAGTACCAAAACCAATAGTTGCACCTAGTGGTTGGCCTGCCAACATATGTGCACCATCTAACTCACCATTGATCACCCTGTCTAATAACACCTTCCAGTTAGCTTGTGCTTCAACCTGTACATACAAACCTTCATCTTCGAAGTAACCTTTTTCATAGGCAATGGCTAAAGGAGCCATATCTGTTAACTTAATAAAGCCAAATTTAAGGTCTTCTTTTTCTAGCTTTCCTACCGCGTAGCTAACCGAAGTCATTGATAGTGTTGCCGCCGCTAATGCAACGGATAGTCCCGTAGTTAGCTTTTTAAAAGGAAAATTACTGGTTTTCATGGTGACCCTCATAGTAATGCGAAAAATTTGAGCAAAAAAAAAGCGCCTACAAACTGAGCACCTTGGGGGGGAATACTCGTTTGCAGACGCCTTTGTCTGGTTGGTTCTACAATGAACCATTTATTTTAAACTCCAACGTTGGAGTCTTTGAAATTAATAATGCAGTAGTCGTGCCAAAAATATTATTTTTTGAAATATTAGTGGAAAATTAAAATAAAACAATAAGTTATGAGATAGTCTATTTTTGTTTTATCAAACCTTTAAATAAACTCGCAAGGCTTTTCTTGTTCTGTTTTGGTGCGTTAAATATTTATAATGCACTATTTTGTGACGGCTCTACGCTAAATAACGTGCAAAAATTATTTTTTATCCAGCAATTCAGCCATAGCGATGACATTTTTAGCCATTTCTTCAATGGTGGTATTTCTTTCCATCGCCAATTTCCTTAGTGTGTGATAAGCCTCATCCTCAGATAAGTGACGTAAATTCATCAGTATTCCTTTCGCGCGATCTATAAGTTTACGTCCTTGTAATTTTGATTTTGATTTTTCCAGCTCTGTGCGCAACTTGTGTTGCTCAGTAAAGCGAGCCGCCGCAATTTCAATAATGGTTTTCAATGGCTTATTAATATAACCATCAACAATATAGGCACTGACGCCAGCTTGTACGGCACGAGCAATAGAGTCTTTATCTACGGCACTAGAAAAGACCACGATGGGTAATGGGTAGTTTTCGTTAATGCTTTTTATTAATTCAATGGTTGCACTACTGAACTTAGGGCTATTAATTAATAGGATGTCGGGGTTAATCGTATCCCTTATCGAGGATATATCAGTAGGTAACTGAGCTAGATAAAAAGTTTCATACCCCGCTATTTTTATTAGCGGTTCAAGTTCCTTTTCTTTCGTTTTGTCATCTATTATTAATACGTATGAGGGGCTCATAGTTTAGCTTTCAATAGTTTGGTGCTGTAGGTTGGATCATTTGTAATGATTTAAGCAGAATATATACCATATTAAGTAACTGCCTTTTAAAGCATGTGCATAGCTTGTTAAATGATTATATGGCGATCATGGATAGCTCTATTTTGGTGCATTGCACTTGATTATGGAGGCCTTAGGTACTGAATAGTGGGTTTAACAATAAGGGGGGGGTTGGAGGCTCTCAAAATGTACCTGATTACGTTTAACTTGCAGTCGTTAACAAGGGTTTTGTCGTTCGTTATGGAGATTGCAGAATACGAGGCTTTCTCACAGCTATTCATGGCATTACCTAACAGCATACGGGTTACTCTGGTAAGTCATTTGATGAATAAATATATTTAATACATTCTTTCCTTTGCTATTAATAAGGTTTAGGCGCATATCTTGCTTTTCCTATTTAAATGCTAGTTTGCACAAAGTTGCTTATTAAGGAATTAGTGACTCAATTTATTGGACAAGGCTCAAGGTAATGAAAACATTTATTAAAGTAACCGAAATTTGGGTTCCTAACAAAGAACATACTCACTTGGTGCTAAAAGAGGGGACTTACGGAGATTATCAGCATTTTAAAAAAATCAGCCAGCAGAAGCAGTTTGCTTATCGAAGTGGGTTGCCGGGTAAAGTCTGGTCATCAGGGCTGCCTATTATTTTAAAAGACCTTGAAAATACTTACTTTGAACGTAGCGGAGAAGCCCATAAGGTAGGGTTAACTTGTGCTATTGGCTTTCCGGTTTTTTCTGGGGAGTTTTTAATGGCTGTTATTGTATTCTTATGTGGTGACGATAAAGATCATGCTGGAGCGATTGAAATATGGAGCAATCAAGCAGATAGCTTGGATGAATTACAGCTAATTAATGGCTATTACGGTACGCTTAAGTACTTTGCCGGTATTTCAGTGGATACAAAAATAGGTAAAGGTACTGGGTTGCCTGGCTTGGTTTGGGCAAGAAATAGGCCGGTATTAATTGATGATATCGGGCATTCAACTGAATTTATTCGTGCTCATGACGCGCTACAAGCAGGAATTTCTACAGGTATCGGTATTCCAGTGAATAGAGGGGTAGGGAAATTTCATGCTTTAGTGTTTTTATCGGCTAAAGCTACACCCATTGCTAAACGGATGCAGGTTTGGGTGCCTGATGAGCAGCATGAAAAATTATATTGTCATGATGCCTATGGATCGAAAAATGACAGTTTGGCGGAAATGTTCGAAACAAAAACAATTAGCAAGGGAGAGGATATTATCGGTAAGGTTTGGCTGACGGGCGTGCCGACAATCGTGGAGAGTAATTTTAATGGTCAATTGCAAGACCCAGCTGGAATTAGTGCTTTGCTTGCTATCCCCGTTATTGATAAAGGCATATTAACGGCGGTTGTTACATTTATGTTCTAAAATTGGCTTGCTACCCCATTCTCTCAGAGGGGTAGCATTTTTGATTTGGGCTCGATAGCTAGGGCCGTGTGTGATTTATGGATTCAGTGGCATAGCTAATCGCAGTTATGCACGTTTAATATGCGTTATATCAATAGCTCATTAGCGCATAGTAAATAAATGGCATGATTATTCCAGAAATAAAGATACCACTGTAGCAAAGGTTTAATGTGCTCTCTAATTTGATTATGGTTGCTTCTACACTGTCTTTTGCCATTTTTTCACCTTGCTCATATAGCCCGTACGCTGCATTTAACATATGGCTTGCTTCAGTAAAAAATGCGCCAGCCTGAATTGATGTTTTCTCAGGTAATAACAGTTGTGTTTCTATGACGGCAAGAAAATCACGTATTTGACTATCCATCTTATCAAAAGTGTCTTGTATTATTTGATTGCTATCTGGAATCTGAGCTAGGTTTTCTTTAACCATCTGTAAAGCGGATTCAATTTTATGGATTAAGAATCTCAGATTAATTTTGTCTACTGCAGTCGCCCCACCACTAGCAGCAATGCCACAGCCAACAGCCCGCGCTTTACCAAGCGACTCGGCTGCAACAGGTAATAGTCGCCAAATAATATCGACATATTCAATGGCATAACTTTTCTCATTGATTAACTGGTTTTGTTCTGCAACATCAGTTAGCACGGCTAATACTTTCTCAATTAAAGTACAGTGTTTAGCAAAACTAATTTCTATCTCTAGCTTCGTTGCTTCGCCTTTTAGGTTCTTCCAGTCGCGAGCAATAATAGTGATGGTTTTTTTATATTCTAGTTCATTGCTTGTTTTAGCCTGTAATAAGGTCAGGTTTCGGTCAATTTCTTGTTGGATGGTGAGTATTTTAAATTTAAAAGAATTATCGCCTTTTAAAAGCGCATTTAACATACCTCTATGCTGTTGAATATTAGACAGTAACCCCTTGACTAAGGAGCCAAGCTGTAAACCTGCTAATTGTGATTTTAGTATCTGTCGTTTTTTTCTAAGAGTTGCAGCTTTTATACAAACCGTGAGAAAAATAAAGACTATTAGTAGAAAAGTACACCATAGAATAAATATCATATCCTGTTCCTTTAATAATTATAACTGCGTCAGTTTAGCAAGATGGGATGCGATTTTTGCAGACTCAAGCGCCGCTTTAGTATTGGTATCGACACTAGCCGCAATTGATTCTATATTTCTACCAATATCCATACTAACTTGCCCTTGTTGTTCGGCACTGGAAGCAATCATGCTGATGCGGTCAAATGATTGATACGTTTGCGCCTGAATTTCACTTAAAGCTCCTTCAACAGTTGTGGCATTATTCACGCCTTGTTCGGTTTTTCTTTGGGTTTCGTTCATGGCGGTAACTGCCTGGTGTATGTTTTGCCTGACAGTTTCAGTAGTGCCGGTGATTTCTTTGGCGGAATTTCCCACGCGTTGAGCAAGAGACCTTACTTCATCAGCAACAACAGCAAAACCACGGCCGTGTTCACCCGCTCTCGCAGCTTCAATGGCAGCATTGAGAGCTAATAAGTTAGTTTGATCGGAGATTTCTTTGATGACCTCAGAAATATGTGAAATTTGTTTGGAGTGTTCTTCAAGATTGAGCATTAAAGTGGAAACCGAAACGACGTCTCTCAAAAGTAAGTGTAGGTCATTGATAAAACCTGAGACGGTAGCTTTACTCTCGCTGCTGAGTTGTTGTGTTAATTGACTCACCTCTTCAGCTTCTCGGCATTGCTTACTGACATCAACAATGCTTGCGGACATTTCTTCTATTGCAGCTGCAATCATTTCTGTTTTTTCGCGCTGCATTTCCAGTTGCTCGGCAACTCGATTAGCGCTGACTTTTAGTTGCTCGGCGGAATGATGCGTTTCGAAATTTGCATCGATAAGTTGCATGTGATTACGCTGAACGATACGCACAGCATCATTAAATTGCTGGGCCATTTGCGCTGCCTCATCATTACCACTTAATAATAATCTAGCGGTATAGTCGCCAGCAGCCAGTGCTTTATTTGTGTCGGCTAGCTGTATGAACATCCTATTTAATAAGGATGCTATTGAAATAAGTGTCACTAAAAATATTAGCGTAAAAAGGCCAGTAAACAAAGCAAAAGTGGGGGATATTGCGGTTACTGTCTGTAGCAGATGAAAGATTAATATACTAATAGCAGATAAGCCACTTGAACCAATTAACAAAAATTTCTTGGTATAACTGATACCTTCTAGGTATGAGCGAACTAAATTAAACATAAAAAGTGGCCTTTATTCAATGCGTGGGAAATAGAGCGTAATTTGCAATAAGCTTGGTGCAGGAGTTTGGCAAAATATCTTCAACAAACTTAGGTTAAACACTCGGAGTTTTATGTCGTTCCAAGCAGCAGGAATGGATTTATAAAGAGCGTTAATCATCTTGCAAGCCTAAGTCGCAACAAAAAACAAAAATTTTATTATTCACTTTAATTGCTTGAGAAATTGTAATGCACATCTGAGCATCAGTAGTGGATAGGTAAGGGCGGCTGATTTGTATTTTATTTAGATGATGAATGGCTCGGTAATGATAATGTTTATGTGCCCAATTGGCTTTTTCACCCGATAGAAGTGGTGCAAAATGACAATCGTTCTTCTGTTGATAAGCAGGCGAGCTAATATTTTCACCTACTTGGTAACCAGCCTCATTTAATAAGAAGCATCTGACCGTATTCTGTTCTTTAAAAATTCTTTGAGCACAACGATCAAGGCTTTGGGATTGTGTGAATTCGTCTGCTGCCGTTTTAAATAGTTCTTCAAATTGTGTGAAATCGTAATCCACATCACTGATTCTTGATTTTTTCTGATATTTTTGTAATTGCAGTAAATGGCTAAAAGTCTTATCAAGGGTGCTGTCCTCACTTATATGGGCGTCAGGTTTAGCAAAATAAAAACCCTGCACCATATCGGTATTGGCTTTTATGGCAGTGAGCGCTTCTTTTTCAGTTTCAATGCCTTCAATAATAACCAGACTGCCCGCCTCATGAATAAGGGCAACCATGCTGGTTAAAATTCTTTCTATACGAGTACTTAGGGCGGCGCGCTGAATTAAACTGCGATCAATTTTGACAATATCTGGCTCCAATTCCCATATCCGGTCAAAATTAGAGTGTCCAGCACCAAAGTCATCAATTGCAATTAAGCAGCCCATTGACCGAAAATGTGCAATTAATTCTTGTAAATAAACTCGATCACTAATTTCACTCTCTAAAATTTCGATAACAATACGCTCTGGTGCAATGCCTGAGCTAGAAAGTAAATTACTCATGAAACCTAGACTAGGTTTTTCAGTCGCCACACACTGAGAATTTAGATTAATAAATAACCACTCATTATTCGTTTGCTGCCGAGAGAAATTTTGAACATGCACACTACGACAAACTCTATCTAATACAAGGTATTCACTATTCGTTTCAGGCTCTGAAAAAAGATCTAATGGAGAGCAGGGCAGTAGTTCGGCTGTTTGAGCGCGGATAAGTCCTTCATAGCCCACGGGGCATCGGTGGGCAATACTGAAAATAGGTTGAAACGCGGAATGAAGGAGATATTTTTTGTAATTGGCGACAACAGCATTACTTTCGTGGGTGCTACGAATAGTATCATTAGTACTAGTAACTTCTGCTAGTGAAGCATTTTGCATTAAGCTTGTTTCATGCTCATCAGTCAGCTGTGATAATTGATTAAGCTCAGATGATTCGTTGGAAAGTTTATCTTTTGGGTGGTAATTTTTATTTATCATGGCATGTTTCAAAATGGACTGTTCTTTCAAAAAAAACGCCAGCACACAAATGCATTTCTGCTTTATGTGGTGACGTCTTTGTCACAATGGCATGGGTAGGGTCTTAGCTCTCATGTAAAGGTAAATAACTCTGCTTGAGTGCATTTGTACTGGTACCCTAAGCTCCGCCGTTGGAGTATATAGCCTAAGTTAAGCATTTTTTATGCCAGAACTGTATGGGTGGTCTGGTTGCTGCTTGTTTTTTTGCTATTAGCTTCGTAGTATTAAGTTATCAGTGGTGACTGGAAGCCAGACTTTCACTTTCACTTCCACTTCGTGTAAGAGCCTGATAACCAAGCGTTCGACAGGATACAACACCTAGATAATCGCCCGATAAAGCGGTGTTAACTTAAGACAGTTATAGATTTTTTTTAGTTCGTGTTTCAAAAGTCTACAAGCCAGTCATATTTGATAAATAAGACTGTTCCATGAGTTTTCAGTGGACTTTCTTGATTTTTACCATGTTGACACTTTTAAAGTACATACTTAGCTTTAGGCTGCGATTATTGCGAATAAAATATAACACGCACCAAGGAGCCATGCGTGCGCACTACTATGGTGCTTCTTTATTCAATCGCAGCAGATGGATAGAAAAAAACAATCAACTTCAATAAGATAAAGAGTGGCATATTATATGCTTACTTATATTTATAGAATTTATAAATAAGGAAAGCAGTATGTCCAAAATGAGTCATATTAATGTACTTGAGAAATATGAAGAGCATCGCAGTGCAATTCACAATATGTTGTCATCAATTTTGAGCTGCTTTGCTGACGAGAAGATGTTTGAGAAAAACCAAAAAGAATTAGCCGACTTACTGAATTCCTTATGCAACTACTATCCCTTTATTAGCTTGCTCTATCTGCTTGATGCTAACGGCAAGCAATTATGTATGAATGTCCCCGGAGCTAACTTTAAAGACCATCCCAAAACGGGCCGTGGTACCGATCGGAGTAAACGACCTTATTATTTATTGGCCGTTAAATCTGATTTGGTAGCTGTTACTGAACCGTATCTTTCTAGCATTAAGCGTGAACTGTGCTTATCGGCGAGTTTTAAAGTCAGTAATGAAAGCGGTGGAGTTGCCGGTATCATTGTCTTGGATATTGATTTGTCAGCCATTCTGTCTTTTTTAACGGGGGACAGTAAACGGATTCACTTTGAGCCTTACTTTAAAGCCATGTACTCCCTGATTGTAATGGGCTTATTTATTGTTTCATTAATTCTATTGTATGCTTCAATGGCCGAGTCTCTTAAAGTCATACAAGCGCTATTAGTCAAACCCGATGAACTGGTGATGCCTTTTGGCGTAGTCATTTATTTAACCTTAGCGTTGGCTATTTTTGATTTGGCTAAAACCACGCTAGAGGAAGAGGTCTTGTTATATAAGGATATTTTGCGCCATAGTTCTACGCGGCGCACAATCACTCGCTTTGTAGCGGCTATTATTATTGCGGTTTCTATTGAGGCTTTATTAATGATTTTTAAAGCAGCATTACACGGTGGCGAGCATATATTAGATGCCGTTTGGGTCATGTTAGCTTCTGCTATTTTATTATTATCCTTAGGTGTATATGTCTATTTAGGTAGTAAAGCTGAAGTACTTTTACTTAAGAACAAACGCACTTAGGAATGCGGACTTAATAATATCCGAAAGTTTACGTTCTAATGTAGCCTGTATGGAGTTTACGGAGTACAGGAGGCGCAGTGCATTCAACTTCCCGTATTCCGCAAACTTCATACGAGCTACACAAAGTTTTGGGAATTATTAAACCCTCACTCCTTAAACTGAACATTAAAAATAATTATGCAAAACACGTCTATTTTTCCTTATTTTCAACCGATTATTAGTGTCGCTAGCAGTAAAATTGTAGGCTATGAAGCGCTGGCAAGGCAATATGACAATCAAGGAAACGTTGTTTCGGCGGGGGCTGTTTTTTCATCCACAGAAACTCCTGTTGAACAACTTAGAGAGCTTGATCGAGAAGTTCGCTGGATGGCTTTGCAAAAATTTTCGGAGCTAGAAGATAAAAGTTGCTACTTAACCATTAATATTTCAGCCGCTTGGATTGATTATATAAGTAATGTTAATGATTTACCCACGCTCGAAATGCTGGACAAATTGCAGATAGATCGTAGTCGGATCATTATTGAAATTACCGAAGGCGTGGCGAATATTGAAAAATTAAAGGCTGTGGTAAAAACCTATCGTCAATATGGACTCAAAGTGGCTATTGATGATTATGGTTCGGGTTATTCGCAGCTAGATCGCGTTATTGCGCTTAACCCTGATATTATTAAAATTGATATGGGCTTGTTTCAATTAGCGCTTAAGGGGGGTATTGCCAGTGATGCAGTGCAATTACTCACTCGTTTTGGCAAGCGCCAAGGGTGTCGGATTGTTTGTGAAGGCGTAGAGAAGATGGATGAGTTTTTATTTGCTTTGGATTGCGGCGCACAATATATGCAAGGCTTTTTATTTTCGAAGGCGCAGCCAGAATTTCAGAATTCAGAGGCTTATCAGCAACATATTAGCTCATTAAGAAGTAAATTTTTATCCAGAAAACTTAGCTCAGAACAGAAGAAAGTTCTGAGATTCCAAGCGATCAAGCAGTTGTCTTACAAATTGAAAGAAGCTTTACAAGATGATTTTAATTTGAATGAGTTGTCGGCTTGGGGGTTTGAAGATCAGGGTATTCTAAAATTTTATCTGTGTAATACAGAAGGCACTCAAATTTCCTCGGATTTTAATTTTCAAAACAACAGCTGGTTCAGTGACCCCAAAAAAAGAGGACTTAACTGGTCTTGGCGCCCTTATTTTTATCAATGTATCGCGCTGTATAATTGCGGCATAGATAATCAAGTGGCCATTTCAGAAAGTTATAGAGATTATGACAGCGGGTTGCTATGCAAAACCTTGTCGTTATCTTTAGATAAGGAAAGAATTTTAATGATTGATATAAAAAATGAGGATTAATAATTGAACGCATACTTACGGAGAGTTTATTTATGAGTGTAGTGATGGAAGTGACAATTACTACGCCTGCGCTATTATTCCCTGCTATTTCAGTACTGTTTCTGGCTTATGCGAACCGCTACCTTGCGATTGCCAAAAGAACCAGGGAATTACATAGCCTTTATAATAAGACCCAAAGTTTTTTCGCTAAAAAACAAGTAGAAAGTTTACGCAAACGAATCCGTTTAATTATTGCCATGCAGCTTTTTGCGGTGATGGGTATTATTTGTTGCGTACTTACGATGGGCTTGGTATTTTTTGGCCTGCAATTAATGGCGACTTATGCCTTTCTTGTTGGTATGGTTTTAATTGTTTTGTCTTTACTCATTTCCATGTGGGAGTTGATGATTTCAACTCAATCCCTGAATATTGAGTTGGAAAATATAGAAGGCTCCTGAGGTAACTCGCTAGATTATTATTTACTGGCTAAAGCAAAGTGTCTTCTCTATTATGCCTAAGCTAACACCTCTAATGTGCTTCATTCCAGTGCGATGCGCACTAAAATGAAGCAAAAATGATTGCTGGGGTATAGACTTATTGTGGCTCTAAGAGATTGGCATGCTTAATGCTTTAAAAAATATAAACTATCTTTGTAGGATACAAGCAATATGTCTAAAATCTGGGAAAATTATAAAATTGATGCTACTTATGATGAATTAATGCACTCAGGGATTCAGCCCCGACCGGTCGGTCATAGTCTATGTCAGTATTTAAATTCATTAAGCGAAGAAGATATCAAGCAACGTAAAACTGCAGCCGAACTCGCTATTTTGGAAATGGGTATTAGTTTCACAGTCTACAGTGATGAAGGGAATATCGACCGCGCTTGGCCATTCGACATCATTCCACGCATCATTGATACACAAGAATGGCATGCTATCGAAAAAGGCCTTAAGCAACGCTTAAAAGCACTCAATTGTTTTATCAGCGATGTTTATGACCAGCAATTGTTCATCAAAGATGGAAAGATGCCCAGTGAGATTATCAATAGCTCAAAAAACTTTCTCCCAGAATGCGTAGGCATGAAGCCACGGCATAATGTTTGGGCAAATATTTGCGGCAGTGATTTAGTGCGTGATGAGAATGGCACTATGTATGTATTGGAAGATAATTTACGCGTTCCATCTGGCGTTTCTTATATGCTAGAAAACCGCGTTATCACCAAACGTATATTCCCTGAGTTGCTGGAAAATATCAGTATTCTGCCTATTGATGATTACCCTGCTCAACTGCAAGACATGTTAAGCTCCATTGCCTCTGAGCAATCTAAGTCACCACAAATTGTTGTATTAACACCAGGTATCTACAATTCTGCTTACTTTGAGCATGCCTATTTAGCCAAACAAATGGGAGCTCAACTAGTAGAAGGCTCAGACCTGATCGTAGATGAAGATGAGTGCGTGTATATGCGTACTATTGAAGGCTTGCAAAAGGTAGATGTTATCTATCGACGCATTGATGATGATTTTCTTGATCCTGAAGTCTTCAACAAAGATTCCACATTAGGTGTGCCAGGATTGATGCGTGCATGGAAAGCGGGTAATGTCGCCTTGGCCAATGCTCCAGGTGCAGGCGTTGCGGATGATAAGGTCGTTTATGCTTATGTCCCTGAAATGATTCGCTATTATTTGAATGAAGAGCCTTTACTGCCTAATGTGCCTACTTACTTATGCTCTGATCCTGAGCAATTGGCCTATGTAGTAGAGCATCTCGCAGAATTGGTGGTAAAGCCAGCTAATGAATCCGGTGGCTATGGCATGCTCGTTGGTCCTCATGCGACAGCAAAAGAAGTCGCTGAATTTAAGAAATTAGTACAAAAAGATCCGCGTAATTATATTGCTCAACCAACCCTAAGCATTTCCACTTCGCCTACTTTATGCAAAGATAAGCTGGAGCCACGACATGTTGATTTACGCCCGTTTATCCTTCAAGGTGAAGACACTTTTGTCACCGCTGGCGGCCTAACCCGAGTCGCTCTAGTTAAAGGCTCGCTGATCGTGAATTCTTCTCAGGGCGGTGGTAGTAAAGATACTTGGATTATCAATCTGGAGGATAAATAATGTTATCTCGCTCAGCAGAACGCATTTACTGGCTAGCACGCTACTTAGAACGTACTGAAAATGCAGCGCGTCTTATCAGCGTGCATATGAACCTCCTTATGGATCTTCCTAAAGGTGTAGACATGGGCTGGCAACAGCTGATTCGCATCAATAGCAGTGAAGATTTATTCTTTAAACACTATAAGGTCGCCAACGAACGTAATGTCGCGAACTTTTTACTAGTTGATGAAAAAAATCCTATTTCTTTGTACTCATCACTGATCTATGCGCGTGAAAATATGCGTACAACACGCGAATTATTACCCGATGAAGCTTGGGAGCAAGTTAATGAAATGTACTTGTTCGTAAAGAGTAACCTGGACAGCGTAAATAATCGCCGTGGTCGAGTGATTTTCTTAAAAGAAATTATGGAAGGGTGCCAACATTTTACAGGTTTGCTATCTGGCTATATGAGTCATAATCATGCTTACCGCTTTATCCGGCTAGGGCGAAATATCGAACGCGCGGATATGAGCAGCCGAATTTTGGAATTAGCGATGTTGCTACTAGGGGATTCACGCAGTAGTGAGGACCGACAATATGAAAGCATTTTATGGCGTAATATTTTACAAACCTTAAACGCTTTGCTCATGTACCGTCAACAAGTCAGAAGCCGTGTAAAAGGTGACGATGTATTGAATTTTCTATTACGTGATATAGCATTGCCGCGAGCCATTGCTTGTTGTATTAGTGATATTGCCGGCACTATAGAAAAACTACCAAATAATGATGGCTTGCCTGAAAAAGTAGCCGAACTGCACAAATACGTACAGAGTATTGATACGGATAAAACCACTCAACGGCAACTACGTAAAATTTTGGATGATTTACAAAGCCGTCTAGGCAGCCTACATAACAATATTTCTGAAAACTGGTTTCTGGTCAGTGAAATAGCACCTTCACAAAGTCAAGAACAGACAGTCGAAGCAGGTTAAAACGACACTGGGTGATGTGCAAAAATATATAACACATCACCCAGTCATCTTAAATTACGCTATGCCTCCTTGCACATAAGTATTTCATTTTTAATATTACAGTTTAGCCGTTAATGGATGTGCCTTTTCTTTATCTAGCATAGGTAATTGCGCAAAAGCTTGTTTCAATGCATCTTCCCAACTATGACGCAAATCTAACATAAACGGGTCGTCATCTAGCAAGCAATAATACTCTTCCAAACTAAAACTATCCTTACGGTAAATCAATAACTCAACCGGTGCTCCCACGCCCGCATTACTTCGTATTGTAGAATCCATAGAAATTAAACAACAACGAGCGGCTTCATTAATATCAGTGTCCAGCGTTAAAAATCGATCCAGCACGGGCTTACCGTATTTAATTTCACCAATTTGCAGAAATGGCGTATGCGCTGACGTAGTAATGCTATTGCCTTCTGCATAAATCATATGTGCGGAATGTTCCTCGACACCAATCTGACCCGCGAGAATAAAAGACGCAGAGGCATCAAATGCACTTTGTCCCTTGGGGTTTTTATGTAGTTGCTGTTTTTCTAAGCTAACTTGCCCTAAATAGTGAGCGGCAGCCGACATACAGTCAACCGTATTTAGATTAATATCTGCGTCTTTTTCTTTATCTCTGTGCAGTTGTTCTAGCACCGCCTGAGTCGTCGCAAGATTACCCGCACTAAGCAATATCAGTTTACGGTCAGCATTAGTATCAAAAGCATGCATTTTTCCATAAGTACTGACATTATCTATTCCCGCATTGGTTCTGGAATCAGAAACCAACACTAAACCTTCATCAATGGAAGCAGCAATACAATAAGTCATAATTAATTCTGTTGTTAACTAAAAAAATAATGGGGCCATTATAGCAGGGTTGTAACACAAACTTAGTGTTGTCTAATCACATCTACCGCAACCGAAATCTGCTGCTGACTACTGCCAATGGCTAGCCCCTTTAATGGCGTGACATCGTTATAATCACGCCCCCAAGCTAAAGTAATATGCTGCTCACCAATCTTACAGTTATTCGTTGGATCAAAATCTAACCACCCATAATCAGGTTGATACACTGAAAACCAGGCATGAGAAGCATCACTGCCTGCTAATTTAATAGTGCCTTCTGGGGGTGTGGTCTCAAGATAGCCACTGACATAGCGCGCCGGTAAACCAAAGGCTCTAAAACAAGCAATCGCCAGATGAGCAAAATCCTGACACACGCCGCGCTTATGAGCCAGTACGGTTGCCAACGGCGTGGCAATTGTCGTAAAACTGGGATCATAACTAAAATTGCGATAAATACGTTGCGTTAAATCATTCGCCACCGCGTACACAGTTAGCCCGGGCTTAAAAGACTCTTGCGCATAGGCTTTAATATCGGCACTTGCCGCCGCGAGCTGAGAGTCCTGTGCATATATGGGTAACAAGGGTATTTCAGTTAGCACACTAGCTTGAGTTAATGCATTTTCCCAAGTGAGACTCATCTCAGGCATCATTGGCCCACGTGGCAGCACGTCAATCTCACTAGAGGCAACCACGATTAATTGATTATGCGGTTGTTGTAAGGAAAAGCTCGCCACACGATTAGCAAAATAATCCAATCGCTCATGATAACTTTGTGGAGCTGGGATTACCTGTATTGTGCTAGATAAGCAGCGCTGAGTAGGGCACTTACGTAATTGCAGTCGCGCTTCACTATGGCAGAGATTGACTGGCTGAGCGTAATTATATTTTGTGCTATGGGTAATCTTATATTTCACAGACTTTCTTCTTGTTCTATAGGTGAAAGCTGGTGCGCGACTTCAACATGATTAAAATAATGCTGAGCAATCATATCGGCAAACTCCCACAATAACTGCGTGATATGTTCCAGTAGAGCATCGAGTTTGGCATGTACACCACTCTCTTCATCATGGCAAAGCAAGGCATTAAAATCACATAATTGAATTTCGGTATGAATTTGCAGTATTAATCGTTGTTCTGGGCTGAGGCGATTTTTTCTATGCTCAGGCAAATCAGCAATAATTTCTTTTAACCGCTGTAATTGAAATAATAACGAATAAGGATGCGTTTTATCACCGAGCAATAATTCCAGCAATAAAGGCAAACTCACCACTGTTCGATAGCGGCGCTGATAAATACTTAAGCTATCGGTCACCAATAATACTTCTTCTAATATCAAGTGTAATTGTGCCGCGTTTTTTTTAGGTACAACGGTCGATCTCAATAGGGTCATAAGGCCTAAGGAACGCTCCAATTTCTTGCCTAATTGCAATAATAGCCAGCCTGACTCTCGAGTCATACTTTCGGCTGTCAACCCGCTAAAGGCCGCCATTTGTAAACTAATATATTTCAAAGGGCGGGTTAATTGTGTCGGAGACATGGTTAAATGCTGCATCTCCTGTTGCCAGTCACTGCGTATTGAGTCTATGCAGCGCCAAGTATCTTGTGACCATAAATCACGTATATTAAAGGCGGCATAAAAAAAAGCTTCAATATTACTAGCAATACTACCCGCTCGGTGCTGATCTCTTAATAAAGAAACGATTTCTTTATTCCTTTGCTCTGGGGACAAGGGTTTAGCGCTAATAAAACCAGGGTAAGTACCGGTTAAATGAGTGACGGCTTGCAATAAAACTTCTAAATTCTGATTGTTTTGCTCATCAGCATTGCTGCCTGTGGATTGTTTATCTAATATCGTATTCAATAAACGAATGCTAGCAAAGATACGTTCCATATGCCGCCCAACCCAAAATAAATTGTCCGCGGCTCGACTAGCTAAGGGCTCATAAATGGCGGGTAAGGGGTGGTGTTGACCGAGTGATGGTGTTGGCGAGGAGGATTTAATATTGCTTTGGCTCTGTGTCTGGCTTTGAACTTGATTCAAGTTTGGGCTAGAGACTGTATCTTGTACACCAGATTGTTCGGGGCAAAGCACCCAAGTATCTTTGCTGATGGCACCAAATTGATTAGATATGGCAAATTGATCTTTATTAGCCGCAACTCGCGTTAAACCGCCCGGCATTACTTGATAAGACTGATCGCTGGCCACGGAAAAACTACGCAAAATACAGTTACGCGGCTCAATGGCACCATTAATTAAAGTTGGTGCGGTGGAAAAATCGATATGTTCTTGGCCGACAAAAAGGTAGGGCTTTGCCTTGATTCTTGCAATCAACTCTTCGCGTTGAGCTAGGCTTAGTTGCGCACCATCGATTACCTTCTGAGTGCTACCACGAAAAATAGATTTAATACTTAGTTTGGATAGGTTAGCAATAACAAAATCACATTCCTTTTTCTGCCCACACCACCACGTGGCAGCAGAAGGCAGTTGCAACTCTTCGCCTAAAAAATGGCGCGATAAACTGGGCAAAAACCCGAGTAGCCCAGGGTTTTCTAAAATCCCACTACCCAAAGGGTTGGCCATACTGATATTACCTAAACGTACCGCTTGTAATAACCCTGCAACACCTAATTGTGAATTAGCATTGAGTTCTAAAGGATCACAAAAGCTATCATCCATACGGCGCAATAAGACATCAACTGGCTGTAATCCCTCTAAAGTACGTAAGTAAATTTTACCATCGCGCATGGTTAAATCTCCACCTTGCGCTAGCGTAAAACCCATCTGTGATGCAAGATAGGCATGTTCAAAATAGGTTTCGTTTAAAGCCCCAGGTGTGAGTACCACAATATGCGGATTATCTTTATTGTGCGGAGCCGATTGTGACAGTGTTTCTTGTAAGGTGGTAAAAAAACCGGCTAAGCGCTGCACCTGCATATCATGAAATAAATCCCCCATGACTCGCCCGACTACATTACGATTTTCTAAGCAATAACCCATACCAGAAGGGGCTTGTGAATGATCGCTAAGCACCCACATTTCACCTTTAGGGCCACGCACTAAGTTGGTTGCATAGAGAGTTAAGCGTGCGCTATCGGTTAGGCTTCCAACACAGGGCAGTAAAAATCCTTGATGTGCATAAATCAGTTCAGCAGGTAGCAAACCTTTTTTTAATAAAGTTTGCGCCCCATAGAGATCTTTGAGGATAAGATTAAGTAATTGGGCGCGTTGTTGCAGGCCTTGATCGATCGATTGCCATTCCGTCGCACTAATAAGCAGTGGCACGGAATCTAATTGCCACGGACGACTAAAATTTCCAGTATCACTGTAAACGGTATAGGTAACACCGTTTTCGCGCAGCAAACGCTGATTTTCTTTACGTCGATTTTCCAGCTCAACGCCGCCCATCGTTTTCAGTGAGTCCATAAAGTTCAGCCAATGTGGCTGAACTTTATTATCACTGCTGAGCATTTCGTCAATACGACCTAGGCGAGTCGCATAATGCTGACTCGCAAGGTTAAGAGGGGTACCGTGGAGCAAAGCGACTTCCTGTTAATAAGCGCGTAATACGCTTAGATTATTGAAAGCGCTTATCATAACGCAAATCTAAGGTGCAAGGATATTCCTCACTTGGCATCTCTGGTGCCGGCGTATAAATATGTGTATCCCCTCCATGAATAGCAAAACCCATGCCTTCATCTGTACTGGTATTACTCGTTTGTAATACCGGATTACGATCACTGCTGTTACCGCTTGGGCTGTGACCATAATCCCAGAAACGCGTGACACGTCGTGCTTCAGCCTCATAACTATTGACCGGAAAGGTATCATAGTGTCGCCCACCAGGGTGCGCAACATAATAAGTACAGCCTCCCACAGCAAGACCATTCCATGTATCGAATACATCAAATATCAAAGGTACATGGGGCTCAATGGTAGGATGCAAAGCTGAAGGCGGCTGCCATGCGCGATAACGAACACCGGCAACATATTCCCCTTTCCGTCCAGTACTGTTGAGCGGTAAACGGCGGCCATTACAGGCGATAATATAACGTCCTTCCGTAAAGCCAGAGACTTTCACTTGTACGCGTTCAACGGAAGAATCTACATAACGTGATGTCCCGCTGCTGCTCATTTCTTCACCTAGCACATGCCAAGGCTCAATACCAAAGCGTAATTCCAGCTTTATCCCTTCGACCATCGTTGTTCCGTACACGGGGAAACGAAATTCAAAAAATGGATCTAACCATTCCATTTTAAATGGAAAGCCACCACGCTGTAAGTCATTAACCACTTGCTGCAAATCTTGCTGCGCATAATGCGGTAATAAAAAGCGATCATGTAGCTCAGTACCCCAGCGAATTAAGTTATGCTCATAGGGTTTATGCCAAAACCAAGCAATTAAGGTACGCAGTAGCAAGTTCTGCACTAAAGCCATGCGCGGGTGCGGTGGCATTTCAAAGGCACGTAATTCTAAAATTCCCAAGCGTCCAGTGGCACTATCGGGCGAATACAGTTTATCAATACAAAACTCAGAGCGATGGGTATTACCGGTAATATCGGTTAATAAATGACGCAATAGACGATCAACCAGCCACGGTGCAGGGGTTTCACCTTTGGGCATTTGTTGAAAAGCGATTTCCAGTTCATACAGTTTTTCATCCCGGCCTTCATCGACGCGCGGCGCTTGACTGGTCGGCCCGATAAACATACCAGAAAACAAATAAGATAAGCCCGGATGATGCTGCCAATATGTAATCAGACTGCGCAGTAAATCAGGACGTCTAAGCAAAGGGCTATCACTCGGCGTTTCCCCGCCTAAAGTAATATGATTACCACCGCCGGTACCGCTGTGTCGGCCATCTAACATGAATTTTTCAGTACCCAACCGAATTTCACGCGCTTGATCATAAAGTATCGTCGTTTTATCGACTAGCTCCAACCAGCTGTGAGAGGGGTGGATATTGACTTCGATCACGCCCGGGTCGGGGGTAATCATCAGACGTTCAATACGATAATCGCGTGGCGGTTCATAGCCTTCGATAACCACCGGTGTTTTTAAAGTTTCAGCTGCGGCTTCAATGGCGGCAATAATTTCCAGATAATGCTCAAGCAAAGTAATCGGCGGCATAAAAATATACAAGCGACCTTCACGCACTTCAACAGATAAGGCGGTATGCGGCACTTTAACCAGTGGCGCATCAATATCATCACCTACGTCTTGCTGCTTAATTTCAGGATGTGGATCTGGCTCAGTAATAAATTTACTGTAGCGACGCGTGACGGCACCATGATAATCGCCTAGTTCGGGTAAGTCCTCAAACAGACTTTGAGGCTCTTGAGGATCACGTTTATCGGGTGCTACCCAAGGCAAACTATCCAAAGGCATACGCATACCCATAGGTGAATTGCCTGGAATCAAAAACATCTCACCACGGCGAAAATCCCAAGGCCCACTTTGCCAGCCCTTATTATCCCAATCCCATTGCAATGGTAAAGCATAGCCTACTGCTTGACCCATATCTTGGTTTAATAATGCTGCTAATGTACGTCGCTCAATACTGTCTTTTAGTTTGCTTTTAAGCGGGTCGACATTAGTTGGGACTTGTCCTTCCTGCCACAAATAATAAAACGGATCCTCATAGGCTGGTTTAATGTACCGCTCAGCAATATGTAAATGCTGACATAAGCGCTGCATAAATTGCTCTGCGTTTGCTGAGGTAAATTGATAATCCTTATGAATATCAGCTAATAAGGCCTCATCTTGCCAAACAGGCATTCCATCTTTACGCCAGAAACAACCATATTGCCAGCGTGGTAATGCCTCGCCTGGGTACCATTTTCCTTGGCCATAATGTAATAAAGGCTTGCGCGCGAAAATTTTACTCAGCTTAAGGGTTAATTCATTCGCTAGCTTGCGTTTCTCTACACCATCAGCAGCAGTATTCCATTGTTCACCTTCCATATCATCGATTGAGACAAAAGTGGGCTCACCCCCCATGGTTAATCGCACGTCATCTTCTTGGAACTGTGCATCAACCGCCCAACCTAAAGCATCAATTTCACGCCATTGTTTTTCAGTATAAGGCTTAGTTACGCGAGGGTCCTCATGAATACGCGTCACTGTATTACTGAATTCAAACTCAATTTCACACTTATCAGTTGCCCCCGTTACCGGTGCGGCACTAGCGTAGTCAGGGGTGCATGCTAAAGGAATGTGTCCTTCGCCCGCAAGTAAGCCTGAGGTAGGGTCAAGTCCTACCCAGCCAGCGCCAGGAATATAGACTTCAGTCCACGCATGTAAATCGGTAAAATCTTCTTCGGGTCCTGAAGGGCCATCTAAGGATTTTACATCGGAGGTTAACTGCACTAAATAGCCTGAAACAAAACGTGCTGCCAAGCCTAAATGGCGAAAAATCTGCACCAATAACCAAGCTGAATCACGGCAGGATCCACTGCGTTTTTGTAATGTTTCTTCACAGCTTTGGACGCCGACTTCCATGCGGATGTTATAACTAATAACCAGATATATCTGACGATTTACGTGGACTAAAAAATCATTAATGCTACGTTCTTGACGATCAAAGTTTTTTAGCCAAGCGCGTAATAATTTACCTTTTTCGGTGATTTCCAAATACGGTCGTAGTTCTTTATTCGCTAATGCAGTGTATTTAAAGGGATAATTTTCAGCGTAACTTTCGACAAAAAAGTCAAAGGGATTAACCGTGGTCATCTCAGCGATGACTTCAACTTCTACGGTTAGTTGCTTCATTTTTTCAGGAAAAACCACGCGGGCAAGAATATTACCAAAAGGGTCTTGTTGCCAGTTAATAAAGTGATCTTCGGGCAAAATACGTAAGCTATAGCCTTTAATCGGTGTTCGACTATGTACCGCAGGACGCAAACGAAAAATATGCGGCGATAAGGAAACAGAGCGGTCAAATTTATACGTTGTTTTATGCTTAATGGCCACACGAATGGACATAATTTACCCCTAGTTAATAAACGTTATTAGATGCAAAGCAATTTTCAGGCCGAAATTGGGAGCGCCCATTGAATCCAATGGGCGCGTTAATTAATACACAATCAGCGCACCAAATTAAGGAGGTAACGCACCAGCATGGAAAATCAGTTGACAATGATTTGAGCTATGGGCGGTTACCTTAAATAAGGATATAGCTTGCCTGATGGATAGATTGGGGAAGTTGGCTGTCGAAGTCCGTTTATATTTCACTTCCTGACTTATGGATACTATCAGGGTGAAGAATACTTATAGGATATGCTGACGCAGGAGGCGCATAGTTTGTAATTGATACGCTATAAATACCTTGTTTCGACAGCCTAGGCTGGAAGTCTTGTTTACATATTAAAACATTTGGCCAATATTTACTTATAACCTAGATAACAGCTCTGCTTTTTTTGTGCTGTATTCATTATCCGTTAATATGCCTTTTTGATTTAGATTAGCCAGTTTTTCAAGTGCAGCGAAAATATCAGCTTCCTCGCTTATATTTTGTATATTAACCGGATTTTGCTCAACAAAATTGGGGGTAGGTTGCTGAGATACCGGTTCGTTATCAATAGAAATGATAGGCAAGGTACTGACATCGACCAAACCAAATTGACTGGTGAAAGTAATAGAGCCACCCACTGACTGCTGCTGAGAAAAGCCACCAATTTGATGATCTAAGGTGTCATAAAGTGTGACATGCCCATTCGCGTCGATAGCCAAACGATGTATAGTTGCAAAATAAGCATAGCGTACGTTATTTTGCGCGCCGGTACTGTTAGGGAATTGCAGGCCTGCAGGCCACCAGTTACCAGAGCTACCTGCTGGAGGGGGAACAAATAAACTGACCGGTCCGACAGGGCCGGAACCATTTTGCTGCTGACTGCCGCCACTGTAATTATTTTGTTGCTGATTGCCCTGGCTTTGTGACTGAAAACTACCGGTCTGAATAAGCCCCGGTTGATTGGCGATAAGATTAGCCAGTTCTTGGCATAATCCGCCCACGCTGTTTTTTAAAGAATTATTGAACATATCGCCGAGCATAATCATGCCGCCGCGCATCCATTGGCCGGAGCCGCCGAATTCAGGATGGCTAAATTGGGCCATAGAGCCGTTGCCGTTGATAACAGATTGCAACATGCTGAATACTGCATCAGGGCTAAAGTTATAGCGTTGTGCAATTTCGTTGATTATTTCTTGGCCTTCGGGGGTAAGCTGGTTCATGAGAAACGTCCGTTAAATTTAATAGGGTAATTCTAAAGCATAAGCCTACTGAAGTGATGTAGTAACATAGCGATTGAATATTTCTTGCCACTTTTATGGTGCCAAATTCTTGTTAATATTGCTGATTCATTGACTGCTTTAAAGTAGCAGTATATTGCTCAAAAGCGGCTTAGGTGTTTTTAGATATAAAAATACCTGAGAAATAGTGGTATTAGCTTGTAATCAAGAAGGGAAAGAGGAATGAATGATAGGTTAAATTGGAACGCTATTGCAAGCAATGCTTTTTTAACTTTGAAAGCTGTACGCTCGCAATGTTTTTTTGCGCTTTGTGCTCTTCTCGGTTAGGTCGTTTGCTCGCTTTACTCATGATTTCTGTTGATGGTAATATTAAACTTAATATTATGGGAAAGCATTATATAGCAAGTATAAGGTGGCTTTTTATGGGGGATATTTAGTCGCCCTTTGCCTGTTGAAGAAATAAGTACATTATTTTGCTAGAGAATGTTCGTAATGACTGAAGCCATCGCAGTAGCGTTGGCATTTTCTGCTTATATTTAACATATCAGGACTTATTACTTTATGACAACGATTTATGCAGGCTGCGATTTAACGTATTCAGTGACTAAGCCAACGAGCTTTCTGTTTAATATAGCCGCGGCTCGAACTAGGCATCAAACTATTATAGAAGAGACTTTGCAGTTAAACCCTAATATTCAATGCGAAGCTAGCAGATTGGGCAATGAAGCTATACAAGTGCATCGCTTGACTGTTGAGCCCTGCGATCTGCAGCTTCAATACTTTGCAACGGTGCATTTATCTCCTGAAATTTATGACACGTCTGGGATTATCGAGACAGACTACTCTCAATTGCCCAACGAAGTATTAACTTACCTCAACCCTAGTCGGTATTGTGAATCTGACCGTTTGACCCATTTTGCCTTGTCTACGTTTGGCAATACCGAGCCTGGATATTTAAGGGTTACTGCGATTTGTGACTGGATCAACAACAATCTCCACTACCAGCCCGGGAGTAGTGGTGAAAGTACTAGCGCCTGCGATGTATTGGTGCAGCGCGAAGGGGTTTGCCGAGATTATGCGCACCTAGCCATCGCCCTGTGTCGGGCTTTATGTATTCCCGCGCGTTATATTTCAGGATATGCTGTCGCTTTACAGCCGCCTGATTTCCATGGATTTTTTGAAGCCTATCTGGGGTTTCGCTGGTATTTGTTTGATGCGACACGTATGGCACCAGTTGAAGGGTTTGTCCGTATTGGTACTGGTCGAGATGCGGCCGATGCCTCATTTGCAACTATCATCGGAGAGGCAGTGCTTACCAGTATGGCGGTCTGGGCTGAACAAACAGAGCCGAACCAAACATTCAATAACTTTGTATTACCATCGGCAGTCTCCACGACTAATTAACCTTGTAACGCATTTTAAACCGACCTATTACTGTGCAGCTCCTCTTTAATTGCACCAAAATGCAGCCTTCCATCCTTTTTTATCTTGTTTTACACAGTAAATAGCCTGATTTAAAAGGCTGGCTTACTATTTGCTTTCTAATATTAATGTCGATATCCATTTATCCTATTTTTAAAGGAAAGAATAAGCCATGACTGAACCTTCTAAAATATCTTTATCCTTTGCCAACAAGGAAACTGCCTGTGAATTGCCGATACTATCTGGCACACTGGGCCCCGATACCATTGACATTAGAACGCTATACAAACAGACCGGCATGTTTACCTATGATCCCGGTTTTACTTCGACAGCGAGCTGTAGCTCAACAATTACCTTTATTGATGGTGATAAAGGTGTATTACTTTACCGCGGTTATCCCATTGAGCAATTAGCAGAAAGGTGTGACTTTTTAGAAACCTGTTATTTATTACTCAATAGCGAACTACCTAATGGTAAAGAAATGCGCCAATTCGTGCATGATATTACCCATCACACCTTGGTACATGATCAACTCACTAATTTTTTCAATGGCTTTCGTCGTGACGCACATCCGATGGCGATCTTAGTTGGCGTAGTCGGTGCGATGTCGGCTTTTTATCATAATAGTCTAGATGTTAAAGACCCTGAATTTCGAAAATTATCCGCTATTCGCTTGATAGCTAAAATGCCGACTATTGTCACCATGTGTCATAAGTACAGTACCGGCATGCCATTTATGTACCCTAAAAATAGCTTGAGCTATAGTGATAACTTTCTGCGCATGCTACACGGCACGCCCTGTGACGACTACTTGCCCAATCCCGTCTTATCCCGCGCATTAGATAGAATTCTGGTTTTACATGCCGATCACGAGCAAAATGCCTCAACCTCCACGGTTAGATTGGCTGGCTCTAGTGGTGCTAACCCTTATGCCTGTGTAGCTGCTGGAATTGCCTGCTTATGGGGTTCTGCTCATGGCGGCGCCAATGAAGCCGTATTGGTTATGCTGGAAGAAATTGGCGATGTCGCTAATATCGAGCATTTTATCGAAAAAGCTAAAGATAAAAATGATCCCTTTAAGTTGATGGGCTTTGGTCACAGAGTGTATAAAAACTTTGATCCAAGAGCGACTTTGATGCGTCAAACCTGCCATGAAGTACTGAATGAGCTTGGCTTACACGATGATAAGTTATTTAAACTGGCCATGCAGTTAGAAAAAATTGCCTTAGAAGATGAGTACTTTATAGCTAAAAAACTCTACCCTAATGTCGATTTTTATTCAGGTATTGTGCTGCGCGCACTAGGTATTCCAACTGATATGTTTACAGCGATTTTCGCTATGGCTAGAACGGTCGGCTGGATTGCACAATGGGATGAAATGATTACCGATCCAGAACAGAAAATAGGTCGTCCAAGACAGGTTTATAAGGGGTCACCGGTGCGTGATGTAACGCCTATCTCTTCTCGCTAATAGAGTATAGGCAACCTATACAAGTCGAAAAGTCTTTTCCTGTGGGAGAAGGGTGGAGGTGAAATAAATAAAGCTTTGATTTTATTGTCCTCACCAGTCCAGTCTTCTTCATCAGGAGAGGGAGCTATATTAAGAGTTACTCAAGCATTAAATATCGAATTGAAAAACATAGAAGGAACATAATATGACGAATTGGATGATTTTTACTGACCTAGATAATACCTTGCTCGATCATCATACTTACAGTTTTGAGCAAGCTTTACCTGCGCTGGAGAAAATCAGGCAACTCGCTATACCTTTGATTATTAACTCCAGTAAAACCTATGCTGAGATAAAAAATCTGCGCCAACAATTGCGTAATAACTGGGCGTTTGCAGTAGAAAATGGTGCAGCGGTTTTTTTGCCCCAAGGTAATTTATCTGGGTACGATAATACCATGGAGCAAATTATCTTAGGTACACCGCGCGATACTATTCTAAAAGTCCTTAATCATTTGCGTGCACAACATAAATTTTGTTACAAAGGCTTTGCTGATTACAGTGTTTCTGAGTTAATGCAGGAAACGGGACTGTCTGAAACGCAGGCAGAGCAGGCAAAACAACGCTTAGCCAGCGAACCCATCAAGTGGTTGGATGGCCCAGAAAATTTGCTCATTTTTGAACAGGCGTTAAAAACTCAAAGTTTACAACTTGTTCAAGGAGGGCGTTTTTTGCATGTTATGGGGCAAAATGATAAAGGTCAGGCAATGGCTTGGATTGTGAGCAAGTTTAAGTCACAACAAGCCATACATACTATAGTCTTAGGTGATAGCCAGAATGATTACAATATGCTCGAACAGGCAGATTATTCGGCTGTTATACGTAAATTAGATGGCAGTCATCTACAGCTCAACAAAAGTGCTGATCAGGTAATTTATACGCAATATACTGCACCGGTGGGGTGGCAAGAGGCAATAGATCAGCTATTTACTCAATTAAATATAGGAGAAGGGAATGAGTGATTTTTTTCAGAATGGCACAATTACTACACTGCATAGATTGAATAAAGACCGTGTTTCTGGCATGGAAGCTGAATTACAGGCATTTGCTAAACAACGGCCAATGGGATTAGTATTGCCGTCTTTATTTTCTGAACTTGAAGGGCCTGCACTTAAAGACATTATTGATGTTATTGCTCAAGTACCTTATTTGAATGAAGTGATTGTCGGACTTGATAGAGCCAGTGCAAATGAGTTTGCTTATGCGAAAGAGTTTTTCAGTGGGCTGCCACAACATCATCGGGTTTTATGGAATGAAGGGCCTAGGTTACAAGCCTTACACGGGTTATTAGTTGATAAAGGAATTGCGCCTAAAGAGTTAGGTAAAGGGCGTAATGTTTGGTATTGCTATGGTTATGCCATTGCCTCAGGTCGCTCTGAGGCGGTTGCCTTACATGACTGTGATATTTTGACTTATGATCGTGCCTTACTCGCTAGTTTGTTTTATCCAGTAGCTAACCCTGCGTTTAACTTTGAGTTTTGTAAGGGCTATTATTACCGCATGGCCGATCAGAAAATTAATGGCCGCGTATGTCGTTTGCTCGTTACACCTTTATTAAGAGCGCTTAAAAAACTTTTAGGGCCGATAGAGTATTTGGAGTATTTAGATAGTTTTCGTTATGCGCTTTCGGGTGAGTTTGCAACCCGCTTGGATACGATTAAGGAAATTCGTATTCCCAGTGACTGGGGATTAGAGATTGGTGTGTTATCTGAAATGTATCGCAACCAGTCGCGTAAACATATTTGTCAGGTAGAGATTGCTGATGCTTATGATCATAAGCATCAAGATTTATCTCCAGACAATGTTGAGGCGGGATTATCTAAAATGAGTATTGATATTGCTCAAGCAATTTTCCGTAAATTAGCGACTGAGGGAGAAATCCTGAGTAAAGAGACATTTAGAACGCTAAAAGCCACTTATTACCGCGAAGCACTGGATGCCGTTGAGTCCTATTACAGTGATGCTTGTATCAACGGTTTAAGCTACGACCGACATCAGGAAGAAAAAACGGTGGAGTTATTTGCGAGTTGTATCTTACAGGCAGGCGATAGTTTCCTAGAAAATCCGAGCGAAACACCGTTTATACCGAGTTGGAATCGTGTTGTTAGCGCCGTCCCCGATATTTTAGAGCGTTTGCATGAAGCGGTAGAAAAAGATAACGCTTAATATTCGGCATCCTTCACTTCCCAATTGATACTTTTATGCTTTTTGACTTGGGAGCGCGGACGGCTCGCCTGCGTATGCTTAATAAAAGCGGGCAGGCTGCCCGCGCTCCCAGTACTTCAAAAATAGAAAAGTGTAAATTACTTTAGGGGTAATATGAAAGGTGCCTAATATTGCTTCTATATTGATTACATAAGAGGTTTATTTATGTCCGATACGACTGAATTAGCGCATTGGTTTACACAAAATGCAGAAGCTCGCCTCACTCTTCTTTATGGCTCGGAGCGAGTAAACCTGTTGATGGAACGCTTAATTAACCGGTTGCAACAGGAGTCAATTAAATCTGAAATAAGCGCTAGCGAATCACATTGGAGTGAGCAGGATATTATCCTCATTACTTATGGCGATAGTATTCAGCAACCCGATGAAGTGCCATTGCAAACCTTGCATGAATTTCTGTCCTTACACCTTAAAGGCAGCATTAATAGCGTGCATGTACTGCCTTATTTTCCTTATAGTTCCGATGATGGTTTTTCGGTCATAGACTATAAAACGGTTAACCCTTCATTGGGTGACTGGAGTGATATAGAGCGCATCAATAAAGATTTTTATTTAATGACTGACTTGGTTATTAACCATGTTTCGCGCGAAAACTTATGGTTTATTGAGTATTTAAGCAAGCAGCAGCCCGGCAGTGACTATTTTATCGAAATGCCGCAGGACACAGACACTTCTCAGGTTGTTCGCCCACGCAGTACGCCAGTTCTTACACCAGTACATACACATGATGGTATTCGCTATGTTTGGGCCACTTTCGGTGAGGATCAAATTGATGCCAATTTTGCCAACCCCGATGTGCTGTTTGAATTTATTGATATTTTATTGCTCTATGTGGCTAAGGGCTCGCGATTCATTCGCTTAGATGCTATCGCATTTTTATGGAAAAAAGCTGGGACACGCTGTATCAATCTACGTGAAACACATGAAGTGGTGAAATTATTACGCGACATTCTTGATGTAGTTGCACCAGGCACCGTTTTAATTACCGAAACCAATGTGCCTAATGGGGAAAATCTAAGTTATTTCGGCAATAGCGATGAAGCGCACATGGTCTATCAATTTACTTTGCCTCCTCTATTGCTACATGCTTTGTATCATGGCAATAGCCATTATCTAAGCCAGTGGGCAAAAGATATGCCGCGCCCACCCAAAAACTGCACTTATTTAAACTTTATCGCCTCACATGATGGTATCGGCCTGCGCCCGGCAGAAGGCATTTTGCCTGATCAAGAAGTACAGGCTTTGGTTGATGCCATGCATGAATATAAAGGTTATGTCAGCATGCGTACTGATACATTTGGCAAAGAATCCCCTTACGAAATTAATATCGCTTTGTTTGATGCTTTGAAAGGCACGCATCTAGGGCTTGATGACTATCAAGTGCCGCGTTTTATTGCCGCACATACCATTATGATTGCCTTGCAAGGTATTCCAGCCCTGTATATACACAGCCTCATCGCGACAACAAGCGACCATCAAGGCGTTGAACAAACCGGGCGCACGCGCTCAATTAATCGGCGAAAATGGCAATATGATGAATTACTGGATCTATTAAATAACCCGACTGCCGCACATGGCACCGTGTTTCATGAACTAAAGCGGCAGTTGCAAATACGACGCAAACATCCCGCATTTCATCCGAGTGCTTTACAAGAAACCCTTTCCTTAGGCGACAATCTTTTTGCTTTCTGGCGCACCAGTCTTGATCAGCAACAACAGATACTCTGCATTAATAATATCTCACCGGAGATACAGATATTAACTTTACCCGAGCATCCCATTACTGAAGGTTCTGGCGTTTGGCGAGATCTCATTGAACGTACCGCATTAGGCAAAGGGACGCGCTCATTGAAACTGTATCCGTATCAATGCGCTTGGCTGGAGGCGCTGGATTAGTCTGTAGTTGTGAATGATAAAGTTATTTTATGTGCAGGAGCCACCCATACTCATGAATATAAAAACGAAACGCTTAAAGTTTATTGTCGGTAGGGCGTGGCTTATTAAAAATGTTTTCAAAGCTGAATGAAAATCAGTGGCCAATACGCCGAAGTGTGCTACGCGGTTTACTAAGGTTAGTTTATTTAATCCTCATACCTTACCAAAAGTAATTCACACTTAGGAACGAGATTTAAATAAAACCCGAAACTTTGTGTAGCTCGTATGAAGCTTGTGGAATACGGGAAGTTGAATGCACTGCGCTTCCTGTATTCCGTAAACTCCATACAGGCTACATTAGAACGTAAACTTTCGGATATTATTAAGTCCGCATTCCTTATCAGCTGCACCATATTGGTTCTAGAGTGCACAATTAAGGGGCGTAAAACATTTAAAGGCAAATAAACAATAAAGAACAGTAGCGAATAGACAGGGCACTCTTGTTTTGGCGTATTAATTGCTTTAATAATATTAAGATATGTAAAAGCATGTCCAATGATTATGGGTGATCCCTCCGATTAACTTTAGTGAGAGAAATAATGTCTTATTTAGAACCAACTGAGTTTGTTACCAAAATGGTCGATGCAGGTGAATCAAAGGTTTACATGTCGACTAAAGATACGCTGATTCGTGCCTTTATGGCTGGAGCCACTTTAGCGCTTGCGGCTGTCTTTGCGATTACCGTTGCAGTGAAAACAGGGTCACCGCTATTAGGCGCTGTACTTTTCCCCGTTGGCTTCATTATGTTGTACCTGATGAAGTTTGATTTGTTAACGGGTGTCTTTATGCTTGTACCACTTGCTCTTCTCGATAAAAGGCCGGGCGTCACGACGAACCAAGTATTACGCAACTGGGGCTTAGTGTTTTTAGGTAACTTCGCAGGTGCTTTAACGGTTGCCTTTCTAATGTCCTTTATTTTAACGGTTGGGTACAACACCGATGGCGGTGCTATCGCCGCAAAAGTAGGAAAAATTGGTGAAGCTAGAACCTTAGGTTACAAGGTACATGGTGTTGGCGGTTGGTTCACGATTTTTATTCGTGGCATGCTGTGTAACTGGATGGTTTCTATGGGCGTTGTCGGCGCGATGATTTCTACTTCAGCAACAGGAAAAATGATGGCTATGTGGATGCCAATTATGCTTTTCTTCTTTATGGGCTT
>ENA-OSET01000806-OSET01000806.1-sediment-metagenome-genome-assembly--contig:-NODE-806-length-34319-cov-5.617721_pt1 | contig 34319 bp, 32 predicted proteins | sample MGYA00237882_ERZ534229 | MGnify/ENA primary metagenome ERZ534229 (study PRJEB26408, sample SAMN06266212) | sediment metagenome | isolation source: Hudson Canyon methane seep mesocosm | place: USA:Hudson... | reverse complement strand
AGGCATTTAGTATTGCCAACGAAGCTAATTTGAGTGCAGAAGAGTTCGAGCTTCAGCATAAAAAAAGAGACTGGGTTTATATCCAAAAAAGTTCGATAGAGCTGGCAACAAAAACAGGATTGAAACAAGGGCTAGAGCAGGGCATTGAAAAAGGCCTAGAGCAAGGCGAATGGAATGCAAAAGTCGCGATGATTATAAATGCTCATCAATTAGGCTTGCCCATGCAAACTATCAGTGAATTAACAGGCGTTGATGAAGATAAAATATCGGCAGTTGTACAGAACAGGCTGTAGAGTGAGGTATGAACCGTATCAATCGCGAGCGATACGCTTTACTTTACTGCGCTCATACTAAAACTGCCTATCAACACCTTGAGATTGTAAGTGCCGAGGCATAATTACAAAACGTTTTTTATAGGTTCGAATTTATTCGTACCTTGTGCTTAATGGGCTTTTTCGGTACGAATAAATTCGAACCTACGGGCATACCATTCAGCTGATTCATAAAAAATAACCATGAATTTTAAACAATTAAAAACCCAGTTAATTCAGTTAGCTAAAGAAAATAACGATATAGAGTTACTCTGGCTATACGGGTCGCATGCTAAAGGAACCGAGCATGAAAAAAGTGATATTGATTTAGCTGTTGCTTTTAAATCGTGGGAAAAAGAGGTCATTGAACGTCGATTAAGGCCGGAGCTACTTGCTATAGAGTGGCAAAATAAGTTAAATTTGAGTGAAGGACAATTAAGTATTTTAGATATAAATAATGCGCCTATCCCAATTGCCATGTCCGTTTTACAAAATGGTGAATTATTACTCAGTAAAAATACGTCTCGACAGCTGCAAGAGCAGCAACGCATCATGTCGAAATGGGAAATAGATTACTTATACCATTACCAACATCAGGCGGCCATGAATGGATAATACCTATATTTTCTCAATGCGGGAACATCTCGGCGAGTTAAAAAGTGAGTTACAAGGCTTAACTGACATTATTCACGAACGGGATTTAAGTCGATATGAATATCGAGCAGCCGAGCGAACTTTACAAGTATTAATAGAAGCTTGTATCGGCATTGCCAAGCACTGGAATTACGCTTTATATAAAACAGCACCTGCTGATGCCTATTCTGCTTTCGAAAAACTATCTCAGCAAGGAATAGAGGGAGTTAATGAGATAGAGTGGCGTAAAATTATAGGTATGAGAAATGCTCTGGTACATGACTACCTGAATATTGAGCCAGAAATTATTCGGGCGCTAATAAAAAATACAGTGTATCAGGGATTGTTTAAGTTCGCAGATAAAGGCTTAATTGCGTTACAAGTAATATAAAAATAAAGCCATCGCGATTGATGTGGTTCGAGCTTTACCATCTTACGGGCTGTTCCATAATTTAACAGAAGCAAATATATGCGTTTAAGTTTATCTGAAATCGAATTAATTGTAAGAGAAACAGAAAAAATATTTGGCGATAGCTCAAAGATATACTTGTTTGGTAGCCGTGTTGATGACCAACAAAAAGGAGGAGATATTGATTTATATCTTATTCCTGAAAATAAAGATGACCTGTACACAAAAAAAATACAGCTAAAAACGGCTATTTCAGAAAGGCTAGGAGATCAAAAAATAGATCTCGTTATTCAAAAAGATAAAGAAAGGTTGGTCGAACTAGAAGCACAGAATAAAGGACTTGAATTGAATATAGCAAAAATAACATTACAAAAATATTTTAGCGAATGTGATAAGCATGTACAGAGAATACAAGAAGCCTATTCCGACTTGCAAAGCATTATTCCGATTAATGCAGCAAAATACAAAACACTCACAAAGCAAGAAGTTCAAGCGCTAGATCAATACCTTTTTCGTTTTTCTAAGTTACAAGACACTATGGGTGATAAGTTATTTAAACTTATTGTTGAGCAATACCAACAAAGTATCGAACAACTATCATTTATCGATATGCTAAATAAATTAGAAAAACTTGAATACATCAATAGCGCAAAAGAATGGATTTATTTACGCAAAATAAGAAATGAAATAGCTCGTCAATATGATGATGAAGCGGAAGAAATGAGTCAGGCAATCAATAATATATTGCACCAGAAAAGCATCATTATTAGCATTTACCAAAAAGTGAAAGATAAATACCAATCCCAATAAATAATCACTGTAATAGCCATCACTCCCGAAATCTTTAATTGGGAATCCATGCAGTCACTATAGATTCCTGCTAAAGCTTGTGCCCATGCTTGACTGGATAGCAGTCAGGATGACGGTTTCTCTTGGTTATATGAGTTTAAGTATAAATCTATTAGGGTTGGTATAAGCTCCTTCTCCAGCAGGAGAGGGCTAAAATCAACAGTATTGAGGCACGAACCGCACCGATCTAAAATACAGTAAAAACTGAATGAATAAGCAAGCAACTCAAAAGCAAAACCTGATTAATATAATACAACTAGCAAAAACTAATGCAGAGGTAGAGGTGCTTTGGTTATATGGCTCACGAGCAAGAAACAAGGCTAATAGTGATAGTGATTATGATTTGGCGGTGGCATTTAAAACTTATATTGAAGATCCCGTAGAATACCGTTTGAGACCAGAATTACTCGCCTTAGAATGGCATGAAAAGCTTAACATACCCCTGTCAATCGTGGATATTAATCAAGCACCATTGGCGTTAGCTTACACTGTTGTCTTGGACAACGCCCTGCTTTATAGTAAAAATGACTATCGAAGAATGACGGAAGAACAGAAAATTATGTCAAAATGGGAAATAGACCACTGCTATCACAGAAAACATTATGCTTAATATCTATGTTGACGCAATTCAACAGCATGTGAACGAAAGTGTAGAAGATTTAGATACGCTTTACGACATATTAAAACAACGCTCATGGACCAGAGTTGAGAGAAAAGGAGCAGAAAGATTGCTGCAAACTTTAGTGGAAGCATGTATTGGGATATCCAAACACTGGTTGAAACAGCAAAATAAAGTGCTACCAACGGATGCTTATTCAGTATTTAAGAAATTAATGGAGTTGCAATTAATACCTGCTGAGGATGCACTGGAATGGCAAAGAATTATCGGCATGAGAAATGCAATTGTGCATGACTATCTGAATTTAGATGAAAAAATAATCAAAACAATTGTAGTTAATAACTGATGTTACGCAAAAATATGAAAAGTGACTCAAGAAGGATTAAACTTCTAACAACCTGATTGTTTTTTTATCCTGCCTTCAGGTAAGTTAATGAGGTGAAGAAGATGAAAACAGATATGCTAGATTTTTATAGTGATTACCTTATTTGTTCGTTTAATTATATTACAGCCACAGGATTATCGGCAGCTTTAAATGGGGCTGTTAGCCATGATAAAATTACACGATTTTTATCTGAAGAAGCGCTTGATTCTAAGCAGTTATGGTTATTAACCAAGCCTATTATTAGGCAGCATGAGCGTGATGACGCTGTTATTATTTTTGACGACACCATAGAAGATAAGCCGTTCACACAAGAAAGTGAATTGATTTGTTACCATTTTGATCACGTTAAAAACCGCTCCGTAAAAGGCATCAATATACTCAACTGTGTTTACAATGCGGAGGATGTTACTTTTCCAATAGGGTTTGATTTGGTCACAAAGCCACTCCAATTTTGCGATATAGAAACGAGAAAAATAAAACGTAAAGCAACGATGACCAAAAATGAATTATTACGTAACAGATTGGATGTTTGTCAGCGTAACCAATTAAAATACAAGTATGTTTTAACGGATAGTTGGTTTAGTTCTAAGGAAAATATGAGCTATATTCACCACGATTTAGGCAAACAATTTATAATGGCACTTAAAAGCAACCGCACAGTGGCATTGAGTGAAAAAGACAAAAAGCAAGGTTATTTCACACGGATTGACGCACTGGAATGGGTCGAACATACCCCTGTACAAGGTTGGCTTAAAGGGCTGGAGTTTCCAGTTTTGTTTTACCGCCAAGTCTTTACAAACAAAGATGGAAGTACAGGGATCTTGTATCTGGCTTGCAGTGATTTAGACTGTGATGCAACCTTGATTGAAGCAATCTACAAAAAACGGTGGAGCGTGGAAGTCTTTCATAAAACACTCAAATCTAACGTTGGCTTAGCTAAGTCTCCAACGAAATCTATTCGAACTCAAAGTAACCATGTCTTCATGGCTATTTATGCGGCGTTTCAATTGGAATGTTTGCACCTGAAGCATAAGATGACGCATTTTGCACTGCGAAATCAGGTGTATGTAAAGGCTTTGCAGCAGGCTATGCAAGAGTTGAATTCGCTCAAGAGTGCGTAACATCAGTTATTAATTCTCCAGAACAGGGATACAGTGATTCATACTACTACTTGATCGGGATGAATGCTCCCGAAAAGGACGATCCTGTAGCCTGGGGGAAAAAAGAGCTAGATTACACTGCTTCTGGTGAGCATTCAGGAGATCATAAATATATAAAGCTCCCCGAGGGGAAGTTTTATTGCAGGAGCTATGAGTGCAGGCCAGAAATAGAGAGCATCCGTTTAATGCTTCATTCCCAGCAATTGTTATTATCAGAAGTAAGTAAACATAAGATTTTTCTGGAGCGTTACCATCAGCTTTTATTGTTTAAGTCCTTTTCTTCCCTACCAAATAAAGAAGAGATGTATAACTTTGGGGTAGTTCTTTATCCTCAGGCATTTCTTATAGGCAACAGGTTAAATGCTTTTCAGATAATATTACAAGGACTCTCTGGCAATAAAGAAAATGCAAGAATCAGTTTAATCAATGATATCAATCATCTTAAGGCCCATTTAGCACTAACAGATAACCTTACTTATAAGTTATTTTTGGCAACTGCTATCTATAGGGACATTGAATTAATGGTGCAGCTGTATCGGAAAGGGCTAATGACAAATAAATTCAGCATTAGCCCACTCACTATTAAGCAAAAGTCCTTAGCTTTACCTGTCATTATTTCTGACCTTACTCATCTTTTAAGGGGCATTGCTCTGTTTGAAAAAGAGGTCGATAATCAGATGCAGGAACAACCCTACTATAGTGCAGAAATGCATGTTAAATTAAAAGAATGGGAAGATTATGGGTTGGTGCCAATTTTTAAAAAAAATATGTCATTGAATACCTATTTTCCATATCTTAAGAAAGTGAATGAGATTTCTGAATTGCCTAGTCATCAAATGATTAATGCAATACAAACCAATAGCGGGGTAAGCCATTCGTTCAAAAAATTAGTTGATCAATTAAGTTCATGGACTACAAGGACTAATCTGCTGGGCAATGGATTAATAGGCTTAATTTTAAACAATTATGATAATACTGTTAGTCGTTTGCATATTCTGGATGCAAGAATCAAGCTGGCAAATATCATATTTTTTTTAGATAAAAAACAACTTATCAGTAACAATCTTTTATCCTCTTTAGCTAAACATTTTAATAACCCTTTTTACCCTAGTGAAAAGGCCTATCTAAATAGTGAAGCAAATAAAATATGCTATAGGCTGGAAGATGGGTTGAACCTGCCACGGTCTATGGATAATGGTCATATTTGTATTGGTTTCTAATCTAATTTATTCCTCTCCTTTTTTTCAGCCCGTCTGTATAAATCAAGACCTCTAAGCCTCATAAGTACCTAATAAAAATTAATTTAACATTTCTGTAGGATGGGTAGAGTGGAATGCCTGCTTTTTAGGCATGCAATGAAACCCATCAACCTTACGCAGAATGATGGGTTTCGCAAAAAGACGCTCTACCCATCCTACGTAAATACGTAACATATAAATGTTAAAATAATTATGCATATGTACTTACGCTTCTATACACTGCATGAGAAACAATGCGGTTGATTTAAGAATAAACTCCCTCTCCAGCAAGAGAGGACTTAAGTCAACAACATTGCCCTATGGAGAATACTTTGAGAGTTACGTAGATACTCACGGTATAGGAACTAGAAAAACTAATCCATCACATTAAAGGAATTTTTATGCGCACCACATATCTCTTAAGCCTTCTACTATTACTATCAGCTTGTACACAAAATATTGTACCCGAAGACATCTATGCAACTACTGACTCAGGCACACGCATAGTTCTCAAAGGCGACTCATCTTGGGAGTACGCTCAAACAATACCTGATTCAAAGATTACAACAGAAGAGCAGAGTGAAGATAAAACAAAAGTCGATCTCAAAGTAGTAGGAAAATGGGATGCAGGAGTATCCTGCCGAATAGGGCTCTCTTTAACCAATAGAAAAGCACAATTTATTCGTAATCTAGGTATAGAACTAACGGCCTATATAGAAAATGACATCAGCTTTGAAACACTTATTGTCGGTTTTTATGGTATAAAACCAACCAAATATCAATATAGAGAAGCCATTTTCAATACCCCCTGTAAAAACATACGACATGTATTAGTGCATGGCAGTGACTACTGTAGTGTTGGCGAAGATTTAGTCAAATTTTCAACGACTATAGGCCAGTGCTTAGAAGCCATTAATGTGGAAAAAAGTGAAATAATCAATATCCATAAATAATTAAATATACTCCCTTTCCTGCTGGAGAAGCCAAGAGTGAAACTTTAAAAACTGTAGCATTGACTTAGGGGTGCAGTCTTAATCATATCCGAAAGTTTACGTTCTAATGTAGCCCCTGTATGGAGTTTACGAATTACAGGAAGCGCAGTGCATTCACCTTCCCGAATTTCGTAAGCTTCATACTAGCTACACAAAAATGCTGGGTTTTATTGAATTCTCGCTCCTTAGGCCGCTTACAAGACAACTTAAGATACTCACTAAAAATAATCAAAGCCGAACACATGCCAAATAATCACACTACAAAAAAAATACTTTACGTTGAAAATGGCATTGGCTATGGTGGCGCTATTATCTGCCTACGCCATTTAGTCAGAAATCTTGATCGCAGCCTATACACGCCGATGGTTATTACCGGAAGAACAGGCCCGCAATATCAGGAAATTGCAAATGAAGCGCTCTGGAAACACATTCCCGACCGACATATTGATATCGTCGGCGCACATAGAAAACTAGACCCTACAACGTGGCCAGATAAAATTCCGGGGCTACGTTTTATTATCAATCAAATACTCGCCAGGGCAGATGACCTGTTTAACTTCTTGCCCTTTTTTCTCAGTCTTTTATGGACAGCTAAACAATTCAAAGCTGACATAATTCACGCCAATAACGAGCCACTTTGCAACCGCGCAGCATTATTGGTCGGAAGAATTTTGAAAATACCCACAGTATGCCATGTCCGTGGCGACCAAAAAGGTTCACAAGCAATGGCATGGTCCTATAGTCTGGTCGATCATTTCATCCCTGTATCACACTGGGTGTCGCAAAGCATACAAAATAACCTAAACATCTCAGAAGATAAAATCACAGTTATTTACGATGGCTTAGAGTTAGGCAAGCTAGATATTAACGCAAACGGGCAAAACTTCCGCAGACAACATAATATATCAACCGATAGCTTTACCATCGGCTTAGTGGGTTTGCTAATCCCTTGGAAAGGACAAGAAATATTTCTTGATGCAGCTGCGCAACTCAAAGACAAAATCCCTAGCCTTAAAATGCTCATCGTAGGTGGCACGCCTGATGATTGCCTGGCCTATGAATCCATGTTGCGAGAACGAGTGATAAATGAAGGATTAATCGATACAGTGCAATTCACAGGACATTCAAGCAATATGCCGGAAGTATATAATGGATTAGATATAGTTCTCTCTGCCTCAATTAGCCCTGAGCCACTCGGAACTGTAGTCATTGAGTCCATGGCAATGGCAAGACCTTTAATTGGCCCAAATCATGGCGGGGCGAAGGAAATGATGGATCATAATAAAACTGGCTTACTATTCGAAGCAGGCAATTCGACTAGTCTAGCCGATACAATTTATCAATTTTACAACAGCAAAGAACTAAGAGAGAGCTTAGGCAACGCTGCCAGAGAAAAAGCGTTAGACACTTTTTCTGTCGAAGAGCATGTAAAACATGTGCAGGCGATATATACTCGATTTTTATAATGTATTACAATAAACAAAAAGGTGCTGGACTAAGGTTTTCATTGTTCTTCCTGCTGGTAACCATACATCTAATAAGTCTTGCTCAATTTTGAGCAGATAATATTCACTTCTATTCAACTTTTCACCCTTAAAATAATAGCTAAGAGCCCAGACCATGAGCAAGCAGAAAAAAATATTCTACTTAGGTTTTCATAAGACAGGTAGCACATCATTTGGCGAGTTAATGACAATTTTGGGTTACAAGTCACAAACCTACTACAAAACATACTCCGAGCCCTTTGTTAATAAATTAAAAAACAATGACTTAAGTGAAGTATTTGAAATTACCGACAAATATGATGCTTTTGATGACGACCCTTGGTTCTTATTTTACAAAGAATTTGAACAGCGGTATGAAAATGCTTTGTTTGTCCTGTATGAAAGAGACCCTGAAAAATGGTATGAAAGTTGTTTTTATTTTTTTGGAAGAGCAAATACCCCGATGAGAGAATTTATCTATGGAAAAGGTAAAGGGTGCAACCTATATAATAAAGATCATCATATTTCTATCTATAGGCAGCATAGCCAAGATGTTCGAGAATATTTTAAAGACAAGCCTGAAAAATTTCTCGAAATTTATGACCTTACCGACAAATCTGCTCAATCAGTTGCTAAGTTTATAGGAAACGAAACTAGTGTTGTAAAATTCCCTCACATGAATAGCACTCGTTTAAGTGCGTTAGATAAATTTATCATACGATCTAAATTAAATTTAGCCAAGTTATTAAATTTAGATGAGGTTTATGTATCCAGAGATGACTAAAAGTCTTTTTATTGGAGAAAATAAACAACCCTGCCGTAATCAGGCTAAGTATTAACCTATGCTAGAATCCGGCTGTAGCAAATTACGCCTCATAAAGATTAACTATATATTTATACTGGCAAATACAATAATAAAAACAGGTCGTAAAATGAAAATCTTTTTAATTGCTATATTAATCACATTTTCCAGTCTTTCCATTGCCCAACCTACTTGGCAAGAAGCAACAAAAAACTGGGAAAATTCACCTTACATACAGACACTCCCTCCTTTTTGTAGCTATCTCAGTAAAAAAATTATAGTACCCTCAAAATACAGGAATGTTAACTGGACGAAGAAATTTGGCCAAGGTATGACATGGGGAAATCACTTCTGTTATGCCTCTGCTAAAATCCCCATCTGCAGATCATATTTTGGGAATAATAGGATAGCCTGCCTAAAACACCAAACAGAAGGGTTTACTTATTGGATAGAACACACGGGACCTGACTTTAAATTACTGCCTTATCTTTATTCTGGGTATGGTGACTTATTGAATGAAATCGGTAATACCAATCAAGCCATAATACAATATCAAAATTCTCTGCAGAAAAACCCACGATACATTAAGGCATATAAAGGCCTAATTAATTCATATATAAAGATTGGCGCATTAAAAGAAGCTGAAGCAACTGTTAACACCGCACTAAAAATAAAAAAAACAAAGTCCTTAGTTAGACAAAAACAAAAAATTGATAAACTATTATCGTCACAATAAATAGGGCAAGCTACAGTAAAGTATACCCACCGCGATAAAGTAATACTTCAAATAAGGAAACAAAGTGTTAAAAGCATCTAAAAATCTATTTCAATACCGAGAGTTAATTATTGCACTAGCTTGGAAAAATATCGTCATTCGTTACAAGCAAGCTTATCTAGGCCTTTTATGGGCAGTATTAAAACCAGTTATGCTAATGTGTATTTTCACCTTAGTCAAAAGCTTTGTCGGCATTGAATCAGGTAATATACCCTACCCTATACTCACCTTTGCCGCATTATTACCTTGGATATTCTTTCAGGAATCCTGCTCTGAAGGGATAAGCAGTGTGACGTCTAACGCGCCATTAATCAAAAAAATCTATTTTCCACGCGAAGTCTTTCCTCTAACCGCGATGGTAACCAAACTGGTAGAATTAAGCATCAGTTTTATTATTCTTGCTGGCCTGATGATTTATTATCAAATGGCACCCACTATCTATGCGCTCTGGGTACCGGCTATTATTCTTTACACTATGATAATAGCGCTCACCATCAGTTTTTTTGGAGCTGCTCTTAATGTTTATTACCGCGATGTTGCTCAAGCACTGCCTGTTGCTTTATCGTTATTAATGTACGGCTCACCAGTTATCTACCCCCTAACCTTAGTCCATAAAAAGCTGGTTGAAGAACAAGCTGCTGGGGTGTGGTCTAACGACCTATATACTTTATATACACTCAACCCTCTTGCAGGTATTATCGACAGTTTTCAACGTGTTATGCTGAAAGGCATTCCACCTGATTTTGATGCCATATATCCAGGGCTAGCACTAACCTTAGTCATACTTCCTTTCAGCTATCTATTTTTTAAACGCGCAGAAAACTGGTTTGCAGATGTCATTTAATAGCGTAGTCACAGCGACTATCATTAAATAACCAATGAAAACCGACACGCTCTTTTATCGCCTATTCAAAAATGCTCCTGAGCTATTACTTGAATTGGCGAAACTAGATACCCGTGATTCGCATAATTATCGATTCTGTTCAGAAGAAATTAAGCAAACCGCCTTTCGCCTTGACGGCATCTTAACGCCCACAGAAAAAGACAGCGACCTACCGATACTTTTTGCCGAAGTTCAATTTCAACCCGACCAACATTTTTACAGTCGTTTCTTTTGTGAAATTTTTTTCTATTTACATCAAAACCAACCACAACAAACCTGGCAAGCAGTGGTCATTTATCCAACCCGAAAAACGGAAACAAACGGTAATCGACACTATGCTCCCCTGCTAAACTCAAACCAGGTTAAACGCATTTATCTGGAAGATTTAGCCAACCCTGAACCAGAGAAAATTGGTCTACAATTAATACAACTCATCATCGTCGAAGAAAAAAATGCGCTAAAAACTGCGCAAAACTTACTAAATCGTATTAAAATTGAAACAGATCAAAAAACAGCCGCTTATTGGCTCGAATGGGTGGAAACCATTATGGTATACAAACTCCCCCAACTGAATCGTGAGGAGATCCAGAAAATGCTAGGCTATAAAGATATAGAACTCAAACAAACACGTTTTTATCAGGATGTATTTACAGAAGGAGAGGCAAAAATAATCCTCCGCCAGCTTAAGCGTAAATTAGGCCCTCTAAAACCCAGTGCAATAACATTGATTCAGCAATTAAACACGAATCAACTCGAAATCTTAAGTGATCAGTTATTCGACTTTACAACCGCTAATGACTTAGCGGTTTGGTTTGAAAATAACCTATAAACAAATGAAGCTATACACTCCCTCTCCTGATCAAGAAGGCTGAGGTGAGGAGAATAAAATCGAGTATTTATTCAATTCCCCCTTCTCCAGCTAAGGCATTAATACCCTGATCCAACTTTAACATAAGGAAATCCAGAAAATGCTAAGCTATAACGATATAGAACTCAAGCAAACCCGTTTTTACCAAGATATTTTCGCAGAAGCCTGTCAAGAGGAATATAAAAAAGGATATAAAAAAGGATATAAAGAAGGATTTCATCAAGGGGAAGTCACCATCATACTTATCTTACTCAAACATCAATTAGGCCTGCTCAGTTCAGAAACAACAAACAGAATCCAGCAACTCGGTAGCGAACAACTGGAATCACTATGCGATAATTTACTGGATTTTACCGCTATAAATGATCTCAATACCTGGTTAGAAAAACCATTACGTCAGAATAACAACAGTGCGCTTAAAGCCCCTTATTCCAAGCACCTGATATAACAGATACATAAGCTACACACTAAAATATAAACTTAACCGACTTGCCAACAAAAAGACCATGCCGATTATAGAAGTAAACCATCTAACCAAAGAATACCAACTAGGTCATATAAGCAGCTTAAAAGACACCGCCTTAAATACCTTAAGGCGTATGACTTTTCAACCGACACAGGAGCGTGAACAATTTAAAGCCCTAGATGATGTTAATTTCCATATTAACGAAGGTGAAGTCGTCGGTATTATTGGCCATAACGGCGCAGGTAAAAGCACCTTACTCAAACACCTAGCTAATATCAGTAAACCCACTAAAGGTGAAGTGATTGTGCGTGGCAGTGTAGCCCCTTTAATTGAAGTCGGTGCCGGTGTTAACCCAGAATTAACAGGGCGAGAAAATATTTTTTTGAATGGCGCGATTCTCGGCATTCCCAAAAAAATCATCAAAAGCAAACTGGATGAGATTATTGAGTTTTCAGAACTAGAGCAGTTTATTGATACCCCAGTAAAACGTTATAGTTCCGGTATGACGGTAAAACTAGGGTTTTCTATTGCAACCAGTATGGATGCAGATATTTTGATTATTGATGAAGTGTTGGCGGTTGGAGACTTGGCTTTTCAGCGGAAGTGTTTTGATCGGATGGAGTCGTTAATTAATAAACAAGGTAAAACTGTATTACTTGTCAGTCATAATATTCGACAGGTTGCTAGAATGTGTACTAGAACCATTCTACTCAATCATGGGAAAATCTATCAAGATGGCAATCCGGATCAAGTTTGTACATCTTTTTATGATGAAAATAATAAAAAAATCTTATCAAGAGCGACTACTGGTAAATCTCATAGCGATAACGATACAATAAAAATCATCAGTATAGAAACGATTTCAGCAGATGGACAAGAAATTGGTAGCATCAACTCAGGTGACTCTCTCAATATTAAAATAAAAATACACGTACTTAAAGAAATTATAAAACCTGAAATTGTCGTTGGCACACATACAACTGATTTTGTTTATCTTACAGCTAACTCTACTGATATATCTGAAAAAATAGAAAACCTAGCTCAAGGATTACATGAAATTATTTTCACTCACAATCACTATCCATTAAAGCCTGGAAGTTATGGTGTTCGCATGAATGTATTTGACCAAAATAGAAACCCTGTTTTTAGCGGTGAGAATTTAACTTTTTTTTCAGTTAATACATCAATAATAGAATCAAAAGAACCACCTCTAAGACTATTAAATTTAAAAGGGAACTTTAAAATAAGAAAAATATAATACTCTACATAAACCCCATACAAGTATCATTAATTTCAAATAAATACTTAAATTATAAATGAAAATAAATATTAACATAGTTGATTTAATTTATAAAAATAAATATATCAGAAATTTTTTTCTACCTCCAGAATATACATCCCAAATATTTCCCCATAACTATGAATCGTTACAAAATAGGTGGGAAGGAATGGATAAAATTAATAATACATCTTCTCCAATATTTATCTTTTCAGCTGGTTGGGGTAGCGGATCCACTTTATTACAGAGGCTTATTATGTCAAGTGGTGAAGTATTAATTTGGGGCGAACCTTTTGATAGATCAATACCCATTCAAAGAATGGCTTCATCCTTAGCCGCGATTAAACATGACTGGCCCCCCAACTATCATTTTACTGACACGAATAGCATTAGTAAATTATCAAATTCTTGGATTGCTAATTTATCTCCACCCCCACAAGATTTGAAAAAAGCCCACTTATCTTTCTTCACAGAATGGTTTGAAACTTCTTTACCAATCTATAATGTTAAACGCTGGGGTTTAAAGGAAGTCCGTTTAACTATAAATCATGCACACTATTTAAAATGGTTGTTTCCCAATGCTAAATTTGTATTTATTTACCGTGACTTACCAGATACATATCGTTCATGTAAAAATAAACAATGGTACTTATCTTGGCCAAAATATAAAATGTCAAACTTCATAACATTTACTATGCATTGGAAAAACCTCACTGAAAGTTTCATTAAACAACATCATGAAGTAGATGGTTTTTTAATTCGGTACGAAGAGCTAATTACCAAAAATTTTGATTTTTCAGAATTAGAAAATTATCTCAACATTAAACATATTGATACATCAGTATTAAAAGAAAAAATAGGTAGTAGAAAAAAAGCAAATAAAATATCAAAAATAGAAATGAAACTTTTAAAATTAATACAAAGTTCAATAAAAATACAATAAAACCCTATCAATCGCTAAAAACCAGGGAAACAGAACGTAGCGAAGTGATGATTTTTAGTCCGCAGTAGACGACAGGGAAACGTGCCAATCCTAGGTGCTCTAGCGGCAAGGGGGAGAGGCTAAAATTTTATCCCGACAGCCCCGTCAAGTCATTGGAAGAGCTTAACTATGCGGGTTTTGTGCATAGTTGTTGACGCAGGACGAGCTGAAGCTTTCATAATTCGCTCCGTATGTGAGTGAATTTTTTGGCGACAGGAGTCCCCAGTATTTCATGAGGTAGGGTGGCGCACCAGTACTTCCCGATAGTTTTCTATCACACTTCTATAATTCAATAAGGTGAGGAATTACAAGCGGAAATAAGAACCAAGCACTTTCCTAAGTAAAAAATACTAAATCTTATGGCTGGAAAACTGATAGTTAAAAAACAAACAAAAATATAAAACTCAATTTGATGATATGCACTTTAAAATTGCCAGTTACCCTGGGAGAGGAAACCCCAACAACCCTTATGTCGATTTATTCTATAATGCACTAGAACCTCATGGGGTTACGTTAGCAGGAGAGTTAGAGTTTAATATCGATTGGTTAAAAGATCACAGTGAGCAACTTAATGCCATTCATGTGCATTGGCCAGAAATATTTTGGCGTGAATATACCCCTTTTAAAGAGAACTCTAACCCAATTCGGTCTTTTATTAGGACAAAATTTCCCGCTGGCTGGAGACTTATAAAGCTTACCGATCAGTTAACAGCGCATCCATCGTACCAGAAGCGACTTGCACTCGTTAACAAAATAAAAGGCTATTTTTATTTTCGAAAATTCCTAGCAAAAACTCATCAATTAGGATTACGTATTATCTGGACCTTTCATAATGCGGAAAATCATGAGGGGAGCGATTTTATAGATCATTTAGGTTATAAGTATTTAGCCAAATCGGCTGATCTGATTATTTTTCATAGTGAGATTGCACAAAACGACTTTCTAAAACATCATCAATTAAAGGGGCAAGCAGTGCTTATGCCTCACGGGAATTATGATGGTGTCTACCCACCTGAGCGCCCAAAAGAAACTATCTTGAAAGAACTTGGATTACGTGATAACTTACCCATTGTCAGTTGCATTGGTATGTTGCGTAGCTATAAAGGATTAGATACTGCTGTACAAGCTATGGCTTTATTAGAAGGCGAGGTTCAGTTTCTCTGTGCTGGATACCCACATCCTTCTTTTGATATAACCTCTCTGCAAGAGCAGATAGCTAAACTACCTAATGCTGTACTCATTCCGAAATTTTTATCTAATCAAGAATTTTCTGACTATACTTCAATAAGTGATTGCTTGCTAATGCCCTATAAAAAAATCACGGGGAGTGGTGCATTATTAGCTGCACTAACACTTTCACGAGGGGTTATTACTTCAGATTTACCTTATTTCCGAGAGATTCTAGCTAATCACTCTGATTCTGGCACTCTAGTCCCTGCAGAAAATCCACAACTATTAGCTAATAGTATTAAACAATATTTAGCTATTCCTGCGATTAAAAGAAACCTGGCAGCTAGAAGCTTAGCAGAAGATTATAATTGGAATAAAGTAATTCTTCCTGTTGCTAACATAATTAATTCTTTAAATTAAATAATCGGCTAAGATGCTTTCAGTTAATAAATATAAACTTACCGAAAATACAATGCCCTCGCTTGCTAAGGGTTAACAGCAATTGCATAACGAGACAAATATGGCAGCTAAGGCCAGCACAAGAAAAAAAATCAATATCTTAATGACTTGGTTTGGAAGTGAAAAATCTTGGGGTGAAGGTAGAACTTACCAGCAGGTAGCTGAACATCTTGCTGTTTTACCTGAGGTTAATCGGGTCATTATGACTTTTCCTCCAAAAAATACGGGCCGTGAATTTAATTGGCCTTTAAAAATAAAGCATATATCTAACAAGTTATCTTTAGTCTCTGAATATACCAATGTCATTCCTACTACGGGTTTAGCTTATCAACTTCGTACTAAAATAAATACTTTGGTAAACGCTTATAGTTTACCTTTTTATCTTCGTCTTCTTGGATTTCGTAAGGATAATAGTTTACTCTGGGTCTTCCCACCGCACCCCTATATTGATGCATTACGAAAACGTATTCCTCATTGCTTACTGGTAGGTCATATTGTTGATAATTTCCTCTACACCAGTGACCCTTGGTTAAAAGAATACGCTGAACAACAGTACCCAATGATTAAAGACCTGTCCGATGTTATTATTGTCGGCTCAAAATTTAATGAAAATACTTTCTCTGGTAGTCGAGCCACTACACTTCTATTCGAAAATGCAGTTGATAAAAGCTTTATTAGCCCGCCTAGTAAAACACCTCGTGCAATAAACAGTACTATCAAGCTTGGTTATATTGGGACATTAAGTGATAGAACAGATTTTGATCTGTTAGAGTACTTGGCTAAAAATAGACCTGATTGGCATTTTATCATTGCTGGGAAATCTGAGCTTCCTCTTGAAGAACTCTCTTTTCTTAAGCTACCTAATGTTGAGTATAAAGGGTTATTACCCTATCAAAGCTTACCTGCTCTCATGTACTCGTTTGATGTTTGCCTAATCCCCCATAGGAATACGACTTATTGTAAGTCTATGAGTCCCTTAAAATTATTTCAATACCTAGCTTCTGGCCGCCCTATTGTCTCAACGGATATTGAAGGGCTTGATATTGTTAAGCATCATCTACAAATTGCCAGTTCTTATTCTCATTTTATGAGCCTAGTACAGCAAACGCTTGAACAGGATACTATTGAAATGAGTGCTAGTAGAATTGAATGTGCAAAGCAACAGACATGGGATTTAAAAACTCGAGAAATGTTTAATGAAGTTATAACAAAGGTCCCATAAAACATCTCATATAGCTTAAAAAACATTTATACTAACCATCCTTGGCTAACTTTAGCCCTGTATTTTTTCACCCTTAAATTCTAGTGAAATAACTAAAATTATTGAGCCTTCTAAATACATTAAATTATGAATCAGCCTTCCTCACGAGTCATTGCCTTCTACCTCCCCCAGTACCACCCTATTCCAGAAAATGATGAATGGTGGGGAACGGGCTTTACTGAATGGACTAATACGGCTAAAGCTAAGCCGCTATTCCACGGGCACTATCAGCCTCATGTCCCTGCTGATCTTGGTTTTTATGATTTACGTGTCCCTGAAACAAGAACGGCACAGGCTGAAATGGCACGAGAATATGGCATTGAAGCCTTCTGTTATTATCACTATTGGTTTGCAGGGGAGCGTCTACTTGATCAACCATTTAATGAGGTTCGTGACTCTGGGGAGCCTGATTTCCCTTTTTGCCTCTGTTGGGCTAATGCGACTTGGACTGGAATTTGGCACGGTAATCCAGGAAAGACTCTAATTGAGCAAAAATACCCTGGTACTGATGACTACGAAGCTCATTTTCAGGAACTTTTGAAAGCTTTTACTGATAAACGTTATCTTACTGTTGATAGTAAGCCATTATTTATCATTTTCAAGCCGAATGATATTCCAGATGTTCAATCAATGACTGATTTTTTTAGAAAAAGGGCTGAAGATGCAGGACTACCTGGCCTCTATCTTGTCGGTGTTTCTCACCTCGATAACTGGAACCCAGAAGAAAATGGATTTGATGCTGCCATTGTTCAGAATATTCCTGGTTTAATAGGTAAAGTGCCATGGAGATACCCACTACTCAAGCTTAAATCTTGGTTAAACAAAGGCCGCCTGACTATTTACCAATACAAAGACCTATTAAAAAGCTTCGTCCCTGAAAAAACAAAAAAACTAGAGTATTTACCCTGCGTTATTCCTAACTGGGATAATTCACCTCGTAGCGGCATGAATGGATTGATTATGCAAGGATCAAGCCCTGAACTTTTCCGTCAAAGTTTACGTCAAGCTCTGGATAATGTATCGACAAAACCAGCCGAGCATCAGCTGGTCTTCCTCAAGTCTTGGAATGAATGGGCTGAGGGAAATCATATGGAGCCAGATTTAAGGTTTGGTCATCATTATTTACAAGCACTACAAGCTGAGTTGACTCAACATGAGGAACAAAAATGAGCTTTTCATACAAACCAAATACAAGTGCATATAGAAATCAAAAAATAAAGCTTGGTACAGTGCTATTTTTATTATCCTCAGTCGCGGGTTGTAGCTCGGAAGATTCAAGCAAAATTTTTGAAGATGTTAGCTTAGCGTCTGGTTTAGATGATTATGTAGGCATGACACATGGCGCAGCTTGGGGAGATTTCGATAATGATGGGCTTCCTGACCTATATACCTCGAACCATCTTAATCAGGCAAAACTGTTCCGTAATCTCGGGAATGGACGCTTTAATGAGGTCAGCAATAAGGTATTCAAGCCCAAAGATTTAGGGGGAGATAAGCATGGTGCTGTATGGGCTGATTTTAATAATGACAATCTATTAGACCTCGTTCAACTTACGGGCGCAGCGTATGGTATCGGTGCTGAACCTAAGCGACTTTTTATCAATCATGGTGATAAATTTGCAGAGGTAGCTGAGTCTTTAGGTGTTGCCAATAAATTTGGCCGTACACGTATGCCACTGTGGTTTGACCTCGATGGAAATGGTCGGTTAGATTTATTTCAGGGAGCGGAAGCGCGTTTTGATAACCTTGTTCCTCCGTTTAGCTTTCTGCAACAAGATGACAGTATGTTTATTGAAGATCGGGATGCAATACAGTTTAAAGGAAAATCAGTCCCTTTTTGTATCATTACCGAGCTCAATAACGATTCGCATTCAGAGCTTGTTTGTCGAGTTGTCGGAGATCATCGGACTGCTCAAATATTTGACACCTCCACTTCTCCAGCTAAGAATATTGATTTATTACCTGTCACTGCCTTTGAAGATATTGCGGCAGGTGATTTTGATAATGATGGTGCAATTGATCTTTTTTTAGCCCGTAAAAGCTCATCCAATCAAATAGCTTTTGGACGCCCTAGTAGCAATATGATCATTGCTGATATGCGATTCGAGGCATCAAATATAGCTAAGAAAACTGGATTTGAGTTCCAGTCTGCTGGGCGTGTCACATTTCATATTAAGCCTACTTTACCCATTAATTTACTGACCCCCAATCAAATACATATTGGACATGACAACCTTCAACCCAAAACTTTAACCTTCTCTTTATCTAAAGAAACAGCGAAGGTTATGGGTACAGTCCCTTATGAAGCAGGAAAAAATTCAGGTGTTTATATCGGCTTCACCCCCCCTAACAAATGGCAGGTCTATGCCTCTGGAGCCCCTATACAGGCATCAAAAGGTAGACATAAATATCAGCAATTAACCTTTAATATTTCCACCACAGAACCCATTACAGATCTGACTACCTTAGAGGGTACGAAAAAAACAGTTGTTACTGCTACGCCTTCCCCTGCTCGTTTATTTATGAACCGTGAAGGTAAATTGATTGAAGAAAGCGACAAACGAGGGGTGAATGATCGCCTTATTTCTGCTACTAATGTCGTAACGGGGGATTTTAATAATGATATGTATTTAGACCTTTTTGTTATTGCTTCAGATGACTTGGGAAAACAAGAAAATCTGTTATTGCTGAATAAAGGTAATGGCTACTTCTCAGTCGTCTCTGATGCTGGTGGAGCCGCTGGAAACAAAATTGGCGTTGGGGATTCAGTAACAACGGTTGATTTTGATCAAGATGGCTTTCTAGATCTGTTGACTGCAACGGGGGGCAGTATGGGGCGTAGCCTTGGGCTCCCTTCTGATAATGGCGCTTACCATCTATACCATAACATTAGCAATGATAATCATTGGTTAGAAATCGATTTGGAAGGCACTCTATCAAATAAGAATGGTATTGGTGCTATTGTGCGTATAACTACTGACAATATAACTCAAACACGAGTTCAAGATAATGGTGTCCACCATCGAAGCCAAAACCACCAGCGCTTACATTTTGGGCTTGCCAAACACACTCTCATCGACAAAATTTCAGTTCAATGGCCTAGTGGTCAAACTCAAGATTTAGCTAAGGTCAAAGCTGATCAGATTTTATTGCTTAAAGAACCGGCATCCTAAATTAAGTAAAACCCTAAACTGATTAGTTTTTATCAACTACAATAATGTTTCAACGAAACAATGAGGACATTTCACATGCTTTTCTGGAAAAAAAGTAAACCAAGTTACGAAAGAGCTATGGACTGGTTTAAAGACAATATGGTGGAAAATAAAGGCATTATTATCCACACCAAGGACCGTACGCCTTACGCTGAAGTGACGGGGTACTTTATCCCTACACTGTATAATTGGGGAGAGCAAGAGTTAGCAAGAACCTGCACTAAATGGCTAATGTCTATTCAACTCCCTGATGGCTCTTTCCCAGCGCCTGATGGTGTCCCCTATACTTTTGATACAGCACAAATCATGCGCGGTCTATGTGCTGCACTAGGTGATGTCGATGGAGCAGAGGATTCCTTACGCAGAGCATCTGATTGGATGTTGACTCAAATTGAAGACGATGGCCGTATGGTTACTCCATCTACTGAGCTTTGGACTGATATTGCCAATGATCTTATTCATTCCTATGCTTTACCTCCTCTTGCTGAAGCGGGTAGATTGTTAAATGTGCCTGAATATGAAGAGAAAGCCAAATTCGTGCTGGAGTATTACAAAAAACAAGAAACTCTCGTTCCTTTTAATCGCTTAACTCATTTTCATGCCTATGCTATGGAGGCTTTATGTGAAATGGGGGAATTAGATTTGGCACGCAAAGGCATGGCTGATATTGAGCGTTGCCAACGTAATAATGGCAGTATTCCAGCATACTCTGATGTCGACTGGGTTTGCTCAACGGGCATGGCTCAATATGCTATCGTATGGTATACATTAGGCGATAAAGAACGAGCAGACAAAGCGATACGTTACCTTGAAAAAATTCAAAATAAATCAGGTGGTTTTTTTGGAAGCTACGGCAAAGGGGCTAAATACATTGAAAGCGCAGAGATCAGCTGGGGAGTAAAATACTTTTTGGATGCCTATCTATTGAAGCTAAAGTCAGAGGGACTTCGTAATTAACTCTCCTTTTGCAGTATAGGTATCTACACAGCTTTTATTATTTAAAATACACCGAGTTATGAGGTGGGCTTGCTCCCTCTCCTACTGACGAGTGCCGGGGAAGGCTTTAAGGCTTGTGTAGCGTAACTTCTCATTATTCATAGGCAACTACATGTAAAAACACCGTCATTCCCGAAGTCTTTTATCGGGAATCTACGCTGTACTTGGATTTCTGCTCACAGCATGCAGGAATGACGAGCTGAAAAAATAGCTTACCCCCTCTTAGTTCTATTTTTCATAAGGGGGACGTGAACGGTTACGATTAAATAATTTAGACTGAATTAGACTGAATTAGACTGAATTAGACTGAATTATTGTTAACATTAAAAGAAAAAAGGATTAATTTTGAACAATATAACTGCAGATACTCCCTTAGTTAGTATTGTGCTCCCAAGCTATAAGCGAGCGTATGTTTTGCCTGATGCAATAAATAGCATTTTGAACCAGACATACACTAATTTTGAATTAATTATTGTTGATGATAATTCTCCTGATAATACAGCAGAAGTTATAAAATCTTTTAACGACCCTCGTATCCGATATGTTAAAAATGAGTTTAATTTAAAGCTTCCCCGAACTCTAAATAAAGGTTTCTCTCTTGCTCAAGGGGAATATTTAACTTGGACTTCAGATGACAATATCTTTGAACCCACAGCTATAGAAAAAATGGCTGAAGCGCTTCAGACGAGTCAATGCGAATTTGTTTATGCTGACTATTATCTTTTTATCGATACTGATGCTAACTCTAAACCATTAAACCCACAACATAGCCAACTACCTTTCCCTATTCAGTTAGAAAAAAGCAATGATATCGGCGCCTGTTTTATGTATACCCGCCGTGTGTATGAAGAAACTGGCGAATATGATCCTGAGTTATTTTTAGTAGAAGACTACGATTATTTCATTCGTATAGAGAAAAAATTCAAAATGCAGCATATTTCAAGTCCCCTTTATTACTTTAGACGGGATGATAACACCCTTTATTGTTCAAGGTTTTGTGAAGTCAAGGCTTCTGACTTTTTAGTGCGTTATAAGAATAATCTTTTAGATGATAATGCTGTCTTAGATGCGATAATTGCTCTTATTACTCAGAATATGAAGGGTTTAAAAAACCCTTTTTTACGTGGCTCTTACCTCTTAGTCTATAAACTTTCATATAAACTAACTCAATTACAAAAAATATTAACGCTCTGGTTTTTAAAGAAGAGTTTAGGGCTGTCAGTAAAATCTCTGCTGCACGATTACAGTGAAGGCCAAGCAACTTTTGAAGTAACGAGAGATAACATAAAGAATTTACTGCAAAACTATGGAACTATAGAGTATGGCATCTGATCTACTGAAAAATTCTTCTTTCACCATCAAATAAGCAAAAATCGCCTGAAATATCAAATAAAATTTACGAGCGAGTAACTAAACTGTGCGAGTCGGATTACGTTATCGCGCTACGCTTAATAAGCTAATCCAACCTATGTTAAAAGTATAAACTACTTTTTATCTTTATAGAGTTTAAGTTGAAAAAGAAAGCCCCCTATATTTCGATAAATACCCACGGGTTTGTGTAATTTATGGTTATGAACAAATAATATTTAAGAGGAAACGTTACACTATGTTCCAATATTTTACATCTGCTTTTAAAGGTCCTGCGCAAGCACGTACAGACCATGTCAAAGCAATAAACCTTCATCCTGATATTCACTCTGGCATTGCGCAACTTCAAAAACAGTGTCCAGTCCAAGACAATGATACTGAAGAGCCTATTTTTCTTATGTCTGCAGGCTGGCGATCTGGTTCAACCCTGTTACAACGGCTCATTATGTCTGATTCACAGGTCCTCCTATGGGGAGAACCCTATGATGAGTGTGGAATTATTCAGGCTATGGCCGATACCACCAAAGCTTTTAGACCTAATTGGCCTCCCTCTGATTATTTTTATGATGGAACCCCAACTAATGAGCTTTCTAGTGAATGGATTGCCAATTTATTTCCCTCTCTAAATGAGTTAAAAAAAAGCCATCGAAGCTTTTTTGATACTCTCTTTGCTGAACCTGCAAAAAAAGCAGGCGCTAATCGTTGGGGAATAAAAGAAGTCAGACTAGGAACTGAGCATTGTGCTTATCTTCGCTGGCTTTATCCAAAAGCTCGTTTCATTTTTTTATACCGCAACCCTTTAAAAGCATACAGTTCATATTGTCAGTATGGTCGAAATTGGTACAATACATTTCCTGATAACACTGTATTCACACCAACCGTTTTCGGCAAGCACTGGAAGTCACTTATGGAAGGGTTCATTAAAGATGCAACAAAATTTAACGCACTCTTAATTAGTTATGAAGACTTAACTTCTGGGCATACTTCAATTGATGAGCTTAATAATTTTTTAAATATTAAAATCGACCACGCTGTACTGAAAAAGAAAGTGGGTGGCTTTGAACAGCATGAAAGAAAGACCAAAGTAACTGTAATTGAAAAGTGGTTACTCAAGCGGGCAGTCTCGCCTTTGGCTGAAGAGCTTGGTTATCAGTGGTAATTAAAATTTCTTTTACAAGAGATTAATTAATGACCACACTTAAGTCACGCTGGGAAATACATCAACGCAATCTTTCGTTTTAAGTAGCTTAGCTGTTAGAATATTTCATTCAACTTATTGGTTCAATAACATTCATTCACTCATTAATTTATGAATAGATTTATCATTCTGATGTATCACATGATTAGCGAGCCAAAAACAGCTAAAGAAATTAAATATGCTTGCCCGCCAGAGGTGTTTGACAAACATATGGAGCAGTTAAAACTCAATGGTTTTAACCCTGTTTCTTTAGAGCAAATAGAGCAGCACCTATTATTCAATAAGGGTCTGCCAGAAAATGCAGTCGCTATTACCTTAGATGATGGCTTTGCTGATAATTATACTCATGCCTTTCCTATTCTAGCTAAGCATCAAGTCCCTGCTACTATTTTTTTAACTACCGGTTGCTTAGGTAGCACTAATCACTGGATGACGCTGGAAGGATTTCCAACAAGAAAAATGCTAGACTGGCAACAAATACGAGAAATGGACAAATATGATATTACATTTGGGGCTCATACCGTTTTTCACCCGAAACTACCAGAGCTTGATATACATTCAGCAACCGATGAAATCATAAACTCAAAAGAAGTAATTGAAGATAATTTGGGTAAACCATGTAAGCATTTTGCCTATCCTTATGGACTATTCAACACGGGCAACCGGAATAGCGTAGAGAGCGCTGGATATACACTAGCATGCTCTACTCGATCTGGCTTTAATAATATTCACCGCGATCCATTTATCTTGCACCGTATCGAGGTATACGGCAATGACCCTTGGTGGAAATTAAAGCAAAAAATGGCATTTGGTATTAATGACGCTAGTTTACTTTTCCCTATTAAATACTACACCAACCGTTTAGTTAATCGCTTAACTATATAAAAATAAAAACCTAGAGCCCCATTATGGATATAAGTATTATCATCTGTTCATATAATCGTAGTATGAATTTACCCGAGTGCTTTTCTTGCTTGGAAAATCAAGAAATTACCGATCCAATACAATGGGAGGTTCTTCTTGTTGATAATAATTCCACAGATAAAACTAAAGATGTTACTGAAAACTTTATTAGCAAATCTACTTTAAATATTCGTTACCTTTTTGAATCTCAACAAGGTTTATCTGCTGCTAGAAATAAAGGCATAAGTGAATCAGAAAGCACCTATCTCATTTTTATTGATGATGATATCCGGGTTACTCAAAACTGGTTACAATCAATATATTCAACATTTAAACAATTTGACTGTGATGCTGTAGGTGGAAGAATTCATATTGAAAGCCCAGAAAAACTTCCAAAATGGATTTCTCCAGATATGTATGGTTTTTTAGGTCACCAGGATTTTGGTACTAGTCTTCACCAGATAGATGGTATCAAAGAGTCTCCATTTGGTGGTAATATGGCAATTCAGCGACGTGTTTTCAATTTGATTGGTAATTTTGATGTCAATATGGGGCGAAAAGGCGAAGGATTTAAAAAAGAAGAAATTTTTAAAGGCGAAGAAACAGATTTTTTTAATCGTTTAGTTGCTGCTGGTGGTATTTTTTATTATCACCCCGACGCTCTAGTCTTCCATAAAATTTTGCCTCACCAATTAAAAAAAGGTTTTTTTCTAAGCTTGCATAATAATTCTGGAATTTTACAAGCTAAATCAGATACAACTACCTACAAGAGACAATTTTTAGATGTTCCACTGTTTATTTTCCCCCAGTTATTTCGTGCATTCTGGCGTTATTTAATAACTACCTTAACAAAGGGGCCAAACCAATCAATGAGACAGCTAATGAATGTCTCTTATTTTTTAGGAATGTTGAGTTCTTATCAGGCAAAACATAGAACATAATGTCTAAAAAATAACAAACAGATTTTATATGGAACTGGTTAAGATGCAACAAAAAATCACAGTTGTTATTTGTACGCATAATCGTGCAAACCTTTTGTTAAAAGCCATACACTCAATTAATGCTGCACCTAGCTTGAGTGGTAGTGATATCAGTATATTGGTTATTGCAAATGCCTGTTCGGACGACACACTACAAAAACTACAAAAACTACAAACAGACAGCCTACAATACCCGCTTACTTTCGAAGAGGAACCTACTCCAGGAAAATCATTTGCTCTTATTCGTGCTGTTAACTTAGTTCCTGAAGGCTTTATTTGTTTCATCGATGATGACCACCGTGTAGATAAAAATTATTTAACGTCCATTCAAAACACAATTAATAAATCCCCTAAAATCTCCATGTTTTGTGGTCCAATTTTTCCGGATTGGACAGGATTAGAACCTAGTTGGGTTCACACACAAGGAAAATATAAGATTTTTCCTGAACCTATTCCTTGCTTTAAGATAGGCTCAAAAGCAACTCTGATCACAGCTGAAACACCTCTTCCTGGCGGGGGAACTCTGATAGTTAAAAAGGAACTGTTTGCTAAAATTGGACACTTTTCTACTGCTCTTGGCCCTAAAGGTCACAACTTAGTAGGCGGCGAAGATACTGATTTTGTTTTACGGGTGCTCAATGCAGGTGAAAAAATTTTATATGTACCCGATATAATTCAATATCATTATGTTGACCTAGGTCGTTTAAAATTATCTTACCTTATATTGACTAGCTTTCAACGAACACGATCATTTACTTTGGTAAACTATCCGAATCGCTCGCCAATACCTTTATATATGTGGCGAAAGTTGTTTAACTATATATTTTCTCTTCTTTTTTCATTTAAAATATCTAAAATACGTTTTTATTTAATACGCATTGCCTCTACTACGGGTGAAATGATTGGCTTTATAGAAGGCCGCATTCGTTAACTAAACAAAAGTTATTTTTTATTATTCAAATTTATGCGTGATATTGTTGTTTTAATATTTCTTATTGCTTGTATTATTGCCGCTATCAGAAAACCTTGGCATGGTGTTTTATCATTAGCAATTTTTAGCTATATGAATCCTCATGCATTTGCTTGGGGGTTTGTCCGTACACTTCCTGTATTTCAAATTTTATTTCTAGTTGTAGCTTTTTCAACTTTGTTTACTAAAGATAAACAGTCACTCCCCAAAGACTGGCGCATCTCTGTTTTTTTTCTACTTTGGTTTTATTTTGTTATCACCACAACACAAGCTTATTTCCCAAGTATTGCCTGGGAAAAGTTAATATTCATTTCTAAAATATATATACCTTTTATTTTTACATTACTACTCATTAATACACGCGAAAAACTCTATTACCTTATTATTACCATTGGTATTTCCATAGGTTTTCTCGCTGTTAAAGGAGGAGTCTTTGCTATCCTGCACGGTTTTGCGCACCGAATCTATGGACCACCAGGTACTCAATTCACAGAGAATAACGCTTTTGCGATAGCAGTACTTATTTCCATTCCACTTCTTCTTATCTGGCGTCAACAAACACCTCGCCTACTATTTAAAAAGGGAATAACTCTCTCTATCCCCATTATTTATGCTTGCTCACTATCTTCTTGGTCGAGAGGGGCATTAATCACTATGGCTGTTCTTACTCTCATATTAATCAGGCATAGTAAACATAAATTCCTAGCTATTCCTCTTGTTTTAGTGGGTGCTAGCTTGGCTATTCCTTACCTTCCTGCTGAGTGGACTGGCCGCATGCATACTTTGGAAACTTATCAACAGGACTCATCAGCTATGAGCCGAATAAAAATATGGAAGGATGGTTGGAACCATACTCTTGAGCATCCATTTGTAGGTTCTGGGTTTGAAGGATGGATGTATGTAGGGGACCGAGACTGGCATAGCTCATATGTAGAAATGTTTTCTGAGCATGGTTTTATTGCCTTTGGCCTTTGGCTGTCACTTATTTTAGGAACCCTTATTAGTTTAACCCGACTGCCAAAGTTAACCAAAAATATTGATGGCATGGAATGGGTAGAAAACTATAGTTTTATGCTACGTACCTCTCTTATATGCTATATGGTGGGTACGACGTTCCTTGGACTCTCTTATTGGGATTTACTTTACCATTTGATCTTTATTTCTGTTTTGGTCAAAAAATTTGCATTAGAAGAATTAAGTTTACACTCTACCGAAACGAAGCTTAGAGCGAGATAAACCAGATAAGTCTCAGGTTATTTAATTTTTTAAACTAATATATAGAAATTAAAGCAGACCAATATGCTTTAACCCATTTACAGCAACCTCTAAATCAAGAATATTTGTCTGCAACCATGGCTCAGTATGAGTACAATCAGGATCTTGCTCTAAGGCAGCAATATAGGTAGCATTTACCGATTTGATTGCATCTATAATAAAATAATTGCTATTAATAAATTGTTCTTTCAATCCAAAACATACTGAATTTCTTGTTGAGGATACATCAAATAAAATGCTATGGAAAGCTGACCCTAAAGAACCTATTATTACTTCATGCTTATTGACCAATTGAATTTGCTCTTGTAGGCTAAGCTTCTCTGGATAACAAATTAAAAAGCCTTTTTCCCGCAACAATATTTCTAACTTATCTTCATTAGTAATCTGGCGGAATTTTCTATTAAGCTTGCTTCTAGAAAGATAGACCGGCTGATTTGTTGTTTTTTGCACACACGTTTGAAGGACCCTATTCGCCACATTCTCAGGAATTATTTTATGCACCTCAAACCCTTCACTTCGAATTGAAAAAGATGGGTAAGGAATAATAACCTCATTCAAAAGCACGGGATGCTTAAAGGTAATAAACCGTCGCCGATCTAAGTTGACCAATTCAAAAAATGTATCTAGAAATGTCTTTTTCAATGTCTTTCTTGCCGTAAGTCCATGGCATAGTATCGGAAGATCCTGATTTTTAGCTGCATACCATAATCGAGCTATATCTTCTAACAAAAAATGACCGTAATGTTCATTAAATACCCCTGCATAAATGGTTTTCTGAGACACTCTTTTAAGGCTAGCCCTGTCAAGAGTTACGTCTATTGTCTCAGGTGCATCGGTAATCAATGTTCTGCGTCCACGTCCTTGGAATCTACAGCTATCTTCAATTCTTAATCCATCACTCGTATATAGACATGCATATTGAGGCATATAAATTACGTCATTGAAAACCCTAATTTCAGGTGCTCCTTGAAAAAATCGAATCTCATCTGTTAAGGCTACACCCGAACTTGATAAATCATAATTATAAAAGGTCGGTTTCTGCCCCCCCCATTCGCTTAAAACCAATTTAGCCTGAGTATCTAAGGTACTGAGTTCATCTATAATTAAAGAATTCTCATACTTGAATCGACCAAGAGTTAATTCAGAACTAATTACTTGAGTAGTGAATAATCCGGCTTGTATATCATAGATACGTTTTATTTTCTTGATTGATTGATTAACATTAATTGCCATTTTGAAATCAACTCACCTCTGGTGTAAACATTAAAAAAATATTAATATCTTATCCCTAATAAATATCAATCATGTACCTAGCATTACACAGCACTCATCAAGCGCATTGTATATCAGGGTTAGCAGGATCTTATTTAATTAATAAGTCACTAATACCAAATTTTTGTGCAATACGATCTAAATTAAAGTTTATTTCCATTTCTTCAGTCTTACTGCTAGCTTTAATATAGTTTGGTATGCTAATCACTGAAAAATGCTCTTCTTTTAACCAGCGCTCACTAATTGAATGAACCTGACCTTTATAGTGTTTCTTCCAATATAGAATTCCTGCGCCATGCTCTGATGAGAGGTCTTTTCGACGTCGTTGCTCAATTTCATCCTTTGGTGCATTCATATGATAAGCAATATGTCGAAACCAGCCAGCTCCCTTTTCAAATTGATCCCGACTTGCTCCTTGTGTCGTACAACCTAATAACTCCCAATACCTATGATTTTTTACCTGAAATAAGTTTTTCAGTCCGCCATATGAAAATACAGCACTTACCTCATTATCTGTAAGGTTGCTAAAAATTTTTGCTACTTTTTCCATTTTATGACGTGATAAAATCAAATCAGAATGCCAGAATGCTAATTTTTCTGTCCATAAAAAAGAAAATTCAAGAGGTAAATGTGACCATAATAAAGGTAACCCTAGGTCTGCGTTAAAATCAATAGCAATCGCACCCGGTACAAGTGGTGGGCACTTGCTGCAACTAGGATCCCAACCAACAATCGGAGTCCATCCGGCCTCTACAATTAATTTTTGCTGCAACCAACACCAATCATCATGTACATTCCAGCATAGCCACGCTCTATTTATTCCCTCTGTTTGGGACTTCCAACTTTCAGATGCTCTTAGGATTTTTTCATATAAATCACGATCAAAATAACGATTATCTCCCGTTCCAGCGATTCCTTCATTTTTCGCCAAATCCCACCCTATGTCTCCCATACCATTCTCCACCCCTACAATATAATTAATGACTAAGATACGAACTATTTATAAAGACTTAATCATTCCCAAATAAATCACGCGTATATACTTTATCCACTACATCGTTAATATCGTCTGATAAGCGATTCGCTACGATCACATCTGACATAGCTTTAAATTCATTCAGGCCTGTGATTATTTTTGAATTAAAAAATTCAGTTTCTTCTAGTACAGGCTCATAAATAACAACTTCTATCCCTTTTGCTTTTATGCGTTTCATAATGCCTTGTATCGATGACGCGCGAAAATTATCTGATCCGCTTTTCATAATAAGTCGGTAAATACCGACTACTTTAGGATTACGGTTTATAATAGAATCAGCAATAAAGTCTTTACGAGTACTGTTAGCATCGACAATCGCACCAATCAAGCTATTCGGCACTTCTTTGTAGTTTGCGCGTAGTTGTTTGGTATCTTTAGGTAAGCAATAACCACCATAACCAAAGGAAGGGTTATTGTAATGACTGCCTATACGTGGATCTAACCCTACACCTTGAATAATCTGCTTACTATCGAGTCCATGCGCTTCTGCATAACTGTCGAGTTCATTAAAATAAGACACTCGCATGGCTAAATAAGTATTTGAAAACAATTTAACGGCTTCGGCTTCTGTAGAGCCGGTATAAAGTACGTCAATATTTTCTTTTATTGCACCTTCTACTAATAAGTTAGCAAAGGCTTCTGCGCGCTCTGATTTTTCACCTATGATAATACGCGAAGGATATAAGTTATCATACAGCGCACGACCTTCTCTTAGAAATTCAGGAGAAAAAATAATATTATTACAACTAAATTCCTTACTTATTTGTTCGGTATAACCTACAGGCACAGTTGATTTTATAATCATAACGGCCTTCGGATTAATGGCTATTACATCCTTAATCACTGCTTCAACAGAGCTTGTATTAAAGTAATTGGTTTCTGTATCGTAATCCGTAGGCGTAGCAATGATAACAAAATCTGAATTTTCATAGGCTCGCGCTTTATCGAGTGTTGCCGTGAAATTAAGCGCTTTGTTTTTTAAAAAATCTTCAATTTCTGTATCAACAATTGGCGATTTTTTTGCATTTAGTAAATCAATTTTTTCTGGGATGATGTCTAATGCGACTACTTCATTATTCTGTGCAAGTAGCATTGCATTAGAAAGCCCTACATATCCTGTTCCAGCTATTGCTATTTTCATTTATTTTTCCGTTTTAATGACTTTGTTAAAGTTGTATAAATGCTTTGGATCGCACTTGAATTAAGTTACTCTTGTTCCCAAGCTCCAGCTTGAGAATACATGTATTTACAGCTCCTGCTGTGGCCCATATACAAACAATACACGAAGCAGAGCTTCTAACCACGTATTCCCAAACGGAGTTTAGGAACAAAAAAACACTTACCATGGCCTGAAAGCCTACCTTATCAAGTGATCTTTTAGTGCAATGACTAGCGGACTAAAGTCCGCCCTACATTTCCTTTCCTTGAAACCAAAGCTCCAACATCATCAATATCCAAATTAATTCACCATAATATGCAGCGTGAATACTTTGATGCATTTTAATCGTATGGTCGAGAAATTCTGCTTTAAAATAGGGACGTTTTTTTAAGCTATTAATACTATCGTAGGCCAATTCTTTTAAAGGCTGATAATCTTTTAACCAAACTCCAAATGGCAAACCAAATCCGTGTTTAGATTTATTAATAATCTTTTCTGGTAAAAAGCCAGCCATAGCTTGTTTATAAAATTTACGTAGCTGTTTAGCTTGTAGTTTATCGCTTGATGGAATTTTACAAGATAAATCGATAATCCCTTGGCTTAATAAAGGGTACCTAACCGTTACACCCGCCATTTCACACATCTTGTTGACTTTAACCAAGTCATTATCGTGCAAGGTTGTTTTCCAGTCCATATATAACATGCGATTTAAGGTGCTCGCTTGCTCTGGCCGATGATAAGTTTCTCGTAATAAGTCTAAGGGCTGCTCAGTATTAATCTGCTGTAAAAAATCATCTTGAAATATTTCACTGCCCACATGACGGTGCAAAAAATTATAATCCTGCAAACGATCTGGCAAGGGTATTTTAGCTTGCTCTATATAGCGCTTAGCTTTAAAAAATAACTTTTGTTTGGCTAACAAAGCAGGTAAGTGATTTAGTACGCCTTCCATGCTATTGCCAATAATATTGGGTACTTGCTGATAATAATCAAACACAAGTTGTTGTGCATAACGTTCATTACCGGCAAAAATTTCATCACCACCATCACCACCTAACATAACACTAATGCCATTATCTTTTGCCACTTTTGCACAATAATAAGCCGCTAATGCTGATGAGTTACCAAAAGGCTCATCATAATAAGCGGCAATACTCGGAATGGCTTTGACTGTATCTTCGGGGCTTAAGTAATATTCAGTTTGCTGGGTTTTAAAGTGATCTACTGCTAGATTAGCAAATTCAATTTCATCGTAGCCTTCAACTGGAAACCCCATAGAGAATGTTTTGGCTTTATTAGGATAAACTTTGGATAAAGCGCCTGCGACACTAGAACTGTCTAATCCACCGCTTAAAAATGCGCCCGTTTCATTTTCACCTACAGATAATCGCGCTACTGAGTCTATTAATTTTTGCTGTAACTCTTTGCCCATTTCCGCAGCAGAGCCAGGCATGTTTTCTTGGAATTTAGGCGTCCAGTAATGTTTTAGCTGGATTTTCCCTTCTTGATAAACAAGAACCTGTCCGCCTTCTAGTTTCTTAACTTGTTGGTAAATTGTATTGGGGCTAGGGCAATGATGAAAATAAACGTAATCGTAAACTGATTGCGCTGAAATATCGGCTTTCACTTCGGGGTGAGCAATCACACTATCAGCCGTTGTACCAAAAACTAAGCCTTTATCAGTCAAGGAATAATACAAATTGCTTAGGCCAATGGGGTCTGTTGCTAGAATCAGTTTCTTTTGATCAGAATCGATAATGGCCAGTGCTTGCTCAACAGGGTTCACCTCCAAAAAAGTATCCCCTTTTTGCTGATAATTACCAATAATTTCTTCAGCCGAAGTAGTTAGTTCCGTATTACCCGCATTAACTAATAACGTACCTTGAACATTATATATTTTGTGTTGGTTAGCGGCTAATGCATAAAACGTTGAACTTTCAATCGTTACATCTTTCGTTGTAAAACTTGGAGCATTGCTAATATGACTTTTTAATAGTCGCTCTGCATCCATAGATTTTATTGTTGTATCTACCCATCCGACTACTAATGTCATTATTTATCCTTCAGCTTCCTATTTTTAAATCAACTAACTTTTTTGTTAGGCAGATTCAACCTTGAAATGCATAACCCCTAAGCAGCTATAGCTGCCCTATATTCAACCTAAAAACCTGATCAGTTTAACTAAACTCAGTTTTCCATCCCTAATTTCTATCATTACTGGTGAGCATAAAAAACAAACAATGCCCATAGCATCTCATTTATATCTTGAAATCAATGTAGCAATCTATCTGTAAGATAGTCTAATCCATACTGTGAATGGCGCTTAAAGTTTTTGATTACCTACAAGCCTCAGTTATTGCTCAGCTCATACAATCTCAGAAAATATGTGAGGCTACTATTTTTAGCTCTGCAAAAATAGTAAAAAAACCACAAAACTAACTCACTCTGGCGCGCCTTCGTTCAGCAAATCAATAGGCTCCAAATACCCTACGTACCCACTCCACTACCTCTAAAAACCTACATAACTCCTTCCTTCAAATGGGACTACGAGCCTCACCAACCAAAATACAGCAGATGCTCGCTAGTTTCGACACTCTAATATAATAGCTTCTCAACTAAATTAAGCTGCGGTATAAGCATTTCTGAGCCCGTCACAGTCAAATGCCCTTCATCTCTATAAATATATGTATTATCAACCTTTGTTATACAAGTCTTCTCATTACAAATTAGTTTATTTAACCAGACTATCTCAGTGCCAGTCCTTTGCTCTATCTCCTCAAGAGCCTCAATGATACCCTTTTGATTTAACTGAAAATGAGCAACTTTAAAATTACAGTCAGGTCGCCCTAAAACAATAACATTTGTAGCCTTACGTTTCATACATTCGCCAATATTAAAACCTACCATAGGTGGGGGTGAAATAAT
>ENA-OSET01000805-OSET01000805.1-sediment-metagenome-genome-assembly--contig:-NODE-805-length-34350-cov-2.545648_pt1 | contig 34350 bp, 35 predicted proteins | sample MGYA00237882_ERZ534229 | MGnify/ENA primary metagenome ERZ534229 (study PRJEB26408, sample SAMN06266212) | sediment metagenome | isolation source: Hudson Canyon methane seep mesocosm | place: USA:Hudson... | reverse complement strand
CGGATTGAAAAAAATGCTGGCTTCTTTACCTCAAAATAATGACCCTAATGTGCTCGTTGGTTTTGACACCAGTGATGATGCAGGAGTGTATCTTTTGAATGATGAACAGGCTCTTGTTTTCACAGCTGATTTTATCACACCACCGGTTGATGATCCTTATTTATATGGACAAATTGCCGCAGCCAACTCTCTAAGTGATGTTTATGCTATGGGCGGTAAACCTTTGTCCTGTCTAAATCTTGTAGGCTTTCCTTCCGGAAAACTTGAAGATGAGGTGCTGGAAAGGATTGTTGCAGGTGCTCTGCAAAAAATCACAGAAGCAGGTGCAGTTCTATTAGGAGGACATACCACTGATGACGATGAACCAAAATTTGGACTGACTGTAACAGGATTGGTGCATCCTGAAAAAATTTGGAGAAATATCGGTGCTCAGCCTGGAGATCAGTTGATTTTGACGAAGGCAATTGGCAGTGGCGTTTTATTAAATGCTAATCTAAAAAATTTAGTTTCAAAAGAAGCGCTTCAGGATTGTCTGGACTCCTTAATTGAACTAAACAAAGCTGCGGCTGAAGTATTGGCGAACTACGAGATACACGCAGCAACTGATATCACTGGATTCGGTTTTGCTGGTCATTGCATGGAAATGGTGCCCGGTTCTGACTTAACATTGAACATCACACTTGATGATATCCCTATTTTGAGTGAAGCCAGGGAAATGTACGAGCGTGGTGTAAGTACTGGTGTAAATGAAACCAATCGCAGTTTGGTTGAAAAATACTGGAAATTTCCTGAAGGAAGTGCACCGATACTGCAAGAATTAATGCTGGATCCACAAACCAGCGGCGGCCTTTTGGTCGCAGTTCCGGAAGATGAAACTACCCCAATTCTAAAAGACCTGCATAATGTCGGAGTGTTTCCCTCTGCTTGTATCGGTTACGTCAGCAATTTTAGTGAAGCAAAACTCATTTTTACATAACACTCGCTGACAGGCTAATAAATTCTCCTTGTATATAGTTTAAGAATAGTGCTTGATAAATTTTTACTATAGTCTTAATATATAAGATTATATTTTTTTTATTATTTCTATACAAATCCCATAAAAAAACAGATTAGCTAATGAATCCTGCATCTCAAAAAGTTCTTGAAAATACAAGAAACATCGGTATTTCCGCTCATATCGACAGCGGAAAAACAACTCTCACAGAGCGTGTTTTATTCTACGCCGGCAAAATTCACAAAATTGAAGAGGTTCGTGGAGGTGGTGCCGGAGCAACCATGGACCACATGGAACTGGAAAAAGAAAAAGGTATCACGATTACTTCTGCTGCAACAACTGTGGAATGGAATGATACAAAAATTAACATTATTGATACTCCCGGACATGTTGATTTTACAGTTGAAGTTGAGCGATCACTACGTGTTCTTGATGGAGCGATTATGATCCTTTGTGGTGTGGCCGGTATTCAATCTCAGTCGATCACAGTAGATCGTCAGATGAAACGTTATCGGGTTCCGCGACTTGCATTTATTAATAAATTGGATCGAATGGGTGCAAATCCCCATAATGGTATTAAGGGTATTCGAGACATTCTTGATTTGAACGCAGTAGCCATGCAACTGCCAATCGGACTTGAGGAAAATCACAAAGGAGTAGTTGACCTGATCACAATGAAAGCTATTTATTTTGACGGTGAGCATGGTGATGATCTGAGGTTTGAGGAAATTCCGGATGAGATGAAATCAGATGCCGAAAGTTACCGGGCAGAAATGCTGGAAGCCGTTTCCATGTTTGATGATCAAATGATGGAGGATTTACTGGAAGAAAAAGAAATTGCAGAAGAAAGCATCCATGCTGCAGTAAAAAAAGGTGTACAGTCTTTGGAGCTATGCCCGGTTTATATGGGAAGTGCTTTCAAAAATAAAGGTGTTCAATCACTTCTTGATGCTGTGATCAGCTACCTCCCATCGCCACTCGAAGCTGCTTCAACTAAAGCAACTGACATTAAGACACAAGAAGAAGTTCTTTTGAGTTGCGACCCGGATAAACCGACTGTAGCAATGGCTTTTAAGCTAACAGAAGAACAATTTGGACAGTTGACATATACCAGGGTTTACCAGGGCAAACTATCAAAAGGTGACCAGGTTACTAATTCCAGAACCGCCAACAAGATGCGTGTTGGCCGTATGGTAAGAATGCACTCCAATGACCGTGAAAACATTGATGTTGCAGAAGCCGGAGATATAATTGCAATGGTTGGAGTTGATTGTGCTTCTGGAGATACTTTTTGTGGTGAGGGAATCAGTGTTTCCTGTGAATCTATTTTTGTTCCGGATGCTGTTATTTCTCTTGCAGTAAAAGGTAAAGATAATGAACAGCACATGAAATTGAGTAAGGCGCTTGGGCGTTTCATGCGAGAAGATCCTACTTTTCACGTTTCCTCTGATGAAGAATCCGGAGATACGATTATCTCTGGAATGGGTGAACTGCACCTTGATATTTACATTGAAAGAATGCGTCGGGAATTTGAAGTGGATGTTATTGTTGGTGCTCCGCAAGTGAACTATAGAGAAGCAATCACGACAGCAGCGGATTACGATTATTTGCATAAAAAACAAACGGGTGGTTCCGGACAATTTGCAGGAGTCACAGGATCAATTGAACCGTTGCCTTTGGATCATGAAGAAGGTTTTGAATTTGAGAACAAAATTTTTGGTGGTTCAATCCCGTCAGAACACATTGGTGCATGTGAAAAAGGTTTCAAGGATGTGATGGAAAAAGGTCCTCTGGCCGCATTCCCAATGGTTAATATTAAGGTTACACTAAATGAGGGAAAATACCACGATGTTGATTCAAGTGATTTAGCTTACCAATTAGCATCACGTTACGCCATGCGCCAGGCTGTTGCAAAGGCAAATCCGGTACTGCTGGAACCAGTCATGAAAGTTGAAGTGGAAACTCCAAGTGAGTATCAAGGTTCAGTGATAGGAGACTTGAGTTCCAGGCGAGGTGTGATTTATGGCTCAGAAGTAAAAGGTGACGACACCGTGATTAATTCTGGTGTGCCTTTAGCGGAAATGTTTGGTTATGCAACAACTCTTCGCTCCATGTCTGCAGGAAAAGCAAATTACACAATGGAATTTGAGAAGTATGCAGAATGTCCTTCCTTTGTGCAGGAAAAAGTAATCAAGGAGCGGCAGGAAAAACTCAAGGAAAAAGAAGGTTAAGCCTGATAGAATTCTTCAATTTTCTCCACAACCGATTCCTGCATTTGCCGACTTAATCCGGGATAAACAGGCAAAGCAAGTACCTCCTCTGCTGCCGTCTCAGAAACCGGGAAGTCTCCTGCTTTACCGCCTAAATCCAGAAAACATTCTTGCAGGTGAAAAGGAAGTGGGTAATATACCTCTGCTGAAATTTCGTTTTCTGCCAAAAATGATTGCAATTGATCACGCTGTTCAGCTCTGATTACATACTGATTGTAGATGTGAGGATTTTGCAGCCTTTTGGAATGCATGACCTGAGGTATACTTATTCTCCCGCCGAAACTTGTTTCAGCAAACAACTTGTTGTAGTACTCAGCATTATCCTGACGCTGGTTGTGCCAGTGGTTCAGGTGTGGTAGTTTAACACGTATTACGGTTGCCTGAATGGGGTCAAGGCGAAAGTTTCCTCCAATCACACGATGGTAATATTTTCGCTCGCCTCCATGAACTCGTTTGAGACGTAACTTTTCTGCTAGTTCAGGTTTATTGACTGTGACAATCCCACCATCTCCAACACCACCTAAATTTTTTGAAGGAAAGAAGGAAAAACAGCCAAAATCACTCAAACTGCCTGCCTGCCTATTTTTACCATCAATCTCGTACTCTGCACCAATTGCCTGTGCACCATCTTCAATAACAGGAATTTCAAATTCAGCAGCAATATTTAATATTGCTTTCATGTCTGCACATTGGCCGTAGAGATGAACCGGAATAATGGCCTTTATTCGTTTCCGGGTTTCCTTATCCATTTCTGCCAAAGTCATTCTCACACATTCCGGATCAATGTTATATGTTTCCGGATCAATGTCTACAAATACCGGGGTCGCATTCAGACGGGCGACAACGCCGGCAGTAGCAAAGAAAGAAAAATTACTAGTCAACACAAGATCTCCAGGCCCAACATCTAAAACCATCAGTGAAAGCAAAAGGGCATCAGTTCCGGACGACACTCCTACTGCGTCCGCGGTACCGCAATATCCAGCAATTTCTTTTTCCAGGCTGTCAATTTCAGGTCCCATAATGTAACGCGTTGAATCAATGACTTGAGTAATTGCTTCAACAATTTCATCACGTAAATCCTCCAAAGGGGGACGTAGATCGAGTAGAGGGACTTTCACGAGTTATGTTTTGAATGGAAAATTCTTAAAGTGGTGTGATTACACTATTTGATAATATCTTTCTCAAAATTAATTTTAAAGCTAAAATCAAACAAGAACCCAAATATCATATAGTGCATGAGTATAGGCTGTTATGGCAAAGCCGCGCATGAAATAAAGGACAGTGAACAATAATCCTGCAACCCAGCGAAACATGAAACTGTACCACTCCCATTGATCAGCCATAGTACCGATATAGTGACTCATTGAGAATAGGAATGAGGCAACTAAAACAGAAACAACGGCTGCACTGACCTTGCTTTTCAAGAGAGGTTTCAAGAGTAAAAAAAGCAGGTTGAGCAATAGTACTCGAAAAATGATCTCTTCAAATAAACCTGCTCCCAAGGAAAGTGCAAAGTTCTGAAGGGGACCATTTCCAGGTCCTCCGGAAGACAGCCCACTCACCCGTAAAATTGACTGCAGCAGACCTCCAAGAAGAAGGCTATAAACAAAAGCCTCTGCGAGCATCAGTGCAAAATAATTAACCTTAAGCCGAACTCCGGTAGAGTAAGATTTTGCTAACGGAATCAAAGCGAATAAGATGCCGATCATCACAAAAGCCAGGTGTTGCGCTTGAAGATCGAAGGCCATTAGAAAAGTCCGGATCCACATATCTGCGGCATTCCTGAGACTCCAATAACGGGATTGTGTCAGAATAACCAGTATTTCGTATGCCACCAGTAACGGCAGCGCTGCAACAACAGAATAATAAGCTGAGCGTGAAAAACGCCAATAATTACTCATGGATTCCTGTTCTGGATATCAAGATGTATGTAATTGAAAGCTTTAAGATGAATATTAATAAACAAGTGTGATCTTTAGACTTTTAACGAGTTTATCAATTTTGGACACACTTCAGAAGCGTGTAACTTGGACGGAATTAATAAATTTTAGTTCTTTGAGTTTGTTGGTTAAATTATTAGTCTCTGAACGCTTTATTTTACCAACACGAACTCGATAAAGAGTTTTATTTCCTGCAGTATGTTTAAAAATAAAAGCATCTTTAAAACCGTTTTGCTTAAGTTTTTCAAGCAGATTTTTAGCATTTGCATGCTTTCGTGAAGCAAAAACCTGGATAGTGTAAGTTGCATCTTTCTTTGATTTGACTACAGGAATTTTAACATTATCCGGTTTTTTAGGAACGACAGTTTTGGGAACAGGAACAGATTTTTTAACCACAGTCTTTTGTTCAGAAGCAGGACTATCCGGTGCTTTAACTGTTGGAGTTTCTGTTTTTGGTACTTTCGGTGAGGCTGAATCTGGTGTTTTTGTAGCTTTAGTTAGTTCAGTTGTTTTCTTTTTCAAGTCACGTAACTCTTCCATGTCGAACGAATCTTGGTCTTTTTTTCGCTCACTGAGTCCAAAAAACTTCAGTTCTTCCTCTGACAAAGGCTTATCTGCAGAAATATCTGTGTCTGCAACAGAACCTTCTGGGGGACGCTGCATGCTAATGCCGGTTGTCATTCCTAAATAAAAAGCTGCAACCAGGCTGAAGGCACTCAGAGTCAACAAAAGCACAACAACTGAAACCGTCAATTGAATTCGAAAAACTTTTTTCCCTTTTGATTCTGGCATTTCAATTTTGTAACAAGTTTACTTTCATTGAAACAGGACCGTTATTCCACAGACCCTTGATAGAGGGGGTTTCAAGATGTTTTTTCAACATTTTAAGAAAAACCTCCCGTTTTATTTCTCTCGCACCCAAACTCAACAGATGTGGTGTTGTCATTTGACAATCAATCAGTTTAATACCTACTCGTTGAGAAAAATCTGCCAAGGCAACTAAAGCCACTTTGGAGGAATTGTTAATTGTACTGAACATAGATTCACCAAAAAAACATTGTCCCATTGAAATTCCATAAAGACCTCCGACCAATTTCCCATCAAGCCAGCTTTCAACAGAATGTGCAAAACCCTCCTGATGCAACTCAGTATAGGCTTGCTGCATTTCCGGAATTATCCAAGTTCCTTCTCCCTGCTTTGTCCTGACATCAGCACAAGATTTTATTACTTCCTGAAATGCAGTATCGAAACGAATTTCAAACTGTTCCTTGCGCAGGACTTTGCGCAGACTGCGTGAAATTTTTAATTCATCCGGAAATAAAACTAAACGCGGATCAGGGCTCCACCACAATATTGGTTGACCTACTTCATACCAAGGGAAAATTCCTCTCCGGTATGCACCAAGCAAACGCTCTTTAGTCAGATCTCCGCCAACTGCTAATAAACCGTCATCTTCCGCCTCTTCTATTGGTGGAAACAGGGGTATTTCAGGAATCAGCTGATAAACCGGCATGGCAACATTATGGAGATCTTTGCTTATTTTCTAGGGCTTCAGTTAAACTAAAATTAAGCACAGGCTTACTCACGGTTACTCACGCGTATCAGTAGAAAAAGGCAATTCTCATGCCATAAAAAGGGGGATTTGAAGGAAAAGAAAATATATGTAATAGTTGCGTTATTTGTTTCTATCAACGCTTCACCAAGTTATCTTTCTAAATTCGCAAAATTTTTCCTATTAAATATAGAAGCTTTATCTGCGTCTCTGTTCTTGCTCATTAAGGAGCATTTAAAAATGCATGTAAATTTGCAATCTCCTTATCTAAATGAGGCTGTAAAGGCATTATTTTGGTTGACCTTTTTGGTTTGTAATTTTTTGGATATATTCCGAAATTAATTTTTTTTGAGAGAAGTTCTTTTGAAGACCTGTATATTTGTGGGCCGATACTTCCAGGTTTTTTTGGATTATAATTATGGCAGGAAATGCAGTTGGCATAATAAACGACCTTACCTTTTTCAGGATCACTGCCTAAAGTCAGGGTCTCATTTTTTTTCTCAGAAACCACTTCCACATCTGTATCAGTTTCTTTGAAAATGTTTAGGTCACAACTTGTGAGCAATAAAAACAAAATGAGTATAGAACAAAAGCGGGGCATTACTGGAAATGGAATTGAGATTGCCGGTGGAATGAAATCAGTTTACATCTCCCCATATTTAAAAATATGGGGAGATGTAAAGCGGTGGGAGTGGCTTATCTTTAATTATTTCTAACTCTGAACTATTCCGTTCGAAAACAAAGTTAAAGAATAAGCATGATCTAAGTGCTTAGACTAATAATCCTATAACTCCAAAGAGTACTACTGTCAGGACAAAACCGGAAGTAATTACCCCTTTTACGGAGGCCATTGGTCCGGGTTTACCGATTACTGCATTAATTTCTAGCACCCCGATAATTATAGCGAGGACCCAAAACAGTCCAGAGAAACTTGTACTCTCTGTCACACCAACGGGGAAATGACTTGCCGCACCCATCATTAAAAGCATCGGAATTGAAAACAATGTATTTGTTCTGGATGCCAATGCTGCTTTTGCCGCACATCCTGCAGCATCAGGCAAAGCCTCTCCGCCTTCTGCTACCTGATTTGTAGAAGCGATTACAACTTGCTGTTTCGGCCAGATGATCAACCACACATTCAAAAACATAAATGTTCCAAGAGCGGAACCGGTAAGAATTACAACGCCCCAGGATGTTGCATAAATTTCCCATCCCTTCATACCTTTGGAAATCAAGATCAGTGCACCTGCAAGGAACGTGAACATGGCGGACCATCTAAACCACCAAAGAGCACGAGGAACAAGTTTTTGGACTGCCGCGGTTTTGGCGGACGCATCTGTTTCTTTAAACCATTCACCCTGCACAAAATTAAAATAATACAACAAGCCGATCCAGGTTATGCCTGCGAGCAGATGTATCCAGCGTAACAATAAATACCAACCATCAACCGAGATGATTTCCATAGTGCCTCCTTATTATTAGATTAAAGTTTAATTATAGACTGTTGCCAAATTAATTTCAAGTAATAATTATCGACTTTGAAAAATAATGAATCGGCAAGAGTTGGTTAAAGTATTTCCTTCAGAAAAAACTGTATCTGAGGCTAAGTATTTTTGCAGGTAGTAAAATCTTTTTGAGACAGTCTGAAACACAATCAAAGATATGGTTGGAGCATTGTTGTTTCTTAATGTTGAAAAAGAGATAAGCTGTCTTTTGAAAGATTCAGGGCTTCATCTTGGAGTTGTTTGTAACTAACTCAAGCAGTTCTTCAACTCCTGTCTTGGCACAGTGGTGAAATGAATAATCCAGCACACAGTCTGCCAGCAAACCGTACCTTTCATTGCGGAAAGAAAGCAACTCCCTGTAGCATCTCCCCAAGGCGTTTTGGGGACTTTCTCCTTCACGGGGGAGGTATTCCCCTCCCCAGATGACTGGTTTAGGATCCAAGAGGTATGCCTCAAAAAGCTGCTCATGTTTTTCTTCCGGCAGTTTTAGTTGTACAGTCAAGGTCAAATTACGCAGACGGTTGAGTAATTTTTTTTCCAGATAAATCAGACTTCCGGTTGTGTCAACAACAACTTGCTTATCTTTTTGACTGCTGTTTTCCAACTCATCGCAGATCTGAGAGATAACGGCACCTTCAAGTTCAAGATAAAAAGCTTCTGCCTCCGGATATCCTTCTGAAAATGGCTGCCCCATCCACTTAGCAAGATTTATTGTGGACTTCCCTTTCTCTTCAAGTTTCTGTCCAAGACGTTCAGCAATTAGATCGTCACAACTATACATTTGGAAACCCAGGCTTTCCATTCTCTTGGACCAGTATGATTTTCCTGCACCTGACATCCCAATTAGAGAGAGTTGAACAGCTTCAGATTTAAGAAGTGTTGGAGGATCCGATAATTCAGACATGGAACTTAAAACTGTAATTTTTTCGGGAATTTAGCAAAATCAGAATGATTCAGCAGAGTGGGATTTTCAGTAAATTCATGTATTGGTCATCGTTCAAACGAAAAATACCATCAACATTTGAAATACTGACACAGACTTCGTTTGGATCAAGTCCCAGAACAACGTGTTTTTCTTCATCCAGTCGAAGAAAATATAAGATTGTCAGGTTTTCCTGCATTTCTTCGTAGTAGAAACCGACCTTGACGATTCCTTCAGAAATAAGACCTTCTATCAAATCCGGAAGCTCTTCTTCGCGATAACCAGGAACGTTCTCAAAGGCACTTGAAAAAGGGAATGTGCTGATTGCATATTCAAGTATTGCAGTCTCCAATTCCTGTTCCACAACAGGAGCATTAATTTTTTCGCAAGCAGTTTCTTCTTCAGTACATGTTTCTTCTCTTATACCTCCAACCTCCATACATCCCTTCACTAAACGATTTTTTGGTTTCTAAACCGAGACCTGCGATTCACTTATGCTATTCTGTTCTTTCGGCAATTTAAAGTTTTTTCCTTGAAAGCCCAAATTTATTTATTTTAGCCGGCCAAAAAAGCCAATACTCCGCTCCACCAGAAGAAATGTAGATACTGATAGGATAAGCAAAATGACTGCTACTGCAGATGCATAAGAAAAGCGATATCCTGAAATCGCTCCATAAATTTCAAGTGGAAGCGTACGTACGGTTTCATCGGCAATCATCATGGTGGAATTTAGTTCACCCAGAGACAGTGAGAAACTGAAGAAAAAGGCGATCAGAAAAGTTTTGCTCAGCCAGGGCCACAAAATTCTGACACCATATTCAAGAGGTTGCTTACCCAGCATTTTTGATTCTGTGTGCCACTGCAGCGGAATGCTTTCCAGAGTTGGAAGTACAATTCGTATCCAGTATGGACAGGTCAGCAGGGCGTGCATTGCCATCACCACAAAAATTAGCGGAACAGTCCCAGCCAGATGTCCCTGATAAAAATGGAACCATGCCACACCAAAAACGACTGTTGACAGCGCAATCGGGAAGAGAGTCAGCATTTCCCAAAAACGCCTCTTTACACCTTTTCGGTAGGCAATTATACTTACCAACCCAAGACCAGATATGGAGGAAATAAGTGCGCTTCCGAGTCCGATTCGCAAAGAGTTCCAAAGAGATGAAAGAAAATAATTATTTTCTCGCCAGGTAAAAAGCTCGCTGTACCAATACCAGGTGTAAATCCATTCACCATGTTCAAACTTGCGGAATGAATCCATCAGGATGGCAAACAAAGGTCCCAGCGCAAAGATCAATACTAACAAAATCCAGCACAAACCAAACCATGCTTTCATGGATCGGTTCCTCAGTTTTTCCGGAAGCCAGCTCTTGCTTGCAGATTCCTGGTCAACTCTGCGATCCCTGCCTTTGAGCATAATTGCCATGCCGATTAAACTCAATCCTCCCTGTAAAAAAGCTAAACTTGCTGCACCTGAGAAATCAAGTTCAATACGTGCCAGTTGATAAATCAAAACCTCAATTGTCGTGTAACGGATACCACCTCCGAGTACTAGAATAATTGCAAAACTATTCATACAAAGTAAAAAAATAAGCACAAAGGCAGAGCCGATTGAAGGCATCAGCAAGGGTAAAGTAATGCCGAAAAAACGCCGCATATTCCCGACACCAAGTGAACTTGCGGCATGATGGTATTTCAATGATATTCGCTCCCATTGATCTCCAATGATTTTCATAGCCAACGGAAAATTATAAAAAACATGTGCAATCAAAATTCCTGTTAACGAATAGAGAAAATGTACCTGAGGTTCATCCGTTCCGAGAATGGTCATCAGTCCGCGATTGATCCAGCCGTTGTTGCCATAAAACAGCACCATTGCCAAAACCACCAAAATCGAAGGCAGAATGAAGGGCAGGTAAGTCAGCAGACGAAACCAGCGCTTCCCCGGAAAGTTATAGTATGTTAGCAGCCATGCTCCGGGAAGTCCGACAAGAATCGAAAGTAGCGCGCTTAAAAAAGCCTGATAGAGGGAAAAGCCAATGACCCGCAAATTCCATGGATCACTCAAAAACTCCTTAAAAAATTTCCACTGCAAAAAACTTTCTTCCGGATGCAAAGGATTGTTACCGGAAAGAAAGCTCAAAAGGGGCCAATAAAAACCTGCTCCAAGCAAGAGCAGTGCGGATATTTGCAGAAGCCTAAGAGGATGTGGTTTCACGATTGGATATGGGTTACTGCGACATTGTCCGGGACCATTCTTTCAACCATTTTGAGTTTTGCTGGTTGACTCGCGCTGGATTCAATTCCGGAGCTCTTTTTGGTTGCGGTGCAATTCGGAAAGAATCCGGAAGCGGCTGGTGCTGGATCACCGGGAACATCCAGTTTGTCAAAGGGATCGCGTTTTGAAATTTTTCGGAAAGCATGAAATCAATAAACTCACGTGCCCGTTTGATCCGTTTTGTCCCTTTGAGAATTCCTGCAAATTCTATTTGTCGGTAATGTCCATCCTGAAAAACAGCAGTCCTGTAACGTTCAGTTTTTTCATACTCCAAGTGATATGCGGGACTGGTTACGTAGCTCAACACAATCGGTACCTCGCCCTTGGTGAACATACCATAAGCCGCAGACCAGCCATTGGTCACAGAGAGTAAATTTGGCTCTAACTTCTTCCAGTAATCAAGGTAATCTTTTTCACCAAATACTGCTATCGTCCAGTGCAGCATCGACAAGCCCGGAGAAGAAGTTTTCGGATTTTCAATCACAATTTTTCTTCTGTATTTTGGATCAAGTAAATCCTGCAGACTGTTTGGAGGATTTTTTATCTTTTGACTATTGTAAACAAAGGCAATGAAACCATAATCAAACGGGGTCACACGGTGTTTTTTGTCAACACGTAAATCTGCTGGAACTTGCTCCAAAAGTGGCGAACGGTACGGTTCCCACAAATCATAGCTAAATGATTTTTCGAGTTCGCTGTTATTCAAGCCCAGCAGAATATCGGCTTTCGGATTTGCTTTTTCCAAAATCACACGATTGAGCACAGTTCCGGAGTCGCCCGGAGAAACAACTTTTAGTTTGCAGGCACATTGTTTCTCAAAACGTTTAAAAACGACAGGACCCGGTCCCCATTCGCTGTTGAAAGAGTCGTAAGTGTAAATGGTTAATTCCGCTCCCCATGTTGGATTAATGAAAATTCCCACAACAATGAGCAACATGGGTAAAACGGACAATTTTATAGATTTCATAACAATCTCCGGAACAATAATTTTTGAAAGGAAAGGCTCCGGACACTCCGGAAACTCACTTAATAAAATTTTCGCAGGGATGACAAAGAGGGGGTATTGGAAAGACCGTTGCAGAAACCGCCAAACAGAAGTGTCGTTTTCCTGCGCCAGCATGATCTGGATCAGGTTCCAAGGGACTTTCTCAGGTGGTTCCTTTATCGGAAACCCCCACCCCTAACGAAGATAGTTTCAGGCTAAGAAAATTCGTAAAAAATGTCAAGTAAAATTTATCATTTTAGTTGTTTTCAAACTACTGGATATGCTTACTGGGAATGATAGTTTGATGTGAAACTGTCAAAGCTATTTCTGCTTATTTTGAAGTTAAAGAAACCAGAACTGACCAACACAAAAAGAAAGGTACGATCCTTGAAAAGATAGAGGCCAGAGAATCATTGTTTATACACAACACCAAATTCCATTAGAAGGATAAGGCCTTGCGAAATTTAACTATTTTAAAACGTTATTCCATTATTCACGGAGCATTACTTATTTACGCTCTGGCAACTACAAACCAGGGGTTTTCTGCAGAGAGCGTAAACCGATACCGTTCCTACTACAAGGCAGCTATACTGGCTGATGCCGAATCCGGACGTATTTTACTGCACGACCGGATGCATCAAAAAAATTATCCTGCGTCACTGGTAAAAATGATGGTTGCGCTGATCGCGATTGAGGAAATTGAATCCGGACGAATCAGTTTGCAGGACAAGGTAAATATTTCTCGCTGGACCAGCAAAATTGGCGGACACCAGGTTTATTTAAAGCAAGGTGAAGTTTTTAAGTTCAGAGAGTTGATGAAAGCCACAGTCATTTCATCGGCAAATGATGCAGCTGTAGCTGTGGCTGAGCATGTTTCCGGGCAAGTAAAGTTTTTTCTCAAAAAAATGAACGAACGTGCCGATGAACTTGGCATGAAGAAAACACGTTTCTATTCAGTACACGGTCTACCACCAGGGCGCGGCCAAAAACTTGATGTGAGCAGCGCATATGATTTGTATTTGCTGGCATTGGAACTCTTAAAGCATCCACTGTACCTTAGTTGGTCCTCAATCCGTCTGGATACTTTCAGAAACGGGACGTTCCAATTATTGAACACCAATCATCGGATGATCCGCAATTATCGCGGCATGGATGGAATGAAAACAGGATATCATCGGCGAGCCGGTTTTAATCTGGTTTCCACTGCAAAGCGGAAAGGACAACGCTATATTACAGTAGTTTTAGGAGCAAAAAATTCAAGATTGAGGAGCAAGGCTACCAAAAACCTGCTCGATTATGGTTTCGAAAATTATTTAAAATATGAGTTGAACAAGAAAGGTTATACTGTTCCATTTTCAGTAAGTGTAGAAAATGGAGAAGCGGAAGGTGTTTCTTTACAGACAACTGATGCGGTCACCATTTTACTGAGTCAGGAAGAACACAAACGACTGGAAATCTGGCCTCAGATCCCCAAACAGATCACGGCACCTGTTAAAGTTGAACAACAACTAGGCAGCCTCGAATATCGGCTGGATGGCAAATTGTTGGGACAAGTTAAACTGCAAACCGAAAATGCTGTTCCAGTTCAGAGTTTCTTATCCGGGGGGCTTACCAGCATGCTCACAAACTTGAGCGACACAAATTGATTTGATCCTGCAGTTTCAGGGCTGTAGTCCCTGCCTGCTGTGCAAAATCCTCTTTTGAGGAAGCATACAGTATGCTGCGAGAGGTACTGATCAAATATGGAATTTTCGAACCATCATCAGCGTAAAAAAGCGTATTTCTTAAATCCCCTCCCTGTGTTCCAATTCCGGGAATTAGGTATGGCATCCGTCCGGAAATCTCTCGTATTGCAGCTATGTTTTCCGGTCGGGTGGCTCCCACAACTAAGCCTGCATTACCGTAAATATTCCATTCCCGTACTTTTTTTGCAACCTTTAAATGTAAATCCGGAAGCTGAAAGTCGTTGGCTCCAGAATTAGATGTTAAGCACAGAACGAAAACACCACGATCCGGATTATCTAAAAACGGTTCCAATGCATCATGTCCCAGATACGGTGTTACTGTTACCGCATCACAACCAAAAGTTTCAAATACTGCCTTTGCGTACATCCGTGAAGAGTGCCCTACATCCCCCCTTTTTGCGTCACCTATAACAGGAATTTCAGGAGGAATTTTCTGAATTAATTCCTGCAATACTTCCATTCCGGAAGGCCCTAAAGCTTCAAAATAGGCAAAATTAGGTTTAAAAACTGCAACATGATCTTTCGTTTCATTTACAATTTGCAACAAAAATTCTAGTAAACCTTCCTGAGAATGAGGCAGATGCTCTGGGATTTTCTCCCAGACTGGATCAAGGCCAACACAAAGATAGGTCTGTCTGGCACTAACTCGTTTTTCCAGTTTTTTAAAAAAAGTCATGATTTAGTAAACAAAAGCATAAATTTCATTAAGATGCTCTAAGTTTGTTTTGGAGACCATAGTACTGACAACAGCAAATTTGAACTACTAAAACAATGACATTTGCTGTGGCTCCTGTTTTTTGGGTTGGCTGTTCCAGTCGACACTTACCGTTTTAATACCGCTTCGTGAATCATAATGCAGTTTACCGTTTTCAAGGGCATAAAGATGCACATCACGAGTTACTTCGACATCTACTTTACAATACGCAATGATTTTATCCAGTTTGCCTTCTTTGTACCACTTCAGGGCCTGCAGGCCATCTGCAGATTTTCCGGTTCCAAGTGTTGGGCGTGCAATGGATTCAAGTTTGAGACGGTGACCGAGAAGTTTTTTCAATTCAAGCAGCATGTCAAAATTTTTCAGTCCGGCCAACTCTGTGTGAAGACGGGAACGTTCATGGGAGTCTGCATAGCGGACTCCGGCCACTACTCGATAGTCAAAACCAACATGGTTGAATCCTACAATTTGATCTGCACGATAAAAATGATCGACCATTTCCTTAATTTGGTGTTCAATATAGACATGGAATTTTTCATCGAGTGTGTCCCAAATCACACCTATAGACATTCCCATGTCTTCTATGTTACCCCAGCCGCCAACTTCATCGGCAGAATACTTGGTTTCCAAGTCAAAATAAAGGATTCTATTCATAGCTCAAAATCATTAGTTGTTTGTTGAAAATTGGAAAATTACTACACCTTGTTTGAAGTGCCTCCGGACGCAGATATTTCTCTGATTCGCAGAGCATTCCGCAGAAAAGCTAAATCATGTCATCCGGACTTATTTCAGCAAGTGTCCGAAGAAGAACGTAAACGCCAACAAAAGATCTTCGTACGTCTTTCTCAAGCCTATGAAGTTCTTGCAGATCCGGAAAAACGTAATATTCTGGACCGACAACTTGGAAAGTCTGGTGCAAAAGCTTCACAACCACATGACCAGAAAAATAGAACAAGCTCAAGTTCTTCTTCAAGTAGAAGAGGTTACAAACAAAAACCAGAGTTTCGTGGCAATTCTCATGAATCTGCTACTTTGGAACCGGATGACACTTTAGAAGATTTACTACGGGACGCTGGAGAAATGCTGGGACAATTCGGATTAAGTTTTAGGGATCCGCTGGAAATATTTGTGGACTGGGCACGGCAGATTTTTCAGGAAGTGACTGAGTCCTTTGAAGATCACGCAGATTATAAAACAAGTACAGAAAGTTCAAACCATAAAACGCAGACAAAATCGTATACAGATAAAGATCCGTTAGACAACATTGAAGCAGAATTGGGGCGTTTGAAAAAACAACAAGTTAAGGCAACTTCAAAATCTGCATTTTCTGTTCGTTCAAATATTAAAGACACTGATATTGAACAAGAGTTGCGAAGTATCAAAAAAAAATATAAACTTTGAGCAACTACTTTTTTTCTGAAATTTATGGATATTAACAATAAAGTAAAGATTGTCATTCTGATTCCTTGCCTTAATGAAGAAATAACTATTGGCAAAGTGATACATGATTTTCAGGATGCAATTCCTGAAGCAAAAATCATTGTTTTTGATAACAACAGTACAGACCGCACCGCAGCAATCGCACGAGAGTGTGGAGCAGAAGTGATCCCGGAATCGCGTCCCGGCAAAGGGCATGTGGTTGCAAGTATGTTCCGGAAAGTGGATGCGGATTATTATGTGATAGTTGACGGTGATGACACATATTCTGCAGAGCATGTCCGGAAACTGCTGGAACCGGTGATGAAAGAACAAGCAGATATGGCAGTTGCTGTGCGTTTAGCAGAATACACCGCAACGTCTTTCCGGCCGCTCCATGTTTTTGGCAACAATTTGGTACGCAGACTGGTCAACTGGATTTTTAAAAGCAACCTCTCCGATATTATGTCCGGCTATCGTGTATTTAGTAGGGAACTGGTTCAATCCATTCCGATTCTTTCCTCCGGATTTGAGGTGGAAACTGAAATGACAATTCGGATACTGGATTATGGATTCCGGATTAAAGAAGTTCCATTACCATACCGGGAGCGTCCGGAGGGATCTGTTTCAAAATTGCGAACTTTCCATGACGGTTTTAGGGTGGTTTCAGAAAATGCCAGGATTGCGAAAGGTTACAAACCTTTTACTTTTTTTGGGGGTATTGGACTGGCTTTTATATTGGCTGGAGGAATCTCAGGAATCTGGGTTATTCTGGACTATCTGGAAGATGAATATGTAAACAAGGTCCCAACTGCAATTTTGGCAACTGGATTTATGTTGTTAGGGTTTGGCAGTATGGGGATTGGAATTTTGCTGAACACTATAAGTTACCGTTTTCGAGAAAATATGCGTCAGTTGCACAAAATAATTCGCAGCAGGTGAAGTAATAAGTTTTCAGGTTTCAAGTTCAAATATTGTTTTCTATACCCTGTAAACTGAAACGTGTTACCTTGATTTGGCGTAAGTGTTGCTAAAACTTCCAGCGGTAGGCAATTTTTAACGATTCTTTATTCTGGGCAAATAACCAACCTGCAGGAGATTGCGAAAAACCCGTGGGGGAAGCATCATCCTCTGGACGAGGGGCACCGGGATCCCATACACTACGTGTACCTAGCATAATCCCTATCAATGCTCCTACAACAGTACTGGAGCCTATAGTGCGGAATTGCTGACGAGTGTTGGTTTCTTTTCGAATAAACGCGAACCAGGTGCCAATCATCAACCCGGTTCCTGCACCATAACCTAAGTTAGAGGGGGCAGCTTTTCCTTCTTGTGATAATAATTCGCGACGGACAATCAGATCGTCTTTCAAAGTTGATTCACTTTCATCAGAAAACGCACCTTCGTCAAGATATTGATCAGTTGAATCAAACTGAGAGTCGAAAGGATCTTGAGGGTCTTGTGTCTGCTGGGTTCCAAAATCTTGAAACCCTCCGGAACCAAAATCACCGCTTTGGAAGTCATTGTCGCCGAACTGCCCAAAACCGAATTCATCGCCTCCATCTAACATGAGGGGATCATCGTCAAACTCCTGTGCTGCTAGATCAACTACAGGCGATACTACACAAAAAAGGACTGTTAAAACTAAAACAAACCGTCGAATGGCGGTAAAGAAGAACATGAAAAAGAGACTAATAATTTTGAAAAAGATTAAAATTTGAAATAGACTTAGACTTTTCAGCTAATTTCACAGTAGCCTAAATGCAATTCTCATTCAAACTCAGAAAAACCGTCTTTAACTCTTTTTTTAGTTAGTAGGTTATTATATTCATATTCCTGCATTTGTTGTTAAAAAACCGACCAAGCACTCGATGGAATGACCTGTAACGGACATTACTCAAAATATAAATCCTGACTGCTTTTCAATAATGAAAAAACTCACCCTCTGGAAAATAAAATGGATTTTACCTTTCTTTTTTCTATTGATGATCACTGCTTCTTTGCAGGCACAGGAAACAGGACCTTTAATGATGAAGCAGGAGTTGGGGTACACCCTTGGCGGAGGTGTCTTCGGATCAGGTTTAGGTGTTCTTGTCTGGTTCATGGATCCCCTGAATCCCAGCGTCACCTTGAAAAGTACGGTTAAAAACGGTTTCATTGCCGGAACAGCATTGGGTGCATTATTTGGATTTTATATGCTGCAGAACGCAATCATAGTACCCTCAGAATCAACCTTGCCGGAAAATTTGGATCAACTCCTGGGAAAAGACGACCTTTTACGGCCGATTCAAAGTTCAATTATTTCTCAAAATGGAATCAAATCTGTTCAAAATTTCAGGCTCCCTATTTTTGGATTCCGATTTTAGGATACTGTAAATATTTATTTTTACCAGGTACATGAGACAAAGGCTGAAAAAAATATTTGTTATAGTTGTTTTACTGGGTTGCATAAATCTTCCTGTGATTTCAGCACAGGAAGAGGACATTCCACTTGTTGGCCCCAAAAAACCGGTAATGTACTCTGTTTTTTGGAACACACTTTGGGGCTCAGCATGGGGAGCCACGATGGGTTTTTCTTATCATTTAGTTTCAGGAATTCAGCTCAGAGAGTCATTGATTACTTCTACAACAATTGGTGGAGTACTTGGCTACGGACTGGGGATATACCTGGTTGTAGGAGGCTTAAGTTTTGACAAATCATATCTTCTTGAACTACCCTCTCCGGAATCTAGTACACAACAACCAAATACAGCTTTCATTGAATCTGAGATGATGCCGCTATTTTCTCGTGCAGTAAAACCTGCTCCTTTAAAGTGGGAGGTTCCAATTTTCGCATTCCGTTTCTGAATAATATTTCTTCAACTTATCATGGAATCTCAGGGACTTCAGACCTATTCGTCCTTTCTACATGAAAATCGCAAAGAACTCACGATTCTTCTTTTGTTGGGAGCACTAGCCGGAGCTGCCTATTATTTATTTTCCTTCAGCGAACCACCTGAAAATATTCCTTTTGAAGAAAGAGGTGTGTTGGATCTGGAGCAGATCACAGTAAATGATTACCAATTGGAGCGGAGAAGTTGGAAGCTCAAAGGCAAAAGGGCCGTTATTTCGGAAAAATCCAGTCGTATGCGTATTGAGCAGGTAACGATCTGGGTATTTGTTTCAGACAATTCTTCTGTCAAACCTACACCAAATTTGCCTCTATCAACCAACCTTCCTACTCAGGAGGTTGATCTTTTTATTACTGCAGAGCAGGGCTTGATAGAGTGGGACGATAACAGGGTAACACTTACTGGGAATGTAGTGCTTTTGCGGAATGACGGCTCTGAAGTTCACACAGAAACTGCAATCTATAATGCAAAACAAGAGATTCTTACTATCCCCAAACCGGTGAGAGTATTACGGGAAGGACACACTTTGCATGGAAGCGGCCTCATATACAATGTTTCAAAAGGGGAATTAAATCTTAAACAGCCTGTGTTGTTACGGCATGAATGAGAAGTGCAGAGAGATAAATGAGCGGCAGCCGTTCATTTATGATGAACTTGTAAAAAGTAAAGAAACACTCTCGTATTTTATTCATTATTGGTGTGCCCTTAAAATGTCAAAATTCAATATCTGCTTTTATAACTCACCAGAAATAATGTAAAGCTAATGTTCCTTCCAGACTTCCAAGCTGTTCTATTTCCATCCGGATATCCCAGTCTTGAGCAATGGTCAGACGTTGATCAAATCGAATGTGGAAATATTCTTTTTTTGGACCGTAAATGCTTTTAAACCAACCTCCGTCGAACCTTATTTTCCAAATATCCAATACACTCCACAACATACCAAGATGTGGTGCATAACCCCAAGTTGTTGCCGGCCACGAATGATTTTTTGTTTCTCCAAAGAGATCTAAAAAAAGGTACTCCAAGTCTTTACCACCAATTGAAACTGACCTGCCAAAACCTCCAGCTATGCTAAATTTTCTGCAGGGTAAGCAACCAAGATGTTCACGTTCCCAACCTCCACGCGCACGCCATGACCATTCATAATCTCCGGATATCCCTGTTGGATTGAGGGCAAATTTTTGAATATTAAATAATTGGAATTGTGTTACTTCAAAAGAGTTTTTGCGTAACTGCAGATGCAAATCCAGCGTTACAACTTCTGCATTTTGCAGGTGTCCTGATTCATCTCCAAGTAAATCATGATAATTTGCCCAGGTACCAACTTCCAGTGCAGGTCCCAATAGCGAGTTGGAAACTGCACCAAATCGAAAACGCATAGGTGGTGTACCGTCAGTGGGGGCTTCAGGAATTTCTGCTGAAACGTTGTTTTCCAGAATTGGCAGTTCACTACGGACACGGAGCAGTACAGAACGCTCTTTTTGCTGATTCAGTGTGGGTTTGTCCCTTTTCACATACTGCCTGTAGTCCAGCAAAGTATCAATAATTCTTGCTCGTGACTGTTCCGGAAAGCTGCGAAATTCTTCTGAATCCAAATAATTTTCAGATTCAATCAATTTAGTCAATTGTTTTTGCTCCATTTCACTTAATTGAGCTGTGCGGTTCTGCAATTTTCTTTGTCTTGACGGAATCAGCTTTGGATCCCCTAGTAGAGATTGTTCTCCTGATTCTTTTTTGATATTTTTTAGTTTAAACACTACATCGACCGGAATAGCCCAAATTGCTCCGGAAGTATTGATTCGAGTTGTGTCGGTCCACGCCATTTCCAATAATTCTGCCATTCGATAAGCACAATTATCGAGGAAAAAATAATAAGTAAAGTTTACGTTTTGTAGCAATTCCCATGCATGATAGGCCACACGATGCCGCTGTTCAACTGTAAAATATAGTGGGTACTCCCACAAATCACGCAATTCATTTTCTCCATAAACATGATTAAAATTATAAAATCGTTCATCAGTAAATCTTCCGTCGTACCCCCCAAATAGTCCTCGTAAAGCATAGATTAAAGGGTTGTCATCAGGATTAATCATTGCCCCAAAATTCAATGTGGGCCTGAGGAGAGAATGACCAAAATAACGGTTTTGCGAATTGAATTTGAGGAGTAGATGTCCAAATGTTGAAGCCGGATTTTTTAAATAAGATGAGACAAATACTATGCTGATTCCAGTTGCTTCTTCTAGATTCGACCAACGTTCAAATAGAGGGCAGGACAGTTTTGGTAATTCCGGAAAATCAAGATTACTGCGGAGCCAGTTGTAGCGGGCAATAAACTTACACCGTGCATGTAGATTGGGGTCTCCACTGAGCGGTGAAAGCAATGCTTTTAATGTTGCTTTAAGTTCGGTTGTCGGATCGACTTTTCCTTCTTGTGAAAGAAAAAAGCCGCTACTGACTATATCACTTTTAAAACTCCATTGGCCGACTGATTCACCAAATGAATAAAAGTGTAAAAGTTTCAGCCAATAAGGATGAAGAGTAAGTTGGCGCTCGTCAGCCTGTTTCCAGAGTGACAAAAAAACAGTTTTTTCATCAGCAAGCTCATGTCCTGAACTCTGTGTTATAAGCTGAGCTTGTATGCTGGACGCAGAGAACATTAGCCAAAGTAACAGCCATCGCCTCCAGCGAAATGTATGAGAAATAAACACACGGATTTTTGATAAAGTGTCATTCTGTGTAGCATTTATTTCTAACATATTTTCTCATTTAATTCTGTATCTTTGTAATTCTACAATTAATTCAAGTGCCTCAGACATTGACATGCTTGCTGTAAAATCGCATAGTAGGAACCAGATAAATGTCATGGTTTTCACAGATGAAGAATAAAATTAATAAATTGAATTTAACAACCAAAATTACTTGTTCAGTTGTATTTGTAAGCTTTCTAATGAATGTATTATTGGGAGGGTGCGGCGGAACAGCAAATGTTGTTGTGAAAAAACCAAAAAACACTTCACTTATAACTCCAAAACTTGTTTCGATAGAACCGAGAGACAATGCAATCACTGTTAAACGAAATGAAAAAATTGTTTTAAAATTTAGTGTTCCAATTGATCCTCTGACGCTTACTGTCAACACTGAAGATACGCAATGTTCCGGTACCATACAAATTAGCTCCTATAATTTCAGAAATTGTGTGCGTATGAATCTACCGGAATTAGAGGACGGTAATAAAAGAATCGTGCTGTCTCCCAAAGGAGTTTATGCTGCACAAGAGTTTCATCAAATACGTTTGAGTACTGAAATAAAAGCTATAAATGGTGCTTCATTGAAAAAAAATCTTACAACTAAACCTGGATTTCGCACGACATGGAGCCAGCAAATTGGGACGCAAGGTGACGATACCGGTTTTGCAATTACTGTTGATAAGGATGGTAATGTCTATCTTGCAGGAAACACCAGTGTAAGTGAAAGTGGAGAAGAATCAGATTTATTTCTGGCAAAATATGCCCCAAGCGGTTTCTTGAATTGGATTCATCAACCTGGTTTTGGACGCTCAGTTAAGGCTGCAGTTTTGCGAATGAAAAAAACAGGTCAACTTAGTTTGAGTGGTCTTTCGCAGGGAAAAAACAATTCTGCTGTTATTAAGTTGACTTATGATGTAAATGGCAAAAAATTATCTTCAAAAGTAATCGGAATTTCTGGAACAGTATCAGGAAATGGAATGGCATTGGATTCGGAAGGACATATTTATGTTTCTGCCGCATCTCCTTTCAATTTAATGAAGATCCGCAAAACCGGCGAAAAAATGTGGGCGACTGAATTAAATCCAGGGATCAGTCTTCAGGCAATTGCCGCTGATTCAGGAACTGGTCTGTATCTTACCGGAAGTATGATGCGGTCTCTTGACGGGAATAAATCAACAGGAGGTATAGATGTTTTTCTGCTGAAAATGTATCAGATGGGGCCTAAACGCTGGAGCAAAACATTTGGAACAAAGCTCGATGACTCGGGGACTTCACTGGCAATTCTATCTGATGAAGCAGTTGCGTTGGTTGGGTACACTACTCAAACTGAAAGTAATGGTACAGATATGCAAGAAAATTATGATGCATTTGTCGCAAAATATAATTCCGAAGGTACAAAATTATGGACATATATTTTCAAAGGCACGAAATCTGAACAATGTACGGTTACTTTGTGGACTCCAGAAGGGAACTTGCTGGTGGGAGGCTATACTGAAAGTAGTATGGAAAAGCAATCTCATTTCGGAAAGGAGGATGCTTTTTTAGCAATGCTGGATTCGGGAGGCGAATTGCTCTGGCTTCGGCAATTTGGTACACCGGAAAACGAACGCCCCTTAGGTTTAGCTATTGGAACTGAAGGACAAATATACGTTACAGGTTTTACAGAAGGTCGAATGGATGGAGCAAAATACAGTGGTGGGAAAGACATCTTTCTTGTCCAGTTTAACAAAAAGGGAGAAAAACAGTGAGTATGAACTCAAGATTGAAGTTGTGTTTTCAGACACTGTTATGTTATTTGATAGTTAATGAAGGATCCGGATTACATTAGATCGAAAAAAAGAGACAATGCTGAATCATAGAGAATTTTTTGGAATATGTTTGCTGATATGCAGTGTTGTTTTTGCGACTGCAGTTTGGAGTGAGCAACCTAAAAATACTGTCAAAAACATTAATCCATCTCCGGAAATACTTGGAGCAATGATTCCGGAAATTCAGCAACAATTCATGAATGGTTTAGCAGAATATGCTGCCAAATACCAAGCCTCAACCAATGCTGTTCAAAAATTTTTACTGCGTCAAAAACGACAACAATTTTTGGCTGAGCAACTAAATGGCAGGGTCTTAACAAAGTGGATCGGTCGTATTCGTACTCTACTTACTACCAGTAATGGTAAAGCTTATTTGGAAATTGAACTCGCAATGGTTCCTCCGGAAAATGCTACTGAAAATAAAACTACTCCAGAATTCAGGGTCACAATGGGAACCTGGAACAATGCCTCTACAGATTTTGATTACGACACTCTGATCCTTCCCGGAACATCACTGCATAGCTGGCTGGCTAATTTTAATGAAGGTCAGTGGGTATTTTTTTCCGGTAATAGTTTTGCTGGAGACGAAGATTATCTCAAAGAGGCAAGCCCTACTGAAACTGAAGCCATGCTCTCACCTCAATTTATTCTCAAATTTGAATTGCTGGACAGTGTTGATTTTCCTGAATCAGACCTCCAATTAATAGAGAGTTTGCCAAAACCAGAGACGCCGGTTACAGAAAAACTCAGCATATTGTTTCGTCCGGAATTGACAATTCGTTTTTATCAGGATTACCGGCTCAGCAATTACGATTGGAATTATCAGAGCTACATTGAACGTTGGAGCCAATTAGTATATTACCATTGGCGCAATCACCCACCGTCAGATTATTTATCAGGTTCCAAACCTGAAGGCGGAGAGGTTTTCGTCCAGGCTACCGTTGAAAAAAGTGGGATTGTGAGCAGTTATCAGGTCAATAGCATGGGTGAAATTTCAGACATCATGCGTGAAGCAGCAAAAGAAGCAACCCTCCTGGTCCCACTGCCTCCTCTTCCAGAGACGTTTCCTGATGAAGAGTTAAAAGTTGAGTTCCGCTTTGACCACCCTCCAATGGATCATCTGGCTGAATCAAATACAAATCAGGTGAAAGAAGTTTCGCTTCTTCAAGATAACAATTCAGTAGAAGGAGACGTTAGTCTTTCAAAAATGGCAAAGAAACTCATGAAAAGACATCGTATCACATCAAAAATGGCAAAGAAACTCATAAAAAAACTTCGTCTCGAATTGGGCAGGTCATCTTTTCACGAAGAATTACGGCAGGAATTTTCCTCACATTTTCGACCGCATCAACGATTTGATCCTAGTTTGGAACTGAAAATAGAGTTAAGTATAGACCGTTTAGGTAAAGTGGTGGAACAAAAACTGACCCAGCCGGGAAAATCAGTAAAATTTCAGCTTGCCGTGCTGAATGGACTGAGTAAAGCACGTTTTGGTGAGTTGCCTAAATACTTACGTTCTGAAGCTCCCTATGGTGTGCGGTTAAGAGTTATACCCTGAAAACATGATTTGCAGCCTCTTTCACAGAAATGGCTCAAATTTATTTGCCAGTAATTCTGGAGTCACTCCCCCAATTTGTTTATAGAAAATCATACCATCCGGATCGATGAAAAAAGATTCCGGCACTCCATAAATTCCATAATCCAAGGCAATATTACCGGCATCATCATCCAAGCCCAGATAATAGCTTTTACCAAAACGGCGTGCAAATGCTTGTGCGTTTTGCAGAGTATCCTGAATGGCAATACCTAATACTTGAATTTGTTCTGTCTCCGAACCATACTTTTTGTGAAATTCTTCCAAAATATGGGCTTCCACCTTACATTCTTGACACCATGAAGCCCAAAAATTCAGTAGCACAGGCGTACCTCTAAGTTCACTTAAATGGATTGTTTCCTCGCCTTTCAAAGCCGTCAACTCAAAATCCGGAGCAGGTCGCCCAACCAGAGGAGAAGGCACATTTTTGGGGTCGGTAGTAAACCCAAAGGCCAACAGAGCAATCAATCCAAATAAAGAAACCCAAACTGTCCAGAATTTCCAAGATGTCCAGAGCTTAGAATTATCTTTAGTTTTTTCCGGGAGTAAAGGAAGTAATACTACAAATAAAGCAAAGGGACCAAATAATAGTCCTGTAAAGAACCAGCCAATAAAGTTTCTATTTTTTTTTGATGCAAGGATACCACTAGAAACAGCAAATAACAGTGACACAAAAACAAGCGTCATAACTATCGAACCTGAGAATTCCATGTAATTTTATTAGGAGTTATTTAAAATGGATAGAGTTACAACACTGGGACGTTTGTTCCTTTAAACAACTTTCCCTTACCTTAGGTTCCTAAACGGAATTAGCAACCCAAATTCCTAACTGAGATCCTGGAAATGGAATCGTTTCTGTAAGACAGCAACGATTTCATGATGGATAACTTCAATTTTCTGTTCGCCGTCGAGGCAAACATAGCGTTCAGGTTCAGCTGCAGATAAAGCTTTAAATCCTTGTGCAGTACGTTTGAAAAAGTTCAATGATTCCAGGTCAAGTCGATTCTTTTTTGTTTGTTTTTGACGCTGCTCCAAACGTACAGCAACGGTCTCAGGAGAAATATTCAGGAAAATAGTCAAATCCGGAGCATAAGGATTTATGCAATGCTCTACAATAGACTCAATGCTGCTCAAATTCAAGCCTCTGCCATAGCCCTGATAGGCTACTGTTGAATCATGAAAGCGGTCACACAGGACAATCTTTCCAGCTTTTTTTGCCGGAATTATTGTTTCTTGAAGGTGCTGGATCCGATCTGACAAATAGAGCAGCAATTCACTTTCAGGCTGTAGTTCTTTATGTTCCGGATTGAGAAGAATACTACGGATTTGCCGGCCAATTTTTGTGCCGCCGGGCTCTCTGGTTTTGAGGACAGTATAACCACGACTGGTCAGCCAGTCATGTACTTTTTCTAACTGGGTACTCTTTCCGCAGCCATCAAGTCCCTCAAAAGTGATAAGTTTTCCGGAATTCATGGATTTGGGGTATCAAAATAGAAAGGAAGGGATTTATTTCTTTTTATCGTAAATTGTGTAGACTTTTTCTTTTATTTCAGTATGAGATTTTTGTGCGGCCAGGATCACCTTGTCGCATGCCATCTTGAATTCTTTTATTTCTTCAGCATTACTGTGAGTTTCCTTAAATTTTTTGAAGCTGGCATACAGAATTTCTACGTCTTTTTTGAGATTTTTCTTTACCACAATTGCTTTAGGCAATTGTGTTTTTATATCATCTTTGGTACTGCTGCTGAGAACATCGGCTTCCACTATTTTCAGGGATTCTCCTTTTGATGAGATAGCATGATATTTTTGCTGCGTATCCTTTGGAGCCTTTTCAATAGTCTTTAGTGATACATCCTGTGTTTTGCCGAATTTTACAGCTTTTTCTCCTGTTTCTTTGGTTTCAGCCATGGTTTTACTCTAATTGTTATGTAAAAATTACAATGTTCCTCACGATAGCATACATTGTTATGCCTAAGGAATGCTTGAGTTGTTCTTTCAATTACTGTAAATTAACATGCAATTCTATTTTTCTAACTCTACCACCTTGTAAAAAGAGTAACTTAGTTGAAACGTTCTGTTTATTATGCTTAAAGTAAAGAAAAAAGCCAAACCGGAAAAAATTCTTTTAGGAGATGAAGTATATATCCTCTGGCAAGACGGTGAAGAAAGCCATATCAGTTTTTTTGATTTGCGGGACGCATGTCCCTGTGCAAGTTGTATTGACGAACTCAGCGGTAAGAAGACTTTGGACACCGAAAGTATCCCCAAAGATATACACTCCCTGAGAAGTGAGTACGTGGGTAACTATGCTCTTCGTATTTACTGGAGCGATAGTCATGACACAGGTATTTTCCATTTCAAGATGCTCCGTGATTTTGCGAAATCTAGAGATTTTACATAAGACTGATTAAGCTTAAATTATAATTTAAGGAGAAACATGGTTCAAATTGAAGGTGACTTACAGGCCGCTAATCTGAAAATAGCATTTGTGGTGGCAAGATTTAATGAATTTATCTGTGAACATTTGCTGGAAGGTGCCCTGGACTCTTTTGTGCGTCACGGTGGAAATAAAGATAATGTTACCGTGATACGTGTCCCAGGAGCATTTGAACTTCCTTTAGCAGCAAAAAGAATAGCCATGAATGGAAAAAATGATGCTGTTGTTTGTTTGGGCGCTGTAATTCGTGGTGAAACATCGCATTATGATTACGTTTGTGCAAATGCGTCCAGTGGAATTGCTTCAGCCTCATTGGAAACCGGAGTACCGGTTAGTTTTGGTCTCCTGACGACGGATACCATTGAACAGGCCATAGAGCGTTCCGGTGCTAAAGCTGGTAACCAGGGTCGTGATGCAACGGATTGCGCAATTGAAATGGCACGTCTTTTAAAACAAATATCGGAGGCATAGTAACTGCATCGAATAAGCGGTATACCGGGAGATAGTTGTTTAGGCACGGGTTTTTTTGAAATCTGGCCAATGATTCCGGTTAATTTGAAGCCGTAAGGAGGAAGATGAATTCTTCGCTAAAACATATTGTTTTGCAGTTGGAAGACTTAACTCAGCAGGACATTTCAATTGGTCTGGGATTGGATCTATTGGAGGCATCGGCAAAGACACGCAAGGACGTTATAATGATCAACGTAATGCGTGATTCCTTTACAGAAATGTTAGTTGAGGAGCGCCAGTGCCAATCTTTTTGAAGCCTCTTGGGTGAGATTGTTTATCTCACCCGGAGCTGTCTTCAAAAACAGCTGAAGCTATGTTTTTCCTTCCTGATATTTACGGTTACTTCTGAATTGGCTTCCTGTCAACTGTTTATCTCTTCTGCTTTTACCCGCTCTCTGATTACAACAAACTAAACGATGTTTGATGTAATTGCCTTTGATGCCGATGATACCCTCTGGCATAATGAGTCTATCTTTACTATAACTCAGCAAAAGTTTCGTGAAATGCTTTCGTCCCATGGACCTGAAGTAGTAGATCAAACTTTATCTTCAACACAGCTAAAGAATCTCAAGCACTTCGGTTATGGAATCAAAGGTTTTATTCTTTCTATGATTGAGACATCGATTGAACTGACAGGTGGCAGTGTAAGCGGTAAAGAGATACAGCAGGTTTTGGATTTTGGACGCGAAATGTTAGCTGCCCCCATTGAATTGCTGCCGCATGTTCATGAAGTAGTTGAAGAATTATCCAAAAATTTTCACTTGCTGCTTATCACCAAGGGCGATTTGATTGATCAGGAAATAAAAATTGCACGCTCCGGATTGGCTGACTATTTTGCTGCTGTGGAAATTGTCAGTGATAAAACCGCAGAGACGTATAAAAAAATATTAACTCAACACAAAATTGATGTATCGCGTTTCATGATGATTGGAAATTCAATGCGCTCAGACATTGTACCAATTGTACAAATTGGAGGGCACGCAGTACACATTCCTTACTCTTCTACCTGGGAGCATGAGCAGGATCATCCATCCGTTGATATAAATCACTATTCGGAATTGAAACACATGGGTATGCTTCCAAAACTGATCAAAGAAAAAAAATGACAGTATCGCTACTGGAGGGGCGTAAAGTGGCGCTGGTACACGATTGGCTGATTGGAATGCGTGGTGGTGAAAAATGTTTGGAGGTACTATGTGAATTGTTTCCTGAAGCAGATCTTTTTACTTTAATTCATGATAAGGGCAAGCTTTCACGGACGATTGAGTCCATGCGCATCCGTACATCTTTCATTCAGAATATGCCCTTTGGTTTAAAAAAATACCGACATTATCTTCCTCTTTTCCCACTGGCGATAGAGCAGTTTGATTTCAGCGGATATGATCTTATAATCAGTTCCAGCCATTGTGTTGCAAAAGGAGTGAAACACGATGACTCGGTCTATCATATTTCATACATTTACACTCCAATGCGTTATGTATGGGATCAGTTTGAAACTTATTTTCGTCAGCCTCGAACTTCCTGGCCTGTCAGAATTGGTGCAGAATTAATGCGTCCCTATTTACGACATTGGGATCGAAATTCGTCGAAACGTGTAGATACTTTTCTTTGCATCAGCCACAACATTCGCCGAAAAATTCTTGATTATTACAGCCGTGAGTCACAAGTTATTTACCCACCAGTTGATCTTTCCCGGTTTAGACCAGGAGACACAAAAAAAAATTACTATCTAATGGTAGGAGCTTTTGCACCAAATAAAAGGGTGGATTTGGCAGTGGAAGCTTTTAACCGACTAAAGTTACCGCTTAAAATAGTGGGTAGCGGTCAAGACGAAGAATATTGCAGGTCAATTGCTGGAGAAAACATTGAATTTCTTGGTGATCTTTCGAGTGAAAAACTGGTAGAATTATACCAGCAGGCGCGTGCCTTCTTGTTTCCGGGCGAAGACGATTTTGGCATTACCCCGCTGGAAGCACAGGCATGCAATACTCCGGTGATTGCTTTTGCTTCCGGAGGTGCTTTGGAAACGGTAACTGAGCAAACAGGATTGTTTTTTAATGATCAAAAAGTGGACTCACTTTGCGAAGCAGTAGTCGAAATGGAACGAATCTGGATGAATTTTACTCCGGAAGCATTTCAGCTGCAAGCGGAACGCTTTGGCAGGAAAATTTACAAAAATCAGATGGCTCATGCCATTGAGTACGGATACAAACAATGGAAGGACGGAATTTGAAAAAGTATATAAAATTACTTCTGATAATCCAGATCTACATGATTATGTTATTTTCCGCTGGATTCTTAAGAATACCGCCGGCTCATGCTTTTTTTGAAGAACAGGTTAAGTATGGCTTTGAGCACCGCTGGTTACCGATGTTGGTTGATACTGCTCCAGAAAAACGATTTCAAGCAATGCAGGCATTTTTAACATATCCGGAATGGGGTCTGCCTGTTCTAAGAAACTCAATTAAGACTCCGGAATCTGATAATCATTCCTGGCAAATTGCGATGTTGATCGGTATGCTTGGTGACGCCTCAGATATACCGCTTTTGTTAACAAGATGGCGTCAACTGGATAAACATGAACGCTCAGAAGTTTGGCTGGGAGCAATGCAGCGTTTATACTGGAAAAATTATGAGCCCAGCAAGATTATTCCAAAACTAAAAAGTCTTTCAGTAAAATATTCGAAAAATGTAGCTGAAGGAGATAAAGACAGCAATAAGTCAGACTTACTTTATGAGATCGTCAATCCTGCTCCAGTGTCCCGCCTCATTCGAGTGTCCTTACAATTTTGGCAAACTCGAATTCAGGAAAAGCTTCCTGCCAAATATTTTTTGATTCCAGCCGGCGGCTTGCTCAAAACAACCATGCCGGTTCGTATTTTGCCGGTTGCACACGCCAAAAGTGTTCGTTTAGATTTCCGCATCTGGGAAGTTGGTGTTTCAGAACCGTTGCTTCATCGGACAGTTTCAATTCCTTCAACAGGTTTTTAACCCATTCAATTATATAATTTCTTCTTAGCTGAATTTTTATAAGTAAAAAAAATCAATTTTTTTTATTATTTGCTTGATATAGTACTAATTTAGTGCTAATTTAAGAAAACTAATAAAAAGGAGGGCGATGCTGAAATTATCAAAAAAGACTGATTACGCAATTATTTTGCTGACTCATTTGGGTGAAGAAGAAGATCCTGTTAGTGCGCAGGAAGTGGCGAAGCATTACAAATTGCCCTATCCTATGGTGGCCAATATACTTAAACAACTAGTGTCTTCAGGATTGATTGAGTCAATTCGTGGAAAACACGGGGGATATGTCCTGGCTAAGCCAACAGATGAAATCAACTTGGCAGAGATTATCATGGTCACTGATAGTCCCTTCAATTTAGTAGAATGTGTCCATGATGAAGATAATTGCAAAGTACATCAGTGCTGTCCTACACGACGCCCCCTGCTTGCTTTACATCATAAAATTCAACAATTTGTCGAGGAAACAACATTAGCCGCGATAATCAGAGACGCAAAACCAATTAACTTAACTTTAGAGGAATCTTCTTATGAAACTGCCTATTTATCTTGATTACAATGCCACCACTCCGGTTGATCCAAAAGTGGTTGAGACGATGATGCCGTTTTTTACGGAATCATTTGGGAATGCCGCCAGTCGTAATCATTCATTTGGTTGGCAAGTTGAGAAGGTTGTCGAGGATGCCCGAGAATCTATTGGCAAGGCAATAGGTGCCGGCGGTAAGGAAATTGTTTTTACCAGTGGAGCCACTGAATCAGACAATCTCGCTATCTTGGGAGTAGCAAACTTTTATCAAAAAAAGGGCAAACATATCATAACAAGTCCGATTGAACACAAGGCTGTTATTGATCCTTGCCATGCTTTGGAGCAACAGGGTTACGAAATAACCTTTCTCGATGTGGAAAAAAATGGCTGTATCGATCTAAATCAATTGGCAGATTCTATTCGTGACGATACGATTTTGGTTTCACTAATGGCTGGCAACAATGAAATCGGCACATTGAATCCTCTCAAAGAAATTGGCGAAATCACTCGTGAAAAGGGAGTGCTTTTTCATACAGATGCAACGCAGGGTGTGGGTAAAATACCGATTGATGTAGAGGAGATGAAGATAGACCTTCTTTCAATGTCTGCACATAAGATGTATGGTCCAAAAGGTATTGGCGCATTGTATGTCCGGCGTAAAAAACCACGTGTCCGTTTGTCACCAATCATGTTTGGTGGAGGACATGAACGAGGTATGCGTTCCGGAACTTTGAATGTAACAGGAATTGTAGGATTCGCCAAAGCTCTTGAACTATCAATGGATGAAATGGCTTCAGAAGCAGAACGATTGACAGGATTGCGCCAAAGGCTTTTCGAACGTTTAACCTCTGAATTGGATTATATATTTCTCAATGGTCATCCGACTGAACGTCTACCGAATAATCTCAACTTGAGTTTCGGTTATGTGGAAGGTGAGAGCCTGATGATGGGCGTGAGTGAACTTGCGGTTTCTTCCGGATCAGCCTGCACTTCAGCAAGTTTGGAACCGTCTTACGTTTTACGGGCATTGGGAGTTGGAGACGATCTGGCGCATTCGTCCATTCGTTTTGGCATGGGACGTTTTACTACTGTTGAAGAGGTTGATTATGCTGCGGAGCAAATGATATCTGCAGTTAAACGCCTCCGTGAAATGTCACCGCTTTATGAAATGGTGCAGGAGGGTGTTGATTTGTCAACTGTGAAATGGTCATCTCATTGAACATAAACTACATACATATTTGAAAAAAGGAGGAACATGGCTTATAGCGAAAAAGTTATTGATCATTACAATGAACCCAGGAACGTCGGGAGTTTGGATAAAAGTGATGCTAACGTCGGTACAGGATTGGTTGGTGCTCCAGAATGTGGTGATGTGATGAAACTGCAAATTCAGGTGAATCCAAAAACTAATGAAATTGTGGATGCTAAATTCAAGACTTTTGGCTGTGGATCTGCCATTGCTAGTTCCAGTCTGGCAACAGAATGGGTCAAGGGTAAAAGCATTGATCAGGCAATGTCTATTCAGAACACTGAAATTGTAGAAGAGCTTTCATTACCTCCAGTAAAAATCCATTGTTCTGTTTTAGCAGAAGATGCAATTAAAGCTGCAATTTCTGATTACAAAAGTAGAAAAGAAGACTGAGTTATAGCGATTATTATTTAAATACGAGCTATGACTTTTGAGCAACCTGCCTGTCAAAAATGTAAATCTCCGCTTATTTCGCGCCTTTTTTGCTTTTCCTGCAACGCACTCCAGCCTTTTGAAAGTGAAATTGATTTATTTTAAATGATGAAAAGTATATTGGTTTTTGCTTATGGTAATTTGAGTCGTGGTGATGATGCATTAGGTCCTTTAGTTGCTGAATGCTTAGAAAAAACAAGCACCTATGAAACGCTTGAAATTATCACTGATTTTCAATTACAGATTGAGCATGCACTGGATTTAGAAGACCGTGAACTGGTGTTATTTATTGATGCTTCAATTGCTTGTAACACGGCATTTTCATTGACTAAACTAATACCTGAAAAAGATAAAAGCTATACGACTCATGCGATGAGTCCGGCTTCTGTTTTATCCGTTTATCAAAGCGTGGTTCATAAAGAGCCGCCGCCTTGTTTTTTGTTGAGCATACAAGGGCTGAGCTTTGAATTAGGTGATGATTTAAGTGAACAAGCACAGCATAATCTAACGCTAGCAACTACTTTTACGCATAATTTGCTGAAGAAGCCAGCACTATCATACTGGTTGGCTCGTGTCAGTCATACGTAATTAGTCATGGCTTAATGTTTAATTTACTTAACCATAAAATGAGGCGATTCAAACCCAATCTTTATCACAATATAAAAGGTGAGTTATGGAAGCCCTAGACCAAATTACAACAACACTTGCATTAACAATGGGACTAGCTTGGGCAAGTGGTATTAACCTCTATGCCGCTCTTTTCACCTTAGCTTACTTAGCCAATACCGGTAATATAGACTTACCACCTGACTT
>ENA-OSET01000804-OSET01000804.1-sediment-metagenome-genome-assembly--contig:-NODE-804-length-34372-cov-3.419157_pt1 | contig 34372 bp, 36 predicted proteins | sample MGYA00237882_ERZ534229 | MGnify/ENA primary metagenome ERZ534229 (study PRJEB26408, sample SAMN06266212) | sediment metagenome | isolation source: Hudson Canyon methane seep mesocosm | place: USA:Hudson... | reverse complement strand
CGTCGTGCTGGTATCCGAGGAGCGCCTCCGGTCCATGCCCACCGAGGTGCAGAGGCGGGCAGTGAAGATCTCGGCCTCCGTGCTGACGAGCGACCCATGGGTGGAGAGCGGCCAGGTCCAGCCGGACGTAAACACGCTGACGCGCAACGCCGCCGCCCAGGCATATGAGACCGCTGGTATCGGCCCGGAGGACCTGGACCTCGTGGAGCTCCATGACTGCTTTGCCACCGCCGAGCTGATCCACTACGACAACCTGGGGCTCTGCGAATCCGGCGGTGCCGGTGAGTTCATCGACTCCGGCGGTCCGTTCCGCGACGGCCGGACCCCCGTGAACGTGTCGGGCGGGCTGATCTCCAAGGGGCACCCGATCGGCGCCACCGGTGTGGCCAACGTCTACGAGGTCACCACGCACCTCCGGGGCGAGGCCGACGACCGCCAGATCGAGGGTGCCAAGGTCGGTATGACGCACGTCATCGGCCTCGGCTCCGCATGTGGAATCCACATTCTCGAGAAGGCCGCTGTCTAACCCGCACTCCGACCTGAGGACCCTGTCGGTTGGGGTCCCGGCGTCAACTTGTCAGGTGGTCGTAGACGGACGTCTCGAACTGTCCGTACAGGTCCCAGGCGTCCGGGTGGAAGTATGGGAGCACCTGGGTGGCGAGCATGCCGCCCACCCCGACCGTACGGTCGATCCAGAACCAGGAGTTGAAGAGCACGGCTCCGAACACCGATCCCGGTGAGCGGCAGCTCGGTGCCGCCTCCTCGTTGACCACCCAACCCAGCCCCCAGGTCTTTGGCACCCCCGGTAGGTACTCGAAGTCATTGCTGACCATCGGGTTGGTCGAGGTCTCACGGATGAATTGCAGGTCGTCGATGTTGTTGCGACAGGCCATGGCCAGCGTCTCCGGTCGGAGGATTCGTTCGCCGTCCAGCTCACCGTCGCCCAGCACCATGGACATGAACCGGCAGAAGTCGCCGACGGTGGACATCAGGTTGGCGCCGCCGCTCTCGAATTCCCAATCGGAGTCCATCGACGGGACGGGTAGGAACTCGTCTCCAGTGTGGAAGTGGACTGAGGCCATGCGTTCATCCATGGACGGGGTGGCTGCGTAGCCGGTGTCGGTCATGCCGAGCGGCCCGAGGACCCGGTCTGCCAGTATCTCACCCAGACGACGGTCGGTGACCTCCTCAAGCATCCGACCCGCCCAGTCGATGCCGAGGCCGTAGGCCACGTCGGTGCCCGGGTCGAAGGCCAGCGGGCGATCCAGGGTGGCGACACGACCGCTCATGAAGTCCGGGTGGCCAGTTGCCTCCAACCAGCGGGCGCAGTCCGCGTTCCAGAACTCGTAGACGGATCCCGACGTGTGGGTGAGCAGGTGCCGCAGGGTCATCGCCGTCGTGGCCGAGCGCAGGATGGGTGCGCCGGCCTCGTCGAAGCCCTCGAGCACCTCCACGTCGCCCAGGGAGGGGATCGTTTCGGAGGCCGGTGCATCCAGGTTCAGAATCCCGTCCTCGACGGCCTGCAGGCAGGCCACGGCCACTACCGACTTGGTCTGGGATGCCACCCGGAGCACGGTGTCGGTGGACATCACCACGCCTGTTTCCAGGGAACGCACGCCGAACGCCCCTTCGTAGGCGACCCCGTCTCGGTCCACCACTGCGGCGACCACGCCGGGAAGGCGCCCATCTTCCGTGGCTCTACCGAGGATGGAATCAAGGGTTGTCTGCATGCCGTCTCCCATGACCGTGCGGGCGGCATTGATAGCACGCCTGTAGCCCACGACGGCCGGGTGGTCAGGGCCTCAGCCCAGTTGGGCCAGGAGGTCGTCGGGGTTGTCCACCGGGGCCCTGCATGCGAAGTCACGGCACACCCACGCCCGGTCACCATCGCGACCCGTCCAGAGGGGGCCGGGGATGGGCTCGCCCCATGAAAGGACCACGTTCGGGCGCCAGGACCCGGCGGTGGCGGCCACGAGGTCCGGTCGGTCTCCGGTGACCACGACCTCGGTGAGGCCCGAGTGGAACAGGTCGACGGCCCCCAGCAGGTGGCCGAAAGCCGTGGGGTGCTCTGCGACGCTGTGACCGAGCAGCCTCAGGACCCCCTCCGCCGCTTCGGTGTAGCGGTTGTCGCCGACCAGGGCGCCGAGGCGTAGCAGGGCCACAGCGGCCAGGCTGTTGGCGGATGGCTGGGCGTTGTCCATCAGGTCCTTGGGGCGTTTCACGAGCGCCTCGGCGTCGCTTCCGGTCGTGTGGAATCCACCGTTGTCAGTGTCGCTGAAGCGGTCCAGCAAGACGTCGGCGCTGCTGATTGCCACCTCTGTCCAGCGGGCCTCACCGGTGGCCTCGCCCAGCCGAGTCAGACCGTCCACCATCGCGGCATGGTCGGCGGCGTAGCCGAGTGTCCGGGCGCCTCCGTCGGCCTGCCAGGAGCGCAGCCACCGGCCGTCAGGGCGTCGCAGCGTCGAGCAGAGGAAGTCGGCGTTGGCCCGGGCCGCTTCCATCCAGTCCTCGCGGCCCATGGCTATGGCCGCATCGGAGAGGGTGGCCAGCATCAGGCCGTTCCACTCGGTCAGGACCTTGTCGTCCAGGCCGGGACGGACGCGGGTCTCGCGTCGGGCGAAGAGTGCCCGTCGGGCCCGTTCCACGGCTGTCGGGCGCTCCAGGTCGCCCCGGACCGGCCGGTGGAGGATGTTGGCTCCCTCGAAGTTTCCGCCCCCGGTGGTCCCGTACCAGTCTTCGGCCATCGCGGCGTCGTCGCCGCACACCGATCGGAGCTCGTCGAGGGACCACACGTAGAACGTGCCCTCCACTCCTTCGGAGTCGGCGTCCTCCGCCGAGAAGAACCCGCCATCGGGGTGGTGGAGGTCCCGCAGCACGTACTCGATGGTCTCCGTGGCGATCTGGCGCCACCGCTCGTGTCCCAGCACCCGCCACCCGTGGAGGTAGGTCCGGGCCAGGAGTGCGTTGTCGTAGAGCATCTTCTCGAAGTGGGGGACCAGCCACTGGGGGTCCACTGAGTAGCGGGCGAAGCCGCCGCCCAGGTGGTCGTACATGCCTCCGGAGGCCATGGCGTCGAGTGTGGTGGTGACCACCTCGATGGTCCTGGTTCGGGAGGGGTCGTCGCCGTCCCCGGAGGCCAGGTGTGCCAGGAGCGCCTCGAGGCTCATGGCCTGGGGGAACTTGGGTGCGCTCCCGAACCCGCCCCACTCGTCGTCGTGCTGTCCGCCCAGTTGGGCCACCGCCCTGACCAGCGTGTCCGGCGGGGGCAGGTCGTCGCCGGGGGAGAGGTCGCCGTGGCGGCCCATGGAGGCCGTCAGCCGGTCGCCAAGTCCGTCGAGGTCCTCCCGCCGGGTCGTCCAGGCCTCCGACACGGCGGCCAGGACCTGCGGAAATGACGGCATGCCGCTCCGGGGAGTGTCCGGCCAGTAGGTGCCTCCGTGGAAGGGGCGGCCGTCGGGATGGCAGAACACGGTCATGGGCCAGCCGCCCCGGCCGGTCAGGGCGGTCACGGCGTCCATGTAGATGGAGTCCACATCGGGCCGTTCCTCCCGATCCACTTTCACGTTCACGAAGCTCTCGTTCATGATCGCTGCGATGGCCGGGTCCTCGAAGGACTCGTGGGCCATCACGTGACACCAGTGGCACGCCGAGTAGCCGACGGACAGCAGGATGGGCACGTCCCGTTCGACAGCGGCGGCCATCGCCCCAGGCCCCCACGGGTACCAGTGGACCGGGTTGTCGGCGTGCTGGCGCAGGTAGGGGCTGGTCTCATTGCCTAGGAGGTTCATCGCCCGGACCCTAGTGACGGGCCGGTGCCCAGCCGACCGCGTGCCGGTTGCGGATCGCGGTACAAAGGTAGGCGCGCTGGCAGACTGCCGGGATGCGACGCTGGATCCTCGGTGCCCGGCCACGGACATTGCCGGCAGCTGTCGTCCCAGTGCTGGTGGGTACGTCCGTGGCCGCCGATTCCGGCATCATCTGGTGGCGCGCCCTGGCCGCCCTCGTGGTAGCGCTCGCACTCCAGGTGGCGGTCAATTATGCCAACGACCTCTCGGACGGCCTGCGGGGAACCGATGGACCTGAACGTGAGGGGCCGCAACGCCTCGTGGGATCCGGCCTGGCCACCCCGCAGGAGGTCCGCCTGGCAATGCTCGTCGCCTTCGGCGTGGCAGCCATGGCTGGCCTGTTGTTGGCGGCAGCTGTCACGCCGTGGCTGCTCCTCGTAGGAGTGGCCTCGGTGGCCGCTGGCTGGTTCTACACCGGTGGGCCACGTCCCTACGGTTACCTGGGTCTGGGGGAGGTCTTCGTCTTTGTCTTCTTCGGACTGGTGGCCACGGTGGGAAGTGCCTACGTTCACCAGCAGCAGGTACCGGCCGTCGCCTGGCTGGCGGCCACAGCGGTCGGCTTCCTCGCCTGTTCGTTACTGGTGGTGAACAACCTGCGGGACCGTCCCGGCGATGCCGAGGTTGGCAAGCGCACCCTGGCCGTCCGCCTTGGCGACCGTCGGACGCGGCTGCTCTACGTCGCCCTCCTGGACGGCGCACTGGTGGTGGGATCGCTGTGTGCCCTGGAACGCCGTTGGGCCGCCCTGATCCTGGGTGCCGGGATCCTGGCCGGGCCGACCGTCAGGATCGTGCTGGGTGGAGCCGAGGGGCATGACCTGGTGGACGTCCTCGGAAGGACCGGCAGGACCCAGTTGGCGGCCGGCGCACTGCTGGCGCTCGGACTGGCGATCTCCGCCTGAGGAACCGGTCGCCCGGGGCTCCCGATGGGATCCGATCAGGCGCGGGTGGCGGTCAGCAGCTGGGCGATTCCGCCGCTGCACCGCTCCTTGGTCACGTTGACGAAGCCCGCTGCGGCGATGATCGCTAGGAGGTCCTCCTCCGGGGGCAGGTAGGCGACGGAACGGGGCAGGTAGCGGTAGGCGTCCCTGTTGGACAGCAGGCCACCGATGAAAGGAACCACACGACCGAAGTAGGCACCGTGGCCGAGGCGGAGGAACCGGTTGCGTGGGCGGTCGACCTCCAGGATGGCGATCCGGCCACCGGGTCGCAGCGCCCGGGCCAACTCTGCGAAGAATGGTTCCAACCCGGTCAGGTTACGAAGGGCGAAGCCACAGGTGACGCCGTCGGCGGAACCATCGGCCACCGGCAGACGGAGGGCGTCGGCATGCACCAGGGGAGCCTCGGTCCGGGCTGCGGCCAGCATTCCCCACGAGAGGTCCATGCCGAGCGGTGCCATGCCGGCCCGGTCCAGGTCACGGCAGAGGTCGCCGGTTCCGCAGGCCAAGTCAAGGACCAGGGAGCCCGCCGGCAGGTCCAGTCGGCGGACCGTCCGTCGCCGCCAGGCCACGTCCAGGCGGAACGTCATGATCCGGTTCACGAGGTCGTAGCGGGGCGCGATGGCGTCGAACATCGACCGCACGGCGCTTGTTTTGGCCGTCCCCTCTGGGAGGGGGCGGTTCGGGTCGGGAATGGTGGGGTCGGAGGCGCTCACGGGCACCGCCGGCTCACTCGAACCAGATGCGCTGGTGTTCCCGGCTGACCGGGTGGACCAGGAGCACCAGGAGGACCACGGGGAACAGCAGGGCGAAGGCGAGCGTCAGCGGGCTTTCCAGCCCGTACCACTGAATTGGTATAATCACATTCAGGGCCGCTGCACCGATGCCGAGACGCCAACCCCAGCGGCGGTCGTTGGCGATTCCCCAAGCGGCGGGGAACATGGCCACGCCTATCAGTAGGGGGATCTCGCCGCGGACAAGGCTGAAGAGCCCCTCTATGTACAGCAGCATCGTCCCACTCAGGAGGGTCTGGGGATGGCTGCGGTTCAGCCAGCGTCTGGGTTCCACGGCCGACAGTCTGTCAGCGCCCGGGCCGGATGCGGCTTGACGCCACCACTGGTCACGCCGGCGCCGTTCGACGTACCGGCGCGGCCACCGGCGAGGCGACCCGGTCGGCGCGGAGCTGTCCGCAGGCTGCGTCGATCTCGGTCCCCCGGGTGCGACGCACCGTCACGTTGGAACCCAGGGCCCGCAGTTCGTCGGCGAAGGCCCTGACCCGGTCGGGAGTAGATCCGCGGGTGGGCCACCCCGGGGTGGGGTTCAGGGGTATGAGGTTGATGTGGGCGCCGAGCGGCCGGGCGTAGGCCGCCAGTCGCTCTGCGTCGATCGGGCGGTCATTGGTGTCATGGATGAGTGCCCACTCGAACGAGAGGCGACGGCCTGTCCTGGAGATGTGTTCGCTGCATGCCCGGGCCAGCTCGGCCAGCGGCCAGCGGCGGTTGATTGGAACCAGCTCGTCGCGGAGCTCGTCGTCGGCGGCGTGGAGTGACACGGCCAGGTTCACCGGGAGGGTCTCCTCGGCCAGGCGCCGGATGCCGGGGACCAGGCCGACGGTCGAGATGGTCAGATGGCGTGCCGAAAGCCCAAGGTCGCTGTGGATCCTCTCGACAGCAGCCCAGGTCCGGTCGTAGTTGGCCAGGGGCTCGCCCATCCCCATGAAGACAACGTTCGAGACCCTTCGCTCACCGGCGTCCAGCTGCGCTCTGACGACCTGCTCGACGATCTCGCCGGTCGAGAGGTGGCGATCGAAGCCCATCTGGCCTGTTGCACAGAATCCACACCCCATGGCGCATCCGACCTGGGTACTGACACAGACCGTGGAGCGCTCTTCGTAGTGCATCAGGACCGTCTCCACGAGGGCGCCACCGGCCAACTTCCAGAGCCACTTGATGGTCTGGCCGTCGTCGCCCACGGATCGCGTGTCCAGGGAGAGAGCGGCGGGCAGTATCTCGGCCAGATTCTGGCGCAGCTCGGCGGGAAGTGTCGTTATCCGCTCCGGGTCGGCAAGGTCCCGGTAGAGGCCCTGCCAGAGCTGGTCCAGCCGGTATCCGGGCTGGCCCTCCAACAGCTCGGCCAATTCCCGGCGGTCCAGGTCGTACCGGGTAATCGGGCGACCACCTCCCGGTGCGTGGCCGGTTGGGTCGTTCACCTGACTATTCGCTGGTAGGCGCGGTTGGTGAACTCCCGGTCGAACCCGAGCCCCTCATACATGCGACGGGCCGGTCTGTTGTCCGACTCGACGTAGAGGATGGCGTGGCGGAGCCCCCGACCCGACAGGTGTGCGAGGCCGGCCAGCGTGAGCGCCCTGCCGAGGCCCTTGCCGTGGTGGTCCGGATGGACGGCGATGGCGTAGATCTCGCCCAGCGCTGGCGATTCGTCGTCGTGCACCTTCGTCCAGCAGAAGCCCGCCAACTCTCCGTCCACCTCGTGGAGAAGGAATCCCCCTGGTTCGTACCAGCGCTCCGACTGGCGGGACTCCAGGTCCTCGACCATCATGTCACCCTGCTCGGGGTGCCATTCGAAGGCAGCGTTGTTCACTGCGAGGAAGGCCGTGGCGTCGTCGGCGGTGAACGGGCGGGTGGCCAGGTCGGTTTTCAACGCCGGTAGCTGGCGGCGGAGCCGCAGCAGGTCGCGGAAACGCGTGAAGCCTGCTGTCGTGGGCACCTTGTCGCTCTGGGATCCGACCTGCTGGATCCAGTACTCGAGGCGTCCGCCTCCCTGAATCGACACGGCTTGCGTCGCCGCTTCGAGCATCCGGCAGGTTCGCTCGTCGCTGCTGCCTGCATCGCTGCCGTTGCCGGGAATATCGAGTTCGACTGACCACCTCCGCAGTTCGACGTCCGGGTGTTGCGGATCGCCTGTCAGGGTTGCGGTGTCGGTTCCGTCCGTGACGGTGAACCGGTCCATGGTCGGTGAGGCTACCGTCGAGGCCATGGGACGACCGCGGTCAGCAAAAGGCCGGGCCGGCGAGACACACCGCCGTCTCGCCGACGAATATCCGGGCGCCGAGTGCGAGTTGGACCACGACGGCCCCTTCCAACTCCTGGCGGCCACCATCCTGTCGGCGCAGTGCACCGACAAGCGGGTGAACATGATCACGCCGGCACTGTTCGCTGCCTACCCGCGACCGGAAGACCTTGCTGGTGCTGTTCCCCACGAGTTGGAGGAGATCATCCGGTCCAGTGGGTTCTACTCCAATAAGGCGAAGAGCCTGCTGGGTATGGCCCAACGCCTCGTCGAGGTGTTCGACAGTGAGGTACCCGGGAGCATGCAGGACCTGACATCTCTACCCGGCGTCGGCCGCAAGACGGCCAACGTCGTGCGGAGCGTGGCCCTGGGCCTGCCGGGGTTGCCTGTGGACACCCACGTGGGGAGGCTGTCGCGTCGCCTGGGCATGACGACGGAGACTGATCCGGTGAAGGTGGAGTACGAGCTGAACCCGATGGTTCCGATGGCCGAGCGCGGCCTGTTCAGCATGTACCTGATCCTCCACGGACGGCGTGTCTGTCCCAGTCGCAAGCCGCGTTGTGGGGAATGCGTGCTGAACGATTTCTGTCCTTCGGCCGACGTCTGAGAAGCCCGGTCGGTGGTACAAATTCCGGGAACATTGGGATTGGGTCTGGTTCGAGGACCCGTGGTGGTGTAACAAGTTCCCCTGCCGGGTCCCGCCACCTGGCCGCGAGGATCGGGTTCCCGCAAACCCTCCTCGCCCGTTAGGCGCCCCGAGGGGCGCCTAACGACATTTTCAAGCCGAGTCGACGCTGCCGGACACCTACGACCGGAAGGGCACCGCTCAGCTACTGGGTGGGTGTCGGCGGAAGCGCTCCAGCTCCCGAATAGCGCCCCTCAGGTGTCGTTCCACCTCCAGCAGCGCCGGACGGTCCACTGCCCGGCTCGGGTCCTCCTCCTCCGAGAGGGCCACCACGCGTCGGACGAGGTCGTCAAGCTGCGTTGCGACCGAGGAGAGTTCGGCGGACTGACCGGTGTCCATGGCGGGAGTCTGCATCGGTTGCCGTGTCTGGTCCACCGGCACGCGAAATCCCGCCCGATGCCCAAGCCGCCGGCCGGTAGCGTGGCGGGATGCTCCGGCGTTTGGACCTCCGCGGCCCCCTCGGAGACCTGGGAGCGGTCCTGGCGAGGCCGTCGACCGCACCTGACGGTCCGCTGGACGACGTGAGGGCGATCATCGCCGACGTCAGGGAACGCGGCGACGCCGCCCTGCGAGACCTCACCGTGCGGTATGACGGGGTCGATCTGGAAAACGTCATCGTGGATCCGGAGGACGTTGCCTCGGCACCGGCCCGGATCGACCCGGTCGTGCTCGAGGCCCTGGAGTTCGCGGCGGCCGCCATCCGTCGCCACCACGAGGGCCAGCGGCGTGCGGAGCTTCGTACCGACGAGGACGGGTTGTGCGTCCGTTCGATCAGCCGGCCGGTCCAGCGTGCCGGTTGCTACGCACCCGGTGGTCGGGCCGCCTACCCGTCCACCGTCCTGATGACCGCCGTACCGGCCCGTGTGGCCGGGGTGGGCGTGGTAGTGCTCTGCGTGCCCCCGGGTCCTGACGGTCGGGTGGCTGACGTGACCCTCGCCGCTGCGGCCGTGGCGGGCGTCGACGTCGTCTACGCGGTCGGTGGTGCCCAGGCGGTGGCGGCAATGGCGTACGGCACCGCCAGCATCCCCGCAGTGGATGTGATCGCCGGACCGGGAAACGTCTATGTGGCCCTGGCCAAGCGCGAGGTGGCTGGCCACGTGGGCGTGCCCTCGGCGTTCGCAGGACCCTCCGAGGTCGTGGTGGTGGCCGATTCCACCGTCCCGCCGGCCTTCGCCGCCATCGACGTCGTAGTCCAGGCCGAGCACGGCCCCGGTGGCCTGGCATGGCTCATCACCTGGGACGAAGCGGTGTCCGAGGCCATCGAGGCGGAGGTTGACCGGATCGTCGCGACGGCGCCGCGCCGCGACGAGATCACCGCCACCCTTGACGATGCTGGGTGGAGTGTGCTGGTGGATGGACCCGACGAGGCCCTCGCTGTCGCAGATGCCATCGCCCCCGAGCACCTGCAGTTGATGGTGGCCGACGCCGGAGGCCTTTCCGAGAGGGTCCGCAATGCCGGCGCCGTCTTCTGCGGCCCATGGTCGCCCGCCTCCCTCGGCGACTACGTGGCCGGCCCCAGCCACGTGCTTCCGACCGCCGGCACGGCACGCTTCGCCGGGGCACTCACCGTGGCCGACTTCACCCGCGACATCCACCTGATCACCGCCGACCGTTCGGCGTTGCTGAGGCTGGCACCCCACGTGGTCGCCCTGGCCGGAGCCGAGGGACTGGACGCCCACGCAGAGTCGGTGCGCCTGCGCGTGGCCGAAGCGGACGGGTCCGGCAATGGGTGAGCGACCGATCGCACGGATCCAGGTTGCGCCGGAATCGGGATACCACTCACCGCAACTGGATGTTGATGTCCGGTTGAACACGAACGAGTCGCCCTTCCCGCCTCCACCGGGCTTTGTGGAGGCGGTGGCCGAGGCCGCCCGGGAGGTCGACTGGAACCGCTATCCGGACCGTTCGGCCAAGCGTCTTCGCACTGCGCTGGCCGAACGCTACGGCGTGGCTCCCGGACAGGTCTTCGCCGCCAACGGTTCCAACGAGGTTCTCCAGAGCCTGCTCCTGGCTTACGGCGGCGCAGGTCGGTCCGTGGTCGTCTTCGAGCCCACTTACGCCATGTACTCCCAGATCGCCCGAACCACCGGGACCCGCCTTGTGCGGGGTCGTCGGGCGACGGACTTCACCCTCGATTCGAGAATCGCCCGGCAGTTCGTACTCGGCGAGCGACCCGACGTGGTCATCTTGTGTTCACCCAACAACCCCACGGGAACGCCGGCGGCTGATGGCCTGGTGGCCGACCTGGAGGAGGCCGTCGGTACCTACGGTGGACTCCTGGTCGTGGACGAGGCCTATGGGGAGTTCGCCGCTGAGGGCGCCGCGGGCCTTGTCTCCGAGGATCGCTCCGTGGTCGTGAGTCGGACCTTCTCCAAGACGTGGGCCATCGCCGGTGCCCGCCTGGGGTACCTCATCGCTCCGACCTGGTGCGTGGCCGAGTTGGAGAGGGTGGCCCTGCCGTACCATCTGGATGCCCTCAAGCTGGAGGTCGGGGTGCTCGCACTGGAATACGTCGACGCGATGGAGGAGCGTGTGGAGCGCCTCGTCGCCGAGCGTGACCGCATGGCTGCGGCGTTGGCCCGACTGCCGGTGACCACCTGGCCGTCAGCGGCAAACTTCATCCTCCTGCGTCCTGAGTCCAGGCCTGGTGGCGAGGTCTGGCAGGACCTCGTGGACCGCTCCGTGCTCGTAAGGGACTTCACCACGATGCCGGGCCTGGAGGGGTGCCTGCGCGTCACGATGGGAAGCAGAGTTGAGAACGACATGTTCCTGGACGCCCTACGGGAGGCACTGAGATGAGCAACCGAACAGCCAGCAGGCAACGGACGACCGCCGAGACCTCCATAGAGGTCTCGATCCGCCTCGACGGGGGAGCGGTGTCGGCTGAGACCGGCATCCCCTTCTTCGACCACATGCTCGACCAGTTGGGACGCCACGGTGGCTTCGGCCTCGAGGTGCGTTGCGACGGTGACCTCCAGATAGATGCCCACCACACGGTCGAGGACGTCGGCATATCGCTCGGTGAGGCATTCGCAGAGGCCCTCGGGGACAAGGCCGGTGTACGTCGCTTCGCCTCGATCCGCGTACCGCTGGACGAGGCCCTCGTGGACGTCGCCCTGGATCTCTCCGGTCGCCCGTACCTGCACCACGACGTTGACTTCCCCGGCGAGAAGATCCTCGGCGACCCGCCGTTCGATCCCCAACTGATGGAGGAGTTCTGGCGGGCATTCACCGTGGCGGCCCGCATCACGCTGCACCTGACGCTGGTGCGCGGGAAGAACACCCACCACATTCTGGAGGCCTCCTTCAAGGGGATCGCCCGGGCCCTCCGCGATGCCGTGCGGGTGGATGGGGTCGGCGTGCCATCCACGAAGGGAAGCCTGTGACCGGACCCCTCGTCGCCGTCCTCGACTACGGCATCGGGAACCTCCGCTCCGCCCAGAAGGCCCTCGAACGCGTCGGCGCCGATGCCCGACTGACTGCTGACCCCGAGCTGGTCGCCCGAGCCGACGGGGTGGTGCTGCCCGGCGTCGGGGCCTTCGGGCGGTGCGTGGAGGCGCTGGCTTCCTCGGGACTTACCGGTGTGGCAACCGATGCCGCCCTGCGGGCTGCAGACGGTGGTCGACCGTTCCTGGGGATCTGCGTGGGCCTCCAACTCCTCTACGAGGGGAGTTGGGAGTGCCCGGACGTGCGGGGCCTGGGCGTGATGGACGGGCGTGTGGAACTGCTGTCAGGCGACGTGAAGAGGCCTCAGATGCAGTGGAACCGCTTGGAGCCCCGAGCGGACCATGCGATGTTCGGGGGCCTGGGCGACAAGCCGTGGATGTACTTCGTCCACAGCTACGCACCTCCGGTCGGGCCCGACACCGTGGCGACGTGTCGATACGGCGACGAGGTCTGCGCGGCCATTGCCAAGGGCAACCTCTGGGCCTGCCAGTTCCATCCCGAGAAGTCAGGCGACACGGGGCTCCGGATCCTGTCCAACTTCGTGGCCGGCCTCGCATCGGTGGCTGCATGATCATGGGGACGCCACTCTTCCCGGCGATCGACCTCCGGGGCGGGCAGTGCGTGAGGCTCATGCAGGGGGACTACGGACGCGAGACCGTTTACGGCGACGACCCGGTGGCCCAGGCTCTCGCCTTCCAGGAGGCAGGCGCCGCCTGGGTCCACATCGTGGACCTTGACGCGGCCCGTACAGGTGAGCCGGTGAACCGACTGGTGGTCGCAGAGGTGGCGGCGGTCCTCAACATCCCGGTCCAGGCCGGCGGCGGCGTGCGCACCATCGACGATGCCCGTGCTCTGTTCGACGCCGGCGTCGTCCGCGTCGTCATGGGTACCGCAGCGGTCGAGTCCCCTGACCTCGTGGCCGCCGTGGCTGCCATCGGCCGTGTCGCCGTAGGCCTCGACCTTCGTGGTGACGAGGTGGCGGTAAGCGGTTGGACCGCCGGCAGCGGCATGGGGCTCCAGGACGCACTTGAACGGTTCTCTACCCTCGGCACCGATGCCTTCGTGATCACCCGCATAGAACGTGACGGCACCCTCGATGGGCCGGACCTGGAGGGCCTTGGAGACGCCCTGGCGTCGACCGGTATCGATGTGGTGGCCTCGGGAGGCGTCGGGCGTCCCTCGGACCTCACGGACCTGGCCGACCTGGAGGTGGACGGACGCCGCTTGGCGGGGATCGTCATCGGACGGGCCCTGTACGAGGGAACGGTCGATCTGGCTGCCGCCGTCGAAGCCATGGGTGGCGGCTGATGCACACCGTGAGGGTGATCCCCTGCCTTGACGTGGATGGCGGACGGGTCGTGAAGGGGGTCAACTTCCTCGACCTGCGAGATGCCGGCGACCCTGTGGAACTGGCTGCCCGCTACGACCGTGAGGGCGCGGACGAACTGGTGTTCTTGGACATCACCGCCTCTGTGGACTCCAGGGACACCACGATCGGGATGGTCCGTCGGGCCGCCGAGGAGGTGTTCATCCCGTTCACGGTCGGAGGGGGGATCCGTTCGGTCGACGACGCCCGGGGGATCCTCCGGGCCGGGGCCGACAAGGTGTCGGTGAACACGGCGGCCGTCGACGAACCGGACCTCGTGACCCGGCTCGCCACGGAGTTCGGCAGCCAGTGCGTCGTCGTGGCGGTCGATGCCCGTCGTAGCGCGGGGGTGGAGAGCGGCTTCGAGGTGTTCACCCGTGGCGGGCGTACGCCTACCGGCCTCGACGCCGTGGCGTGGGTGGCTGAGGTGGTGGCGCTCGGTGCCGGTGAAATCCTCCTCACCTCGATGGACCGCGACGGGACTCGCGACGGCTTCGACATCGAGATGCTTAAGGCGGTGGGGGCGGTGGCCAGCGTGCCGCTCGTCGCAAGCGGCGGGGTGGGTGACCTCGACCACCTCGTGGAGGGTGCGACCGAGGGCGGAGCCGATGCGGTCCTGGCCGCATCCATCTTCCATTTCGGTGGGCACTCCGTCGCCGACGCCAAGCGGCACCTCGCAGCGGCCGGCGTGGCGGTACGCCCCCCCGGCGCATGACCGCCGATACCGTTTCCCCGGTGGGTGGGAAGACGACCAGGGCAGCAGAGGACGCGAAGGTCATGCCGGGGCCGTCGGACCACGAGGGGTTGCCCATCAAGATGCTCAATGACCGGATCCTCGTCCGCACCGACGCCGAGGACGGGGAGAGGCGCTCCACCGGGGGCATCCTCATCCCGGCCACAGCCCAGGTCGGCAAGCGACTTTCATGGGCTCAGGTGGTGGCGGCCGGCCCCAACGTGCGTTCCATGGAGGTTGGCGACCAGGTCCTGTTCAATCCAGAGGACAGGTACGAGGTTGAGGTCCGGGGCCACGACTACATAATCCTCCGGGAGAGGGACGTCCACGCCGTGGCCGCCCAGCGTCTGGAAGAGGGCAGCACCGGCCTCTACCTGTGAGGGGCGTCGTGGGGGCGATCAAAGCACCGTCGGCGGGTCTGCGGCCGACCCTAGGCTGGGACCATGTCCGATCTTGACGTACCCGTCTCCACGCCGATCCCCGTCACTGAGGAGCAGCTCGGAAAGGTCACCTTCAACGATGCGGGCCTTGTGCCGGCAATTGTCCAGGAGGAGAACACGGGCCGGGTCCTGATGATGGCCTGGATGAACGCCGACTCCCTGCGCCAGACGATGGCTACCGGTCGAACGTGGTTCTGGAGCCGTAGCCGCCAGGAGTACTGGTGCAAGGGCGAGACGTCTGGAGACCGCCAGTACGTCCGCGAGGCCTACTACGACTGCGACGGCGACACCCTCCTGTTCGTGGTCGAGCAGGAGGGTCGGGGGGCGTGCCATACCGGTGAGTACAGCTGTTTCTTCCGCTCCTTCGGCCCCGACGCCGACTGATCACGTGGTTTCGCCCGACCGCGAGGAGTTCCGTGAGTTGGCCCGCGGTCATGCGGTGGTGCCCGTGTGGAGGGAACTCCTCGCCGACCTGACCACCCCCGTATCCCTCTTCGCCCGCTGTGTCGGCGGCGGGGAGGGTTTTCTACTCGAGAGCGTGGACAGGGGTGAGACATGGGGCCGCTGGTCTTTCATCGGGCGCCACCCCAGCGCCACGCTCACCTCGATCGGCGGCGAACTGCTGGTCGACGGCGACCTGCCGGACGGCATCCGTACCGGCGACGGCATGCTGGCGGCTCTCGAGGACCTGTTGTCCCACTTCGAATCGCCCAGGATCGAGGGGATGCCGCCCCTCCACGGCGGGCTGATGGGCTATCTGGGCTATGACGTGGTGAGGGAGGTGGAGGACCTCCCCGACACCCCTCCCGACGACAAGGGCTTCCCCGACGGGATTATGTCGATCATCGGCGAGCTGGTGGCTATCGACCACTGGCGCCAACGGGCGATCCTGATCGTGAACGTGGTGGTGCCCTCCGAAGCTGATGATGCGGCGCTGGATGCGGCCTACGACGAGGCGGTCTCGAGGCTTCAGGACCTGGCCACGGATGGCGCCCGTCCCCTCGACGAGCCCCTTATGGAACCACCTTCCCTCGACGAGGAACCTCCCGAGGTCACCTCCAGCATGGGGCCGGAGCTCTATGCCCTCGCCGTGGAGGCCGCCCGGGAGCACATATTCGCGGGCGACATCTTCCAGGTCGTCCTATCGCAGCGCTTCGACGTGGAATTGGACGCCGAGCCGTTCGACGTCTACCGGGTACTCCGGCAGCTGAATCCCAGCCCGTACATGTACTTTCTGCGCTACGCCGACCTGTCGGTGGTGGGTGCCTCGCCCGAGCCCATGGTCCGCCTCCTGGAGGGTCGGGTGGTCTCACGCCCGATAGCCGGAACGCGACGGCGTGGTAGGACAGAGGCCGATGACCGCAGGATGGCGGCGGAACTGGCCGAGGACCCCAAGGAACTGGCCGAGCACGTGATGCTCGTGGACCTGGCGCGCAACGATGTCGGACGGGTCGTGGAGTTCGGAACCGAGGTGGTCGAGGAGATGATGACGCTGGAGCGCTATAGCCACGTCATGCACCTGACCAGCCAGGTCGCCGGCGATCTGGCGGCTGGCCGCACCCCGATCGACGTGTTGCGTGCCACCCTGCCGGCAGGGACGGTCTCCGGTGCTCCGAAGGTAAGGGCCATGGAGATAATCGACACCCTCGAACCGGTGAAGCGGGGCCCGTACGCAGGTGTCGTCGGCTACTTCGACTTCTCCGGCAATATCGACACGGCGATTGCCATCCGCACGATGCTGGTCTCCGACGGGGTTGCATCCGTCCAGGCCGGAGCGGGCATCGTGGCCGACAGTGTTCCGGAACTGGAGCACCTCGAGTGTCAGAACAAGGCCCAGGCCCTGCTGTCGGCGATTCCGGCTGCTCGGCGCATGACGGCGTCCCGGCGTGCCGCCGGCGAAGCCGAAGGAAACTCCCGTGCCTGATACGAGCCTGGCGGTAAGGCGGCCACGCGACGTGGTCGCCGTGGTCGGGCCGGACGCCCGGGCCTACCTGCAAGGCCAGCTCAGTCAGGATGTGGATGCCCTGGAGGTTGGCGGTTCAGCAGAGACGTTCCTGCTCCAGCCAGCGGGCAAGGTGGATGCGTGGATGCGGGTTTCCCGCCTTGCTGACGACCACTACCTGCTGGACGTCGAGGCGGGATTCGGCTCGCAGGTGGTGGCGCGCCTGACCCGATTCCTGCTTCGGACTGACTGCACCATCGAAGAGGTTGATTGGGACCTCGTGACCGTGATCGATGCGGAGGCCTCCGGGTTCAGTCCACCGGACGGGGGGCTTGCCCTGCCGGTGGAGTGGCCTGGGCTCGTCGCCGTTGACCTCTTGGGGCCCTCCGTGGAGCTACCCGGTGGCTCGGGGGAGGGCTCATCACTGGACTGGGAGTCCAGGCGGATCGCTGCAGGGATTCCAGCGATGGGTTCCGAGATGGATTCGACCACCATCCCCAACGCCACCGGGGTGGTGGAGAGGTCGGCCAGCTTCACTAAGGGCTGCTACACGGGGCAGGAACTCGTGGCCCGCGTGAACAGCCGACCAGCCGGAACTCCGACTCGCATCGTGCGCGCATCGGGGATCGGGCGGGCTCCAGCGGTGGGATCGGAGGTCACGGTCGCCTCCGACCTCGCCGGCCATCTCACCAGCGTGGCGACGGTGGGCGAGGGCTTCGTTGCCCTCGTGTCGGTTCGCAGGGCGGTTGCCACCCCGGCCGAGGCCATGGTGGGCGCCACCCCCATCTCACTCCTCGACGTCTGAAGACTCCATGCCGGGCATTTGGACGACGAGGCTTGCCCCGCCGCCGGGTTGGGACTCTGCCCAAACCGAGCCACCCATTGCCTGTACCAATTCGCGGACGATGGCCAGCCCCAGGCCCGAGCCTGACTCCCTGACGTCGGGCCGCCGCTTGGAGGCGTAGAGCCGTTCGAAGACGTGTGGCAGGTCATCGGCTGGAATGCCCGGACCGTCGTCACGCACGCTGAGCTGGATGCCGGTGGCAGTTTCGGTCAGGTCCACGTCCAGGCTGGAGTTGGCGTAGCGCAGCCCATTCTCGACGAGGTTGGCGACCACCTGCGCCCACCGGTCGACGTCAACAATGGCGGTCAGGCGGTGGTCGGGAGTCAATGATCCGAGGGAGACGCCGGACTCCAGGGCCGTCGGGGTGAAGCCATCGACCACGTCGGTCGTGACGACGGCGATGTCCGAGGGCGCTAGGTCGAGAGTGAAGCGCCTCGCATCCAGGCGGGCCAGGTTTAGGAGGTCGCTCACCAGTCGGTCCAGGCGCTGCGACTCGGAGAGGATGATTGCTCCGGCCCGCCTGGGATCCTCCATGGTCCCGTCGGCCATGGCCTCCGCGTATCCCCGGATCGAGGTGAGTGGTGTCCGGAGGTCGTGCGACACCGAGAGCAAGAATTGCCGCTCCAGGCCACGGGACCTGTCCAGGCCCTCGACCATCGAATTGATTGCTCGGGCCAGGTCGGCTACCTCGTCGGTGCGTGTGGCAGGGGGTTTGGGCAGTCGGGTGTCAAGGTCGCCGCCGGCGATCCTGCGGGCGGCGTCGATGGCCTCCACGACGGGGCGCGCCAGGACCGTTGACAGCCGGAGGGCGGCGACCACGGCAACGGCGATCGCTACCAGGCCGGCCGCCAGAAGCCAGTTCATAGCCGGCCCGAGCGGGTCGGTGACCTGACGGCTCACGAGCACGACCAGCAGGGCGGCATCCTGACCGGGGTTCACGGCTGCCATTGCCCAGGCGTTGCCGTCGTCCACCCCACTGAGGGTGGTGCCGGAGGCCAGGTCAGGACTGCGGAGGGCTCCGAGATCGATGGCGGGTGGAATGGGAGCGAGGATCTTGATCGGAATCGTGGCGTCGGCGGCCACCAGCACTATTCCGAACCGGCGAAGTCCGAGGGATTGCCGTATCCGATCCAGCCTGTCGGGGCGATACGACTGTTGGGCGACGGGTAAAAGACCTTGGTTGAAGGCAGCGGCGACGGCCGTGACATAACCGGCGGTCTGGCGTCGGGCCAGGGTGTCGGCTTGGATTCCGGACATGAGGCGGATGCCGGTCCAGGTGATGGCGAGGCTGCAGAGCACGATTCCGATGAAGGCAATGAGGAGTCGGCGGCGCACTTCGCTCAGCCCAGCCTGTAACCGATGCCGCGGACGGTCTCCAGGGGCAGGTCCCCGCCCAGCTTGCGCCGTAGCTGGCGTACGTGGACGTCGACCGTGCGTTCGTCCCCGATCCAGCCATCGCCCCAGGCCCCGTCCAGGATCTGTCGACGGGTGAGCGCCTGGCCGACGTGGTTCACCAGGAACCAGATGAGGGCGAACTCTCTCGCCGCCAGAGCTACCACCTCGGCGTCCACCGTGACCTCCCGGCGTTTGCCGTTGATCCGGATTCCGGCGAATGCGAATACCCGATCGGGGTCGGCTGGAGAGTTGCCCGAGCGGCGCAGGACCGCCCTCACCCTGCCCATCAGCTCACGGGGGCTGAAGGGCTTTGTCACGTAGTCGTCTACGCCGAGCTCGAAGCCGACCACCCTGTCGACTTCGTCGTCGCGGGCCGTGAGCATGATGATCGGAACGTCGGAGTCGGACCGTAGGCGTCGGCAGACCTCCAGGCCGTCCACGTGTCCGGGCAGGCTGATGTCCAAGATCACGAGGTCGGGTGCCCGTTCGGCGAAGACCTCCAGGCCGCGGTTGCCGTCGGAGGCCAGATAGGGACGGTAGCCGGCCTGGCGGAGGTACATGTCCAGCAGGTCGGCGATGTTGGGGTCGTCCTCGACCACGAGGACCACCGCCAGGTTCCTGCCGTCCTGCTCGTCCATAGGCTCCATCGTCGCGCGTTGACTGTCCGGTTCGATCCCAGCCTCCACCTGCTCCATTATGGGCAGGTGATGATCCGGTGAGGTCCGGTAGTCGGCGCAAACCCTTCCCCAGCGGCCCGGGGCCATCGGTAGCCTCGTGGGGTGGCGACCTATCTGGACCGGATCCTCTCCGACCACAGGACGTCGGCGTCCGAGGACGACCGGAGCCTCGAGGGCCTCATCGATCGGTCCCGTTGTGCACCGCCTACCCGTGGGTTCCACCTGGCCCTGTGGGACCGCTCTGCGGGCGAGCCTGCGGTCATCGCCGAGGTCAAGCGCCGCTCGCCATCCCGGGGGGACATTGCAGCGGACCTGGACCCGGCGGAGACCGCAGCGCAGTACTCCATGGGCGGGGCGGCGTGCCTATCGGTTCTCACCGACGTCGGGTACTTCGGTGGATCGGTAGACGACTTGGTGGCGGCACGCGAGGCCACCTCCATTCCGGTACTTCGCAAGGACTTCACTGTGGATGCACGCGATGTCTGCGACGCCCGGATCATGGGTGCTGATGCCGTGCTGCTCATAGCGGCTGCTCTGGACGACGACGAGTTGGCCGACTTCCACGCCCTGGCCCTCGAACTCGGGCTGGATGCCCTGGTGGAGGTCCACGACGAGGCTGAGTTGGAACGGGCGCTGGCGGTCGGAGCACGACTGGTCGGGGTGAACCAACGGGACCTGACCACCTTCGAGGTGGACTCCGAACGTGCCGTTCGCATGGCGCCGCTGATTCCCGAAACCGCCACCAGCGTCGCCGAGTCGGGAATCGGCGGTCCACGAGATGCCGCCGCCCTGGCCCTTGCCGGCTACCACGCCATCTTGGTCGGAGAATCCGTAGTTACCGCTGAAGACCGGGCTGACGCCATAAGGGCCCTCCGGGGCGCCGGGGTGGGGGAGTAGCGTCGCTGCCGTGTTCGTGAAGATTTGTGGCATCACGTGCGCTGAGGATGCCCTGCTGGCGACCGCCCTGGGTGCCGACGCCCTCGGCTTCGTCTTCGCCCCCTCGCGCCGTCAGGTATCCGAGTCGGTGGTACGTGACATCGTCGGCCAACTCCCACACGACGTGATGACCGTGGGCGTGTTCCGGGATATGGGAAAGGCCCGCCTGGTCGAGATCGTGAACAGGATCGGCCTGAAGGCCGCACAGTTGCACGGGCGGGAGTCGCCGGCGACCTGCCAATGGGTGGCCGAGCGGGTTCCGCTGCTCATCCGCGCCCTGCCAGCGGGCTCTCCGGACCTGCAGCGGTTCGACGAGTACGGCGCTGACCTGCTCCTCCTGGACTCACCCACCCCCGGGTCCGGTGCGGTGTTCGACTGGGCACTGGCTGAAGGGGCACCGGCGAACCGTCGGACCCTCCTGGCAGGCGGACTCACCCCAGACAACGTCGGTTCGGCCATCGAGCAGGTGAACCCCTACGGTGTCGACGTCTCGACCGGGGTGGAGTCTGATCCGGGACGCAAGGACCCCCGCCTGCTTCGTGCGTTCATGCTCAACGCCCGGGCAGCACAACCCGTGCGCTATGAGGGCGACGCCGACCGTCGGCCCTTCGACTGGCAGCAGGATGAGGAGAGGTAGATGAGGACCCGGCACGGGGGTGGCGACAGGTGAGCCTTTCAGAACCGACGCCGAATGGCAGGTTTGGAGATTTTGGTGGACGCTTCGTCCCTGAGACGCTGATTCCCGCCGTCCTGGAACTCGAGACGGCCTTCCGCGAGGCCTGGGCCGACCCGTCATACAGGACTGAGCTGGACGGGCTGCTCGCCGACTACGCCGGCCGGCCGTCTCCGATGACCGAATGCCTCAACCTCTCCGAGGAACTGGGTTGTCGTCTACTTCTGAAGCGCGAGGACCTCAACCACACGGGTTCCCACAAGATCAACAATGTGCTGGGACAGGCCTTGCTGGCCAGGAGGATGGGCAAGACCAGACTCCTGGCCGAGACAGGGGCCGGCCAGCACGGAGTGGCTTCGGCCACGGCCGCCGCCCTCCTGGGTATGGAGTGTTGCGTCTACATGGGTGAGGTGGACGTCCGTCGTCAGGAACTCAACGTGTTCCGCATGAAGTTGCTGGGTGCGGAGGTCAGGACGGCGATGTCCGGGAGCCGGACCCTGAAGGATGCGGTGAACGAGGCCATGCGAGACTGGGTGGCCACCGTCGAGGACTCGCACTACTGCCTCGGTTCGGTGATGGGGCCGCACCCCTACCCCTGGATGGTGCGTACCTTCCAGGAGGTGCTCGGCCTCGAGGCCAGGGAGCAGAGCGAGGCCCTGCTGGGGGGGCCGCCTGACGTGGTAGTGGCCTGCGTGGGAGGCGGTTCCAACGCCATCGGGATCTTCTCCGGCTTCGCCGATGCGCCGACCGAACTGGTCGGGGTGGAACCCGCCGGCGGGGCTGCTATTGGCCGGGGTGTGCCCGGCGTGGTCCATGGCATGGAGTCCTACCTGATGCAAGACGAGTTCGGCCAAGTCCTGGAGGCGGAGTCGATCAGCGCCGGACTGGACTATCCGGGCGTCGGGCCCGAACACAGTCATCTGGCTGCCACTGGAAGGGCTCGCTACGAGTCGGTCACCGATGCCGAGGTGGTGGAGGCCTTCCAGCTCCTGAGCCGCTCGGAGGGCATCATCCCGGCACTTGAGCCGGCCCACGCCCTGGCGTGGGTGTCCAGGGAACGGGCCTCGCTGGCGGGAAGATCAGTGGTGCTCAACCTCTCGGGTCGTGGCGACAAGGACGTCGCCCAGATGATGGAGATACTGGCGTGAGCACGGTCCGGTGGACGGGCCCACTCGAAGCGGCACTGCGGGCCCGACGCGACGGCGGGGGCGAGTGCCTGGTTCCCTATCTGACAGGTGGCCTCGGAGGCGACTGGGTGGAGACCATCCGGGCCGTCGCCGCGGCGGGTGCCGACGTCATCGAGGTGGGAATTCCCTTCTCCGACCCGGTGATGGACGGCCCCACGATCCAGGCCGCCAACGACCTGGCCCTGGGGGCGGGCGCCACGCCGACCAGCATCTTGGATTGCCTCCGAGGAGCGGACGTGGGTGTGCCGCTGGCCGTGATGACCTACTACAACATCGCCTACCGGATGGGCCTCGAGCGTTTCGCCGATGCCCTACTGGAGGCAGGCGTATCAGGTTGCATCCTTCCTGACCTGCCGCTGGAGGAGGCCGATCCATGGCTGGAGGTGGCAGCGTCGGCCGGGGTGGAGTCGATCCTGCTGGCAGCCCCCACGGCCCCGGACGAGCGGCTTCCACGAATCTGCGAACGGACGCGCGGCTTCGTCTACGGCGTGGGACTCCTGGGTGTGACTGGCGTACGCGCCGAGTTGGCAGCCAGCGCCATTGAGATAGCCACCCGCCTGAAGGCGGTGACTGACGTTCCGGTACTCGTTGGGGTCGGAGTGGGCACGCCCGGACAGGCGGTCGCGGCCTCGCGCCACGGCGACGGCGTGGTGGTCGGATCGGCGGTCGTGCAACGCATGGTCGAGGGAGCGGGCCCTGAAGGTGTCGCGGCCCTTGTGGCCGACTTCCGCTCGGCGCTTGACGCTTCGTGAAGGTTCCGCTGGGACGCCAATCACCATGGGTCGGCGCCGATGGTGGATCTGCTGAGAGCCTCTACGAACTCGTGGGCCCTGAGTGGTTCGTGGCCCTCGTGGACCGCTTCTACGAGGGTGTCGCCGACGATGAGCTGCTTCGCCCGCTCTATCCGGCGGACCTGACGGCATCCCGGCTTCACCTGTCTGGGTTCCTGAAGCAGTATTGGGGCGGCCCCGCCGACTACAGCGCTGAGCGCGGGCATCCACGCCTCAGGATGCGGCACGCCCCGTTTCGGATCGGCGCTGGGGAACGCGACGCGTGGTTGCGCCACATGGCTGCTGCTCTGGATGGTGCCGGCCTAGCCGACGCTGCGGCGACTGCGGTGATGGGCTACTTCCAGGGTGCCGCCGAGCACCTGGTGAACGACCCCGGTTGAACCTCCGGGGTCGGGGATCGATCCGTCGATGGTCCGTTGTGATTCGATCCGCACCGACTTGGCATGCACCGATCGCTGCAATCAAGCGGAAGATTGAGCGGAAATGCTTGACATTGGACCCCACAGGTAGTCGGATGTCATTTGACCGCAGGTGGGCAACCCCACCGGGAGACCAGAAATGGAGATGTTCGATGAACAAGAGTGAACTAATCGGGGCAATGGGCGAGCGGGCCGGAGTGTCTAATAGGGACGCCGGCGCATGCCTGGATGCCTTCTTCGACGTCGTGGCCGGAGAGGTCGCAGCCGGTAACGCCAAGGTGTCGGTGCCCGGTTGGATCTCCTTCGAGCAGGTGATCAGGGCAGCCCGCAAGGGTCGCAACCCACAGACGGGCGAAGAGATCCAGGTTGCGGCCACGAGGGCCTGCAAGGTATCGGTCGGTTCTAAGCTGAAGGCGGCGGCCAAGAGCAGCGGCGCTCCCGCAGCACCTGCCCCCTCAGCACCTCCTGCCTGGTAGTCGTCGAACGGTGTCCGGTCACATAGACCGGAAGTAGAACCCAGACGTGAACGGCGGGGCCGGGGCGACAGCGCCCCGGCCTTCACCTTCGTCGGGGTGTACCCGGCTGGCTGGGTCCAGCCAGCCGGCACAGAGGTTGGTCCGCCCATCTGGTGACAGATGGCGTGGGATGGCTACGTGACGGCGTTTCCCCCTCCAGAGGCGGTCATACCGCACAGGGATCCCTTCCTTTTGCTGACCGAGGTGACCGATCTCGTTGAGGGCGAGCGGGCCGCCGGCTACTGGCAGCTGACAGGCGACGAACCCTTCTTCGCCGGCCACTTCCCGGGCCGTCCCACCCTTCCCGGTGTTCTGATGTGCGAATCGATCGCACAGTTGGGTGCCTATGCCCTTCTCAGCCGCCCCGACTTCGCCGGGCGTCTGGCTCTCTTCGGGGGCCTGGACGGGGTGAGGTTTCGGCGCCAGGTGCTACCCGGTGAGCGACTCGACCTGGAGGTCGACTTGGGCCGGGTGTCGGCCAGGGCCGGAAGGGGAACCGGCCGGGCATTGGTGGACGGTGAGGAGGCCTGCCGCTGCGACCTCCTGTTCGTCTTCGTGAAGGCCGACTGAGCCGTCCATGTCGTCGGTCCAGAGCCGACGGACACGCCGCTCAGGCCGGGGCGATCACCAGACTGCCGTTGTGGCCGCCGAACCCGAACGAGTTGGACATCGAGATCCCGGGTTCCCACTGGGCGGGTGACCCGCTCACCAGGTGGATCGGTGGCATCTCGGGGTCTGCGGTGGCGTAGCCGGCCGTGGGCGGGATGAGCCCCTTGCGCATGGCGAGCACCACGGCGACCGCCTCGATCGCACCGGCGGCACCCAGGGCATGTCCGGTTATCCCCTTGGTGGAGGTGACCAGGGGGCCCTCAGGGCCGAACACCTCGGCCATGGCAAGGGCCTCGGCCATGTCGTTCAGCGGGGTGGAGGTGCCATGGGCATTGATGTGGCGGATCTGGTCCGGATCGATACCGGCCTCCTCGAGGGCCAGGCGCATGCAGGTGATGGCTCCGACCCCGCCCGGGGACGGCGCGGTGATGTGGTGGGCGTCGGCGGTGCTCGCTCCACCGAGGATCTCGGCCAGGATGGTGGCACCGCGCTCGAGCGCCATGTCCCATTCCTCTAGGACCATGATCCCAGCGCCCTCGCCCATCACGAAGCCGTCGCGTTCTGCGTCGAACGGGCGTGAGATGCCGACCGAGGAGAAGGCGGTCATGTTGGTGAAGCCGGCTATGGCCGTCTCCACGAAGGGCGCCTCGCTGCCGCCCGCCAGGACCACGTCGCAACGGCCGTGGGTGATGAGCCGGGCTGCGTTAGCGAGCGCGTGGGTGCCTGCAGCGCAGGCCGTGCAGGTGTTCTCGGCCGGCCCCTGGAAACCGTGCCGCATCGAGACGGCTGCCGGTGCGGCGTTGGGCATCATCATCGGAACCATGAAGGGCGACACCCGTCTGGAGCCCTTCTCGTGCCTGACCAGGATCTGTTCCTCGAGCGTGGCGATGCCACCGATGCCGGTTCCGATGAACACTCCGCGTCGGAACGAGTCGGCGGTCAGGGTGCCGGCCTGTTCGAGTGCCATGTCCGCTGCAGCTATGGCGAACTGGGTGCACCGGTCGCTGCGACGTACCGCCTTCGGGTTCTCGAAGTGGGGTGACGGATCGAAGTCGTGGACCCGACGGTCACCTTCCGGAGCATCTCCACAGAGCCCGTCCCAGAAGTCGTCGGTGCCGATGCCACAGGAGGCGACTACGCCCATCCCCGTGACAGCGACCCGACGGCGAGACATCAGAGCTTGCCGACGACGAGGTCGTAGGCGCCACCGATCGTGGTGATGCCCTCGAGCTCTTCCTCCTCAACCGTCACGCCGAATTCCTCTTCCAGGGACATGATCAGCTCGACCAGGTCGAGGCTGTCGGCGTCCAGGTCGTCGGCGAACGAGGCCTCCTTAGTGATTTGTGCGATGTCGACGGAGAGGACCTCCACCGCGCACTTCGTGAATCGTTCAAAATTCTCTTCGCTCACCGTCTGGCTCCGTTTCTGATCGGTGATCTGTACCCCATCAGCCTACGGCGGTCAGGCGGCTCGGAGAATGGATTGAGCGTTCTGGCATCTGGTCGCCCCTGTCACAGCCTGACGGTCCGTCAGCCGGGGTTCAGCCCATGAACAGGCCGCCGTCCACCGGGAGCACGGCCCCGGTGACGTAGGCGGCGCCATCCGATGCCAGGAATGTCACGGCGGCCGCGACCTCCCCGGCCTGTCCGAGGCGACCAAGGGGAACCGCTTCGGCGTAGTCGGCCTGCTGCTCCTCGGGGAGGGCTGCGAGCATGTCGGTCAGGATCGGACCGGGGGCCACCACATTGACCGTCACGTTCCGACTGGCGAACTCCTTTGCCAGGGACCTACCCAGGCCGACAAGCCCCGCCTTCGAGGCGGCGTAGTTGGCCTGGCCGGTCTGGCCGATCCTCCCGGCAATGGATGAGACCAGGATGATCCGACCCCACCTGGCCTTCATCATCCCCCTGACCGCCCGTCGAGCCACCCGGAAAGCTCCGGTCAGGTTGGCGTCGAGTACGTCGGTGAAGTCCCCGTCCGACATGCGTAGCACCAGGCCGTCACGGGTGATACCGGCATTGGCCACGAGTACCTCCACCGGGCCGAGTTCCTCCTCGATGGTGGCGAAGGCGGCGTCCACCGTCGCGGAGTCCGTCACGTCGCAGGGAACGGCCAGGATCCCAGCGTCCACCAGCTCGGCTGGCGCCTCGCCCCGACACGTCACGGCCACCCGGTGGCCATCAGCGGCGAATGCGAGGGCACAGGCCAGTCCGATTCCCCGGTTGCCGCCGGTGACCAGCACTACTCGGCTCATGTGATGCTCCAGGTGTTCGTCGTCATCTGTCAGGTGGCCCGCAGCCAGGCGATCGGCTTGGAGGAATTCACCCGCTCGGTCTCCACGGCCAGCCAGCCCATGAGCTCACCGGCGAAGGGGGAGTGGACCTCCGCAGCGCCGATGTGGCCGAGGAGGGCGCCGGCAGCCACCTGGTGGCCCGGTTCCAGTCCCGACACCGGCATGAATATGCCTGCACATGGGCTGACGACCATCCGGTCCGTAGCGAATAGGTGTTCGCCCTCGGGGGACTCGACGCCGTCGTCCGACGGTGCCGCCAGGGCGTCCAGGAGGGTGTCGAGGTGGTCGGGCGTGTTCACCGTCAGGCGCAGCGCCCCCTTCAGGCTGCGTTTCACGAGTCCGGTCAGGATGCTGCCCGGGCCCAGCTCCACGAAGGTGGTGAAGCCTTCGCCAGCAAGGGTCTGGATCGTCTGGGACCAGCGCACGGGGCTGCAGAGCTGGGCGTTCATCAGCGCCCGCCAGGTGGCCGGATTGGAATGGATGCCGCCATCCACGTTTGCCACCACGACACCGTCGGGCGCACGCAGCTCAGTCCTGTCGAGGGCTTCGCCTAGTCGGTCCCTGGCCGGGGACATGAAGGGCGTGTGGAACGCGCCGGATACCTCCAGTCCCGCCACCCGCTTTGCGCCACAGGCCTTCGCCGCCTTGCCGGCTGCGGCAACGGCATCGGGAGCGCCGGCTATGACCACCTGTCCCGGGGCGTTGTAGTTGGCCACCCAGACAGGACCACCGACCTCTTCGCAGGCTTCCTCGACGCCGGCGTCGTCCAGGCCCAGGATCGCCGCCATTGTGCCGACTGGGTCCTCGGCGGCCGACTGCATGGCTTCGCCTCGCTCCACCACCAGGGCCACCGCGTCCGGGAAGTCAAGTGCACCGGCGGCGGTTAGGGCGCTGTACTCGCCGAGGCTGTGCCCTGCGTGGCCGGCCGCATCGATGCCCAGCCGGGCCACGGCATCCAGGATGACCATGCTCGTCACGAAGGTTGCCAACTGGGCGTTGCGCGTGGAGCGGAGCTCATCGGCATCAGCGTCGAGCAGCAGGTGTGCGACATCGCGCCCGGCGGCCTCTGAAGCCTCGGCGACCAGTTCCCAGGAGGGGTGGCCGGACCACGGTGCGCCCATGCCGGGCTGCTGGGAGCCCTGGCCTGAGTACGTGAAGGCGATCATCGTGGGTCTCCCGGATGGTCGTGCTGCGGCCCGGCCGTGTCGAAGACTGCGGGCGGAATTGCGGTCCATAGTGTGGCCCATGGGCGACTCCAATGGGAGCGTAGGCGGATCAGGTCGAGGTGGCCGGAGAACACGGAAGGCGGGGAACCGCCCACCGGTAGGCTTGAGATGTCGCCCGGGTGGCGGAATTGGCAGACGCGGAGGACTCAAAATCCTCTGGCCGAAAGGTCGTGCGGGTTCAAGTCCCGCCCCGGGCACAAGACGATGGAAAGCCGCTCCGGCGGGGTCTCGACGCTCTATCGGGTCCGGCGATCCGGTTCCCGTACACTTGTCCATCCCATGGCACGACCAGTAGTGGAACGACGGCTCAGCGCACTCGGCGGCCGCCTGTTGCGTCTACGCGACGACCTAGCGGTGGCCGAGGAGCAGCTCGCCCACTTCGTCGCCGATGCCGACGATGCACGGGTTAGGTCGCTGGTCTCCGAGACGGCCATCTCGGATCGGGAGCACCGTGGCGCAGAGCGACACGTCACGACCATGGCGCTCCATAGGGACCAGTTGGTAGCGGAGATCCAGCGGTTGGAGACCGCCCAGGATGAACTCCTGGACCGTCTGACAAGCGATGGCTGAACCTCTCGGAGCCATCGGCGGCGACCCCCCTGGGCCGGAGGTGGCGGACGGCAGGGTGAGGGTGGTCCTGGCCGAGGACGAGGCCATCATCCGGCTGGACCTGAAGGAGACCCTCGAGGAGGAGGGTTACGACGTGGTCGGCGACACGGGTCGCGGTGACCGTGCAGTGGAACTTGTCGCCGAGTTGGATCCCGATGTGGTCATCCTGGACGTGAAGATGCCGGGACTTGACGGAATCGAGGCTGCTCGCTGCATCGCCGCTTCCCACGACACCGCTGTCGTGATTCTGACTGCCTTCAGCCAGCGGGAGCTCATTGACCGGGCCATCGAGGCCGGGGCGTTGGCGTACCTGGTCAAGCCCTTCAGCCGCTCCGAGCTGGTGCCGGCCGTGGAGATCGCCAGGGCCCGCCACCGCGAGATGCGCGCCCTGACTGAACAGGCCCGGACCATGGCCGAGCGCCTCGAGGTCCGGAAGGTGCTGGATCGGGCCAAGGGGGTACTCATCGACGAGGGGGGGCTCACCGAGGGCGATGCCTTCCGCTTCATCCAGGTCACGGCCATGTCGGGGCGCCAGACCATGGTCGACGTGGCTCGGGCGGTCCTCTCCGATGGCCTTCGTCCCTGAGCCGTAGCTACCCACGACTCGCATCCCGCCAACGGCACCCGTCTCAGGGCCCGCGGTATGGTCCGACCGGTGTCCGGCCTCCTGATCCTCGACGGCAACTCCCTCACCTATCGGGCGTTCTTCGCCATCTCGCGCGACATGGTGACCCGGTCTGGACAGGAGACGAACGCCGTCTTCGGCTTCACCCAGATGCTGATCACCCTCCTGCGCGAGCACGAGCCCGATGGGGTGGTGGTGGCCTTCGACCGCCCGGGGGGCACATTCCGCCATGAGAGGTTGCCCTCCTACAAGGCCAACCGGGAGCGACAGGAGGACAGCCTCTACCAGCAATTGGACCTGGTGGAGGAACTGGTGGACGCCCTCGGGTTCGTGGCTGTGGGAGCGGAGGGCTTCGAGGCCGACGACGTGATCGCCACCCTCGCAACGGTCGCCGCTGATGCGGGCCGGGACGTCACCATCGTGACCGGCGACCGCGACAGCTACCAACTGGTAGAGGACCCACACGTCCGGGTGCTCTACAACAAGCGTGGCGTGTCCGACTATGCCCTCTACGACGCGGCCGGCATCCTGGAGCGCACAGGCGTGCGGCCCGTGGACTACGTCGCCTATGCCGCCCTTCGGGGTGACCCATCCGACAACCTTCCTGGTGTTCCGGGCGTCGGGGAGAAGACGGCTGCGAAGCTCATCAACGCGTATGGCGGCCTGGACGGGGTGTTCGCGGCGACCTCGGAGCAGACGCCCAGGTTGAGCCAGAACCTTCGGGAAAACGAGGCGCTGGCCCGCCTGAACGCGGAGATGATGGTCCTGGTGCGCGATGTACCCCTCGGTCTGGGAATCGATGACATGGCACGGCGACCGGTCGACATGGAGCGCTCGGGGGGCCTCCTGGAGGTACTCGAGTTGAGCCGTGCAAGGGAGAACCTGGGTCCACTCCTCGGCGTGGATTTCGGTGGTGCGGCAGATGCTCCCGGGGTGACCTCCGGCGACCTGGAGGTAGTTGTGGAGCGGTGCGCGGACCCGGAGGAGGTCCAGTCGTCCATACAGGCACTCTCAGGTTCGACGTTCGGAATGGCCACGGTCGAGAGTCCCGCGAAGGGTGGGACGGGTCCCGGCCTGGGCGGGGGCATCGCATTCTCAGATGGTGGACGGGCCTGGTGGATCGACGAGGGCCTGCTGGCCGAAACCGTTGATTCGATCAGCGTTCTGCTGGGGCCGGACGGACCTGGGGTGGTCGCTCACGACGCCAAGCCCACGCTGCGTGCCCTGGGGCGCCTGGGACTGGACGAGGTGGCGCTCACCATGGACACAGCCGTGGCTGCCTACCTCCTGGACCCGGCCGAGGTCGGCTACGACCTGGGGGCCATGCTGGAGAGGCACGACGGTCGCCGACTGGGCGAGATGGGGAGTCCGGACGGGCAACTGGACCTCTCCGGGGAGGCATCGGATCCGGCTGCCGAGGCGTGCGCCCGGGCGGCGGCGGTATGCAACCTGCTGGTACCACTGGGGAAGGCCCTCGAGGCCCAGGGCCTGCAGGACCTCAACACCACTCTCGAGGTGCCCCTGGTCGCTGTTCTGGCGAGGATGGAGGAGTTGGGTGTCGGCGTGGATCGTTCCGAGCTGGCACGCCTGCGCGACAGCCTGACGGCTGATTGCGAGCGGCTCCGTGGGCTGGTGCACGCTGCCGCCGGGGTGGAGTTCAACGTGAACTCCACCCCGCAACTTCGCGAGGTGCTCTTCGTGGAGCTGGGCCTCACCCCGGGGAAGAAGACGAAGACCGGCTACTCGACCGACGCAGCGACCCTGGAACGGCTCCGGGGAGACCACCCGATCGTCGGGCACCTGCTGGAGTACCGGGAGGTCGAGAAGCTCCGTTCCACCTACGGGGAGGGCCTGCTGGCGGCGGTGGGCCCCGGCGATCGCATCCGGGCCACTTTCAACCAGATGGTGGCCCGGACGGGGCGTCTCAGCTCCGACGCTCCGAACCTCCACAACATCCCGGTCCGGACAGAGGCTGGGCGTGTTTTCCGACGGGCGTTCGTCCCCTCGGAGGGCAGATTCCTCCTGGTAGCCGACTACAACCAGATCGAGTTGCGCTGCATAGCCCACCTGGCTGACGACCCGGGCCTCATAGCCGCCTTCGAGGCCGGGGACGACGTGCATACGGCCGTGGCGTCGCGGACATGGGGTATTGACCCATCGGAGGTGACCAAGGAGTTGCGGAACAGGGCGAAGATGGTCGCCTACGGGCTGGCCTACGGGATGGAGGCCTATGGGCTGGCCCAGCGTCTCGGCTCGCCAGTGGAGGAGGCGGCCGAAATCCTGAAGTCCTACTTCGCTGCCTTCCCGGCGATACGGGCCTACATGGACCGTACGGTCGCCGAGGCCCGTCAGAGGGGCTACACGGAGACCCTGTTCGGTCGTCGCCGGCGCATACCCGAGCTCTCCTCCTCCAACTACAACGTCAGGCTGGCGGCCGAGCGCCAGGCTATGAACGCCGGTATCCAGGGCCTGGCGGCCGACGTGTTCAAGGTGGCGCTGATCCGCATCGACCGCTCGCTGCGTGACGCAGGGTTCGAGTCGACCCTGGTCCTGCAGGTCCACGACGAGGTGATCCTGGAGGTACCGCCGGAGGAGCTCTCCGAGGTGGAGGCGATGGTCCGGACGGTCATGACCGGCGCCTACGAGCTTCGGGTGGAGTTGGCCGTGGAGGTGGCCGTGGGATCCACCTGGGCCGACGCCAAGGGATAATCTGCGACGCCATGCCCGGAGAAGACGGGGGCCACTGGTTCGAGGAGGTCGCAGACCACCTGGGTGGCGCCTACCTGCGCTACTCCTTCACATACGGCACCGTCTCCGAGGTGGACGCCATAGTGGCAGCGCTTGAACTCACCCCCGGCCAGCGGATCCTGGACGTCGGCTGCGGCCCGGGTCGTCACGCCCTCGAACTGGCCGGTCGCGGGTTTCAGGTGGTGGGCATCGACATCTCCTCCACCTTCATCCAGCTGGCTCGGGACGGTGCCCCTGCGGAAGCGTCCTTCGTCGTGGGTGATGCCCGCCGGATGGAGTTCGACGCCGAGTTCGACGCAGCCATCTCGCTGTGCCAGGGCGCTTTCGGCCTTGCGGGTGGACCGGGGGCGGACCACGGGGTGATCGACCCGGACGGAGCGATCCTGGAGCGCATCGTTGCGGCGGTTCGGCCCGGCGGGGGAGTGGCCCTGACTGCCTTCTCCGCCTACTTCCAGGTTCGGTTCCTCGACGATTGGGACGCGTTCGATGCCGCTACGGGGGTGAACCTGGAGAGCACGGTGCTGCGGGACCTGGATGGCGCAGAGATCCCGACGGACCTCTGGACGACATGCTTCACGCCGCGGGAACTCCGCCTCCTCTGCGACCGGACCGGTCTGGACGTGGTGGGCATCCGCTCGGTACGACCGGGGGACTACGCGGATCGCCCGCCGGACCTGGAACATCCGGAGTTCCTGGTGCTGGGCCGCAGGCGGTCATGACGGACCTAGTTCCGTGCCGTGTGCCTACTGGCGCGTCGTCCTCCCCTAAGCCTGTTCCGGGCGCTGTAGCAGGGGTCCGCCGGTAGGCTCTCCCGGTCCGATCCGCGTGATCCCGCGCTCCCGGACGATCCCTGTCCACCAACTCCCATCCGACGAGAAGAACACGTGTCCGACACCACCCTGACAGCAGCCATCCTCGCATCCCCGCCAATGGGGACATTTGACGAGAACGGCGAGTACATCCCCCGACCGATCACTGAGAACGACCTCGGCTCGCTCACCTTGGAGGAGGCCTACTCGGCCACCATGGTCGACGTCGAGAACGGCCAACTCGTAGAGGGCACGGTCGTCCGGGTCGACAAGGACGAGGTACTCCTCGACATTGGCTACAAGTCGGAGGGAGTGATCCCCCCGCGCGAACTGTCGATTCGCAACGGCGTGGATCCCGGCGAGATCGTGGCCCTCGGCGAGAAGATCGAAGCGGTCGTGCTTCAGCGCGAGGACAAGGACGGCCGTCTGATCCTCTCCAAGAAGCGTGCCCAGTATGAGCGTGCGTGGGGCAGGATCGAGGAGATCCAGCAGGGCGACGGGATCGTCTCCGGAACCGTCATCGAGGTTGTCAAGGGCGGTCTCATCGTTGACATCGGCCTCCGGGGCTTCCTGCCCGCATCTCTCGTGGACCTGCGACGCGTCCGTGACCTGCAGCCCTTCATCGGCACCACCATTGACGCCAAGATCATCGAGTTGGACAAGAACCGCAACAACGTGGTTTTGTCCCGCCGGGCATGGTTGGAGGAGACCCAGAAGGAGAAGAGGGAGGAGTTCCTCCACAACCTCCGTCCGGGCGAGATACGCAAGGGCATCGTTTCCAGCGTGGTCAACTTCGGTGCCTTCGTGGACCTGGGTGGCATGGACGGTCTGGTCCACGTCTCGGAACTCTCCTGGAAGCACGTCGACCATCCCGGTTCGGTCGTCAGCGTTGACGACGAGATCGAGGTGCAGGTGCTGGAGGTGGATCTCAGCAGGGAACGGATCAGCCTCTCCCTGAAGGCCACCCAGCAGGATCCGTGGCGGGAGTTCGCCGGCGCCCACCAGGTGGGCGAACTGGTCTACGGCCGGGTCACTAAACTGGTCCCGTTCGGATCCTTCGTGCAGGTGGGCGATGGAATCGAGGGCCTCGTGCACATCTCGGAGATGTCCGCCCACCACGTCGAGTTGCCCGAACAGGTCGTCACCCCAGGTGAGGAACTCTGGGTGAAGATCATCGACTTGGACCTTCAGCGTCGACGGATCAGCCTCTCGATCAAGCAGGCCGCCGAGGGTGGCATCGTGGCGGCCGAGTACCAGGAGCACTTCGGCGAGCACGCCTACGACGACGAGGGCAACTTCGTCGGTGGCGAGAGCTCGGAGGGCCAGGAGGCCTGGGCCGACATGTTCACCGAGGCCGAAGCGACCGGCGAGACGGTCGAAGTCGACCTTTCAGCGGACGATCCTGTCGAGGCCGTAGAGGCCGATCCTTCAGCGGGCGATGCTGTCGAGGCCGTAGAGGCCGATCCTTCAGCGGGCGATGCTGTCGAGGCCGTAGAGGCCGATCCTTCAGCGGGCGATGCTGTCGAGGCCGTAGAGGCCGATCCTTCAGCGGGCGATGCTGTCGAGGCCGTAGAGGCCGATCCTTCAGCGGGCGAT
>ENA-OSET01000803-OSET01000803.1-sediment-metagenome-genome-assembly--contig:-NODE-803-length-34384-cov-31.878421_pt1 | contig 34384 bp, 16 predicted proteins | sample MGYA00237882_ERZ534229 | MGnify/ENA primary metagenome ERZ534229 (study PRJEB26408, sample SAMN06266212) | sediment metagenome | isolation source: Hudson Canyon methane seep mesocosm | place... | reverse complement strand
TATCGTCGCCGTATTAGTATTCAATACCTCCCAGCCAACAAACGCGCCAGCGCTAGCAGAGATGGGAGGCGACACCTATGAGCGTAGTTATTCGCCGTCGATAGGCCCAGACAACGCCCCCGTCACGATCGTGGAATTTTTTGATCCAGCCTGCGAGGCATGCAAAGCGTTTTACCCCTTCGTAAAAGAAATTTTGACCCGACACCCTAATGATGTACGTTTGGTGTTCCGTTACGCCGCCTTTCACGAAGGTTCAGATACGGTTATTCAGATGCTTGAAGCTGCGCGACTGCAAAAAATATTTCAGCCCGTACTAGAGGCGCTGCTCAAGGATCAGAATCAATGGGCATCACATCATAATCCAAATATAGATCGTGCATGGGAACTGGCGCAGACTGCTGGCTTAGATGTTCAACAAACGAGAGAAGCTATAAAGTCTGGAAAGTTCGACTCACTTTTGAAGCAAGAAAACGCGGATATTCGCGCGCTGAAAGTTAGCCAAACACCTACCTTTTTTGTCAATAAGAAGCCGCTAGAATCGTTTGGTCCTGATCAACTATACACCCTAGTTAGGGACAGCATTCCGAACAAAAATTAAACTTGTTTGAATGGCACTTGTTTAGAGTTTTTGGGGTGATTTCCAAATGCTATGAGCTGATAAATAAACGCAAAAGACTGCTCATGCGTGTCCTTTAATCCAGCTAATAGGCTACTTAGTGATAAGCGGTTACACAAAATAAATTTGCCCATGGGGTAAAACTACACTTTTACGACAACACTACATATTGTTCCAAAACGCAGTTCATCACCTAATGCATCGCAAGCAAATTCTCACTCTCGTATGATTAGATATATCTATCCAATGGCCAGGTTCACTACGTCACAACAACAGACAAAAGAAATAATACCCCGCTCATCTATTGTACTTACCACTTGAAAGAAAGAACAACAAATAATATCATCGTACGAATTTTGAAAATGAAATGTAGTTGCGCCACTTACTCCATTATTGTGCTTTCCCTGTCATCAACAGTTCGCGTGACCTTTATCGATGGAGACGTCGCCCCAGGTGATGTTGTCGGTTAGCGGTCGATACTTCTGGGTCATCGAATACCTAAACCTGTGTCAACATAGAATGAGAGTAGTTAGGTTCGAAATAGTCAGTCAAAGGGCTCGTCAACTTCTAAACGGCGTAGAAATTCGCTGACCTTAAAAACAAAATACGGAGTGCGCCAAGCCGATGGCCGTTAACAAGAACAAGAACAAGAACAAGAACAAGAACAAGATCATCGCAATCTCGTCAGCACCTAATCACCCACCTCAAGAAATAACCTTAGCTGATGCTATCGACCTAGTTAATAACAGAGTAGCTGAAGGTAGAATTTCACATGCAGCATATATTGCCGATCAGTTTGCCGATTCTTTTTCAAAAGACCTCGATACCTTGATTGCTAGGGCGCTTGTGAAAATGAACGAGTACGACACAAAAGCCACGGTGAAAATTATCGAAAAAGCCTTGAGCTTGAAACAAAATAATCGACTGCTCATGCGTATGGCCGCCGCGGCATATCGTTATGACCAACAGTTTGAGACAGCAATTTCGATAGCAGAACGGGGTGTAAAACTCTTTCCAAAAAGCGCAAATTTAAGGCGTGAATTAAGCGAATGCCGTGCTGAGCATGAGCGATTCATCAATTCCGAAAACCAACATGCATCTGTCGCCATTGCGACCACATTGCGAGATGGAGAAGCCACAATAGAGTCTTTCGTTAATTATCATCTATCAATAGGTATCACTCACATCTTTTTGTTTTTTGATGACCCAAAAGACAAGAGTATATCTCTGATTGAAGACAGGCCCGAAGTATCCGTCATTCGCAATGACGACGAGCTGCATACACAATGGCAGCAGTTCGAAAGCTATCCTGACAAGAAAGACACGCTCGATACAGAGGTAATGAACCGCCAACTACTCAATATTGAAGTGGCAATAGGTTTAGCTAAAGAAAAAAATATAGATTGGATACTCAATATTGATAGTGACGAGCTGTTCTACCCGGGTGAACAATCTCTAGATGAGCATTTTGGATCGTTAGATAGCTTAGGCGTAGAGTCAGTAGTGTACCTCAACCACGAGGCAATCCCTGAAGATGAAAGTACTAGCAACTACTTTAAAGATGTAACGCTCTTCAAAAAGAATCCTCGCTCATTTAACGGCATGACACCAGAGCAACAATCATTAATACGATCTACTACGCAATTTGGAGAGGGCTTTTTTTTACTATACTCTAACGGGAAATCTGCAGCCCGCGTGAACACGAATCTACTACCGCCTACGGGAGTCCATCTTTTTAAACATGACAATTCGTTCCGAACCATTTCTTATCAACGCCACTTAAAGGGAGCGGCAGTGCTGCACTACCCTTGCTGTGGTTTTGATAATTTTTGGAATAAATATGTCACCTTAGGCCCTTTTCCCGACAAATGGTTTGATAGTATAGACATTAAAAAGTCTATAGGCAGCTTCCATATCGATTCACGCAACATCGTACTGAAAGGAAACAAAGAGGCTGCAATGAATTTCTATAGAGAACGTGTAGTTATTTCTGAGAAAGATAAAGCTGAAGAACTAATAGCGAGTAAATTATTGCTTAGAATAGAATCCCCCGCCAAACTTTTATCATAGTAATGGCGAGTTTAGATTTTATACATTTGCATAGCTTACCGATGCTTCACTGGCTAAGCTAACCAGTTCATTCAAAAACACTAATAGACAATAATTCTGAAGGTATCACGATGTTAAAAAATAAAATACCTGGGCATATCTCTCAGTCGATCATTGAAGGGAAAGCAGTTAATTTCTTTGTCAATAATAGCGCCGACTGGATCCAGAGACAGCATGACATTGGACAGTTCTACGAGCCTGAAGATCTCGCGTTGATCGCTAGTTATATGGACTCTAAAACTCGATATATTGATATCGGCGCAAATATTGGTAACCATGTTATTTATCTACAAAAGTTTGTCGGCCTGAAAGAAATAACTGTCATTGAGCCAAATCCCTGGTCCATTGAGATGCTGAAAATAAACCTTAAGATAAATGACATTTACCCAATAATAGATACATCATTTTTGGGCTATGGCTTATCAAACAGCGATAGCGTGGCTTCTATTTCTGTTCCTCAAAATAACCTTGGCGCTGCGAGATGCGTTTCTGACACGTCGGGAACAATTAAGATAACAACAGGTGATGCACTACTTGGAGATAAGGAGTTCGACTTCATGAAAATTGATGTCGAAGGTATGGAAATCAAATGCTTAGAGGGTTTGGAAAATATAATAGCCAAAAGCCGACCCACCATCTTTATCGAAATAGATAATGTTAATTTGAAGCCATTTAAAGATTGGTGTACAAAACACAATTATGAAGCCAAGAAAATGATAAAGCACTATCAAGAAAACCAGAACTTCCTCGTTGTTGCCAATTAAATGTACCAGATAACCTCAACCTCACGGCAATGAGGGCTAACATTTTTTAACGCCCTCAAAGAACTTGAACGGCCAGGAAGAAAAGAACCCAGAGCTTAACCAGCCCTAGGCATAAGATGAATGAGACCAGGCTCAGAGGAAAAAAGTATGGTAAAAATTCTTAACTTAGTGACTTTTGCTTTGATTCCTTTTGTATTTTATCAATCAAAAACTAAGAGAACGAACCTATGATTTTTGGCTCTTAAGCTTACTGTATTTCAAAATCATATCGATATGGCAACCCCTTTCTCATAACGACAATTGATACCCACTCATTATTATGAAGCGCATCAAATAAGCCATTCTCACCAGAGTGAAGCCATTGATCATTCACCTTCATAATAACATCACGCTCTTTTAGACCAAGCGTTTCGTAAAAGTCTGTATCGGCAATATTTTCTAATCGCATTAAATAATATTGCTCGTTAACCAAATGTTCAGCCTGAGTGAAGCTTTCTTCCAGCTCGGTTTGATTCAATAAATGGGAGTCCAGCCACTCTCTCGATAATATCATTTTGGAAATTTCAGGGAACTCATTTTCGTTTTTGGTTTTCTCTACGCTTCTAGTCAGTTGCTCTTCTTGCACTAGCTGGAGCTCAGATACACCCTGTTCATCGGTAGACCCTAATGAGTCAGCACGCTTCACACCTATATCTAAACGCTTCAGTTCGCTTTCTATATAGTAAATATAGGTGGCGATGGATTTAGGGCCCTTGGTGTATAGCCCGTTAATAAAAATAAGCGGTACGTTGCCCGCGTTTAAGCTTTGACCAAAATCAATGTCATTCTGAATAAGGTAGTCGAATTCACTTTCTTCGTAACACCGAACGAAGTCGTCGAGAGGCACTCCTAATTGTTCAGCAATCTGCTTGTAACGATCTTCGTTAAGGTTATGAATATCTGCATACAAGCCCTGTTGATACGGCTCAAGTAACGAATGTGATGCTGCACAACGTGCTGCGTTAGCCGCTGAGCGCCCATTTCGATGATAATGCATAGGTAAATCATAAGGTACCAGTGCGACAAGGTTCTCATACAATAGTTTTAGCTGCGCTAGAATGGGTTGAATCCGCATGCAGGGCGAAGACTGGTAACTACAGAATATCGCCAGTTTGACTGGAGCGTCCGCATTGCCAATTACATATCGTTTATCTTCAGGAATTAAAACCCTGGGAGGCATCGGTGGAGTAAGCAAAATATCGACTTCATTATTCTCAAGACTGTCCTGTTCTTTGGCCAAGCGACTTGCATAGTTGGTCAGTGTGGTCTGTCTCAACTCATACAAAGTCCACTCTAGGTCGAACTTTTTAATTTCAATTAGAGCGTCCAATTCTTCGAGATCCACCTCTCTGTTTCCAATAGTGGCGACAAGCTCAGGTTTAACCTGAACATTCTCAGGAGTGGGCATTTTGATGGAATCACGGTCATGAAAGTTAGATGAGTGCGTATCAGGGTCATGCGCAGGAGAGCAGCCCAGAAGAAATAGCGTCTCTAATAACAATACAAAGCGCGCTAAATAATGCATAGGATACAGGGGGGTCTTTCGTTAAAAGAGAGAAGAGCAGCGATGAAATCGCCGCTCTCGCTAAGTTGAACCTACCGGTTACTTATCAGTATTACCTGCCCATTCATAGTTTGCAATTCTATTCTGGCCTGAAACACTTGGGTGGAAACAATCACCGCCATCGATATCATTTTCACCAAACTGGAATGTACCACCTGAAGGCGTATTTTCATCTACGTATTCTGATACGACTTCTACACCACTCGGGTTTTTACCATTGGCATTGGTGTTATAAGCTTCAGCTTCTTCGCGCAAAATTTCATTGTAACGCTGCTGGCGAGCCGACACTGCAGCCAATCGTGTTGCTTGCGATTCATTGTTCATCGTTCCGTCATTGGTAACAACTCGGCAAATGCCATAAGTCGACCAAACCGACTTACAATTTATACTGCCGTTGCCAGACTCCTTATCGATGCCCGCCTGGTACAAGTCCTGAACACGCGGCATACCGTTAAGCTGCACATATGAACCGGCAGAAAGCCCTGTCATCAAGGTATCGAGACCGGCCTGAACCGATTCTCTCCATTGTGCTTCGCTGTATAGCGGGTCTGAACAATTTGAAGGGTCAGTACAGCCTCGGTTACAGATATCGTTACCACCTAGTAGCACCTCCACATGATCGGGAAGTGGAGACTGCGTCACGATATTTCCGGCCTGCACTGCAAAGTTATTGTTACCACCGCGCATCTCTGAGCCTGATGCCGCTGCGTTCTTGTTGCCATCTACCGAGATCTTGCGGCTAATGTTGTTATATTTGTCTAATACACTGTCGACATTCGATGATGAGCCATCAAACCAAGAGTGCTGAGGCTGGTCACCGCCGAGCAAGCAGGCTAAATCCCAAAGCCAAACATTACCCGTACAATTGGCTGCAAACCCCATTGTGATACTGTCACCGGCAACAGTAATATCGCTTGGCGTCGTTGACGTATTCCCTCCACCGCCATTGCCACCGCCACCATTGCCGCCTTTTGCTGCAATAGCTAGCTGACTTACCGATGCAGTTAATATTAGGATTAGTGATGTTCTGAGGGCTAATTTTATCTTTGTCATGGTTTTAACCTTTATTATTTGTTTTTAGTAAGTAATCATGATTTGCAGGTTAATATACCCATAAAACAAGCCACAACAACACATAATTAACACTCATTTTATCCATAAAGGTAAGATAAGTAGCCAATAAGATAACTTCAAATAAAAATAAAAATAATACGTTTAAGAACTCAGCTTAAGTTCAACAACCTGACATAGCAGCACTTCGATCTGATCATGCGCTGAAACCATCATAACGTCAGCCATACCACGCCAAACTAAAATTCTTTTTTCTCGTTCCTGCAGCTTTAGGAATCTATAAAATACTGAGTACAGCGGATCATTGTAATAGCCCCCTCACCTATTGCGCTTATTTGGCCCTTGTGTAATACACACTGCTCATATTTTTAATTTTTACGCTGCCTCCAAATACATAATCAGAGCGAGGGGCACACCAAACCTCACAATTCTATAACTTTGATACTACTGAGCTTCAGCTTGCCTTCCTATTCAAGCACAATAAGAACATCAACCCCTTTTCGATAAATAAACTGTGGAGAAATATTACATGAACAAATTGCTTATCTCTTTTTTGATACTCGTTTCATGTAGTGCGTATTCTCAAGATGACAATCTAGACAAAATAACTATTAAAGAGCTAGATAACCGTTTCTTATATATTAAAAATAGATTAGACAGTGAGCGTAACCATAGTTATTTGTGGCAACGTGGCTGGGAAGGATATTATGGTATTTCTTCATTGGTTCAATTAGGCCTCGCTACAAATGCAGACAGCTCTGATGATGAAATACGCTTTGGAGTCGGTGCGTTTAAATCAGCGGTAGCTTTCAGCGCTATGCTAGTCAACCCACTACCTGCAATTAATGGCGCTGATTCTTTATCTTCAACTACTCATGACGATTCAAACATTCAGGCTCACACGCGAGCACATAAAATTGAAAGACTTAAAAAAGCAGAAGACCTGTTCAAACGACACTCTCAACGCGCAAAAAGTTTCCATACTTGGACTCGACATGGTACTGCTATTTTATTTAATCTCGCCACGGCGGGTATTGTGTCAGCGTTTGGTAATGACAAAGATGCCATCGCTTCAGCTATTGGCGGAATCTTAGCAAGTGAAATAAATATATGGACTCAGCCGTATCAAGGAATCAAAGACGAGCAAGATTATCAAAGCTTAAAAAGTAACAACAGTTTTAGTTGGAATCTGCAACCAACTCTAAATGGTTTAGCAGTAAGTGTTAATTTCTAGAATGTAGCTACTCGGGGTGACGATCATTTCTCAGGAAAAACGGTCATTTAGTACTCATTCTTTTCATTGGATTAAGTAGCACCACCGTTGATCAATAATATTCCTTAGCTGTCTATTTAAGACCAAAATAAGGGTATTCGGGAACTTAATACATGAAGTGCAGTCTGACCGTGAGAATGTAGCTCTTACCTCATTGAGCTAGACAGCACATACAATAATCAAGACAGGACACAACAATGCAAAAGAGCCCTCAGCGCCCACTTAGAAACACTGTGTTAGCCGCTTCTATTACGCTACTAATCACTGGCTGTGCTAGCCAAAACCAGAAACCTAGTGAATTTACTTGTGAGGGGCACGCCAACTACAAAGCGGTCTTCAATAGTACCTGGAGTGCGGACTCACATCCAGAGGACATGCCTGAAAGCCCCCATTTGTCTCATTTGTTTGGCATCTCACACAACAATCAAATTTCGTTTTGGGAGCCTGGCTCCCCGGTATCGAAAGGCGTTAAACATATCGCTGAACGTGGGTCAGGATATAGGTTAATAAAGGACGCTGAATGGGCCATCAGAACTGATCAAGCCTTAGACATCTTTGACGGACAAGAGATCAAAAGTTCGCCCGGGACTAGCACTGCACAGTTTCAGCTTACTGAAGAGTTTCCGCTAGTAACCTTGGTTAACATGCTAGCACCTAGTCCCGACTGGATAACCGGCGTTTCTTCACTAAATCTTTGCGAAAATGGGAAATGGCTTGAAACGAAAACCATTACAGCTGAAGTATACGACGCCGGCACCGACGACGGTAAAACCTATACTGCGGAAGACGAACCGAGAAATGAGTTTGAGCCCGTCGCGTTACTAGCTGAAAGCGGACGGTCAGATTATGCAAGCTTCCCCCCAGTTGGCACTTATATTTTCACTAAGGTTGATGAAATATCTAATCAAGATGGCGCAGGCTACGTTAAACACGTTAGAGACGATTTAGAGGAAGATAGAGAAAAACGTCGTAGATAAACCTTGGGGAATCCAAGCGCATTTGAATAGGAGGGGTCAAGTATCTCTCCTAGATCCTTACCTGTATTGGTCAACCAAAATTGACCACAGAGGGCTCAGATAGACACCGTGAGAACAACAAAGACCTTCTCTGTGAACCGAAGAGCGGAGCATGATATACATATGGTATTCCTCCGCACTTTTGCCTCATTTTCGTAATATTTGGTATCACTATGTGTATCCGCACAATGGCTTTTTCATACTCAAGTTTACATAGTTACACCCTGAAATCGAGTCAGCGAGACCTACATAAGCCATTGTAATTAATATATTTATAATACAATTCTTCCATAAAAACATTCCTGGTAATACATCGCTTTACACCTTAAGGCTATTTTATGCGCGCTGCATATTCCATTATTCGCAAAGAGCTTATTGAACTGCCAGCCCTGACACGAGCTCTCCAATGGCACACTTTAGATTCGATTGCTATACTCTACAGCACATTCCTCATAATATTTTTATGATTCACCAGGGCAATAATCTATTTGCTCTGCCTATGTTGCTTGTAAAGGGCTACCTGGCTCGAAAGGCCAGCTCGCAAAACCACCGGTCTAAGGGGAGTTTACTCCCTACGGCAGCGGAGTTACCGAGGCGCGATCTACTCGTATTTTCCGCTTCTTCTTTCAAATAGACATAGCCATTTTATTATGGGGTGTATGTTGACTCGTTAAGATTAATATTTTCTTCTATTTGGAGAGACTGCATGTGTAAAAGACTATTGGGTTTTATTAAAGTCAGAACCTCAGCGATTATCCTCGCTTTTATATTTTCGACTTTATCTTTTGCTCTGCACGCAGCAAACCTCAGCGGCGTGGTAAAAGACCAGCTTGGAAACCCGATAGAAGGCGCTAATGTATGGCTTTTTGAAGTACAAAATGACTTATTTTATCAGGTTGGAGAGATCATAACGGTCGGCTCTGATGGTGCCTATGCCTGGACGGTCTCGCCTGGCAATTTTGTACTTCGCTCTTATGTTAATGCGTCAGATGTTTCCCTAGTCGGCGCACCCAATCTGACTGTCAGCACCTCTGAAGATTTTCAAGTTAGCGCCGACACAATACGCGACTCTCAATTTGATTTTGTAGTTTTGTCTGGACAAGTAGTTGATAGCAATAACGCACCAATTGCCAATGTCGATATTCAAACCACAATAAGCTGGGCTGGCCCTGAGCAAGGATCGCTACTGAAGCTATCGCAGAAAAGTTTAAACCACGGTAGCGGCAGTGTTCTCACCGACGTTAATGGTAACTATGTTATGTTGCTGTTTTCTACAGACGCCTGTATCGCCTCCGATTTTTACTCTGACACGGCCGACTGCTCCTACGATATTACCTATACTCCCCCTACCGAGAGTGGCTTTGCCACTTCTGTGCGCTCAGACTTTGCTGTTAGCAGCGCCCAAAATCTGGATCAGGAATTAAGTCTTGTTGATCAATTGGATCCAAAAATTATTGCAGGACCTTATGTAAAAAACATTACCGACAGTTCCGTGGTGATTGAATGGCAAACCGATGAACCGGTAACCAGCTCAACTCAAGTCATCGGCGGTGACGTATTTACCAATGATAAATTACTCACTCAACACAGTATGGTGATCACAGATCTCGACCCTGGCACCAATTACGTTGTTCATGTTACGACGACTGACGAGCAAGAAAATAGCTCGACAACAGCAGGCTTTGCCTTTACTACCGCCAGCAGCACAGATTCGTTAGCGCCACAGTTTATTCAACCACTAACCACGCCTTCCATTACTGATACTCAAATCACAATGGCCTTTTGTGCCAATGAACCAGTTAACGGGAAGTTTGTTGTCGATAATGTTGATTACTTATTCGCCGAGCTCTCGAGTTGCCATGAACTGACTATTAGCGATCTCAATTCTAATCAGTCGTATGCTGTTTCAGCAGAGATTACCGACATCGCGGGCAACGGCCCAACAGCAAGCCTGGTCACTAACGTGAAAACATTGGTCGCAGCCGACCTGAACCCACCGCTAATCACTGCGGGCCCTACTATTACCGATATATCGGACTCTACCGCCTTAGTAAGGTGGAGCACAAATGAACCAACTAGCAGCGGTATTTCATTTAATGACGGCACGACTTATCGAGTGCAGAACGACACAATGCTGGTAACCGAGCACTCAGCTCAAATTACAGGTTTATCTGCGAATACCACATATCAATTATCGGTGGCATCAAAAGATGCATCTGGCAATAGTGCAACCCAAGCTGAAGCAAGCCAATTTGTAACTAAGCCAGCGCCCGACACAGATGCGCCACTATTGATTGGCCGCGCTTTAGTAGAAGATATTTCAAATACAGGTGCGATAATAAGCTGGCAAACCGATGAATCTTCATCGACAGTTGTTTTCGTCGGCACAGCAGCCGATAACCTCAGTCGGATAGAAACATCCCCTGGTCTTTCGACTAAACATCAGTTAAGCGTCACCAACCTATTACCTTCAACCACCTATTATTTTGCAGTCGAATCTAGCGATCTCGCCGCTAATAAGGCAACCGGTAGTGTTACGTCATTCACAACCCACTCTGAGGATTCATCTAGCGAACTGGAAATCATTTCACAACCAATTATCGAAAGATTGACCGGCAACAGCATCACGTTAAGCTGGAAAACCAACCTGAATACCGATAGTCGCTTGGTCTGTGAGTCGACTACCGGCACCAGTGAAGTCAATAAAACCGAGCTCAGCAAAAATCACATTCTCACTCTGATCGGTTTAGAGTTTAATACCGGTTATCGTTGTGTGGTTTATTCAACTGATATTGAAGGGTATATCGCCAGTAAAGTGATCGGCGCACTAACCACCGAAGAAGTTGATTCGACGCCTCCACAATGTGTCGCATCACCAACCGTAGAAGGTTTTATTAATTATGCCGAGATCAGCTGGCAAAGTGATGAGTTGGCCACCGCAACGGTTAGCTACCGAGAAAAGGGTGCGAGTCAGTGGTTACAAAATAGCCACTCAACATTAAGCAAAACAGGTTTTGGGGTATTAACAGGTCTATCGCCCGATACAGATTATGAGCATCAAATCAGCCTGACCGATGCCGTCGGCAATAATGCCGATTGCGCCTTGGGTGAATTCAATTCCGGCGCACAAGCCGTGCCCGCGCCGGTATTTTCGATCCAGCCCTTTGTGACCGATATAGGTAATTTTACCGCCACGGTTAATTGGTCAACCGAGCGTGAATCTAGCGGCCAAGTTCGCTTTGGTCTGACATTTGACGCGATGAATGACGTTGAATCGGACCCTGAATTTAAGTCGTCTCATGCGGTTGTTTTAAATAACCTGCAAGCTGAAACCACTTACTTTTTACAGGTAGACGCATTCAACTCCAAAAGCGTGTTGACCAGTAGTGACATCGTTAGTTTCACCACTGATCCAATTCCACCGGTAGAACTGGTGCCACCAAAAATCATTTCAGGCCCATTAGTAAAGAACATCACCGACATGTCAGCAGTGATCGAATGGGAGACCGATAAAGCCTCCAACAGTTCAGTGGTGGTTACCGGCGGTAATACGTTTACCCTAGATCCGTTAACGACATTTCATTCAGTCTTGTTAACCGGATTAATCGCCGATACCGACTACGCCACTATGGTTTCCTCGACCGATGACAATGGCTTAACTTCGCCCCCCCTACCAGCTGACTTTAGAACCCTCGCTCTACCCGACTCGACTTTACCTAGCTTTGTCAGCGGCCCAACCATCAATTCGATTGACTACGACAAATTCACAGTTTCATTTTGCGCCGACGAGCCAGTAACGAGTGTGATTAGTGTTGAGATCACAGGTACCGGCGATACCACAGATTTCAATTTAGACAGCGCTGCTGTCTGTCATCAGTTTGTCGTCACCGATCTAACGCCGCGTACTCAATACACTGTGGTTGTCGCAATCACCGATATCGCTAGTAATGGTCCGGTAACCAGCGAGCCATTAACCGTGACCACGCTATTTGATTTAGATATTTTACCACCGGAGATAACTGGGCCGATCGTTACCGACATAACCCAATCAACCGCGATTGTGCGCTGGAGTACTAATGAAGCGTCGACCAGCGGCGTCTCCTATTCCGATGGTAGCAGCGACAATTCGCTCGAAGATGAAGCACTAGTGACCACTCACGTCATGTACTTAAGTGGATTGAGTGCTAGTACCACTTATACCTTGACCGCATCATCCACAGATGCCGTGGGTAATGGCCCAAGTATTTCAGCACCAGTTGAGTTCACCACTTTGGCTCTGCCCGATACCACCGCGCCACACATTATCGCCGGTCCGTTTGTTGAAAATATCACCACCCATAGCGCCGAAATCCTCTGGACAACCAATGAATCAGCTTCACATCTGGTTTTATTGGGGCTAGCCGATAATGCGCTTGATCAAACATTTAGCCTTACCGGATTTAGCACTGATCACCGTGTACCAGTGACTAACCTGCTTTCCGATACGCTTTATTTTTTCCGGGTTAAGTCTTCTGATCTTGCTGGCAATACAGTCACCAGCGCTGTGCTGTCATTTAGAACGCTAAAATCAGGGGGAGGAGGCGGTGGAGGATTCCCTCCCACGCTTGAAATTATAGCGGGACCTGATGTTGAAAATGCTACCACTAATTCGCTCACTGTCAGCTGGCAGACCAATCTTTATGCCGATAGTCGTCTGGTGTGTGAAGCAGAGCAAAGCAGTCATAGCACAGCGGAAGCTGTCACTTTTTCGGGTGCAGAAGCAAACAATTTTTCAGTTACTGAACAGTTGGCGCCACTTTTTTCAGTCGCGCCTACTAAATCGATCGAAGATCAATATATCGTTTTACTGAAAGAAGAATCAGACGATCCGACAGACGGCGAGACCCGCTCTGCTTCAGAAAGTAAAACTAAAGCAAAGCCTTACGGACTATCAAAAAAGCGTTACGGGCAATCAAAAAAGCAATTCCAAGCTCAACGCAAGGCTTCTGTCAAAGCCTTGGCGGATGAAATTTCAAGTAAAGTTAATGGCAAAGCTTTACGCCAATATTCAAATACAGTTCCAGGCTTTGTGCTTAAAATGAAAGCTGCAGAGTTACACTCCCTGCGCAAAGATCCGCGTGTTTTGATGGTAGAACAAGACCAGATCATTCAGCTTACTGCAACTCAAAATGGTGCGACCTGGGGCCTGGATCGCATCGACCAAGCAAACTTACCGCTCAACAATGATTTCAACTACGAGCTAGACGGTAGCGGCGTTAATGCTTATATCCTCGATACCGGAATTCTCACCTCCCATAGTGATTTTGGCGGACGAGCAGTCAGTGGTTGGGATTACATTGATAACGATGCTGATGCCTCTGATTGTAATGGACATGGCACACATGTGGCCGGCACTGTTGGCAGCACTACCTGGGGTGTGGCGAAAAATGTAAAACTCACTGCTATAAGAGTTCTAGGCTGTAACGGCGGGGGTACTGCTTCTGGAGTGATCGCGGGTATCGATTGGGTAACCGAGAACGCCAAATTCCCTGCGGTAGCGAATATGAGTCTGGGTGGCGGCAATTCTGCCGCGCTTGACGCTGCCGTCAATAGAGCTATTGACGCTGGAATTACTTTTGCGGTTGCCGCCGGTAATTCAAATATTAACGCCTGTTCTGGATCACCCAACAAAGTTCCGGCGGCCATTACCGTTGCCTCGTCAACTTCAGCCGATAGCCGTTCCAGCTTTTCCAACTGGGGCTCATGTATTGATTTATTTGCCCCTGGATCAGGTATTACTTCCACTTGGCATAACGGCGGCACCCATACCATTAGCGGTACATCGATGGCAGCACCCCACGTAGCCGGCGCGATAGCGCTGTATCTACAAGCACACCCCAATTCAACGCCTGCGGAAGTCGCTGCCAGTATCAAAGGATATGCAGCCGCAGATAAAATAAGCGGCTTAAACGGCTCACCAAATTTACTACTCAACGTCGAGTTTGACGGTGAAACTCCGCCGCCAGCTCCGCCAGAAGAGCCGCCGATTGAAAAAATAATTTTTGAAATCAGTGATCCACAGCGGGTTAAATTGCACCTGCTCACTTTAACCGGTTTAGACGCCAGCACCATTTATTCCTGTAGCGTCTATTCGTCAGATATCAACGGCAATCGGGTCAGCGCGTCACTAAGAGGAACAACGACAGATATTCCAGATACTGAAGCGCCAGTGTGTAGCACAGAGCCATCGGTGACTGGTTTTGTCGACTCTGCGCAGATTAGCTGGGCGTCGAATGAACTAACCACTGCGGTAGTCAATTATCGTCAGATTAATAGCGCCGACTGGTTACAAAATGGCACGCTCGATTTAGCCACTCAGGACTCACTGCTGTTAACCGGATTGCTTCCTGAAACGGAGTACGAACAACAGATCACCCTGACCGATGTCGCCGGTAATAGCTCTCAATGTCCAGCCGGTAATTTTAATACGGTTGCGCCAGAAGCGATCCCTGGTGCGATATTTACTTTGCAACCAGTTATCAGCAATATTAGTGAACATAGTGCTACCGTCAGCTGGGGAACGTTGCAACCATCTACTGGCATTGTTCGTTATGGTAAAGTAGCAAGCAATTTGACTGAGCAGCGCGCGGACAGTGCATACGTAAGCGCCCATAACCTCAATCTGCTGAGCCTAGATGCCAATACAGTTTATTATCTGCAAGTTGATGCGTTTAATATCCTCGGTGAACTTACCACCAGTGAAATCGTCAATTTCACCACGCTTCATTTTGACAATGATTTTGATAATGACGGTGTTTTAAATGAGGTGGACAATTGCCCACTAACGCCTAATCCAGATCAACTCGATAGCGATAATGACGGCTCAGGCGATGCCTGCGACCCTCTCGAGGTAATCGACAACGACTTTGATAAAGACGGCATTTTAAATGACGTAGACAATTGCCCAGTCACCTCCAACCCTGACCAACTCGACAGCGATAATGATGGTATTGGTGATGTCTGTGATACGCCGACAGTAGTCGATAATGATTTTGATAATGACGGTGTACTGGACGATGTTGATAATTGCCCACTTATCCCCAACGCCGACCAACTGGACAGTGACAATGACGGTCTTGGTGACGTCTGTGATGCACCCGATGTCACCGACGATGACTATGACGATGATGGCATTCTGGACGATGTCGATAATTGCCCAACGATCCCCAACGCCGACCAACTGGACAGCGATACCGATGGTATTGGTGATGTCTGCGATACACCGACAATGGTCGATGATGATTTTGATAATGACGGCATACTTGACGATGTCGATAACTGCCCACTGATCCCCAACACCGATCAAGCCGATCGTGACAATAACGGCATCGGCGATGCGTGTGATCTTCCCGAAATAATAACGCCGCCACCGGTAGAGCCAGTAGGAATTAGCCTGAGCGGAATTGTTACCGGTGAAGGTGTCCCGGTTACAGGGGCAGAAGTGGCTATTTACAACAGCCAGCAACAATTTTTAGCTTCGGTCACCACGCCTGCTGATGGTGCCTATTTGTTCGAAAATATGCTCGCCGCTGATTATTATATCGGTGTTACTCCGCCAGCTGATAGTGGCTTAGGCAACCCAACCTTACAACCGATTAGTGTTGCCGACCGTGACGTGGTGCATTTAATTACGCTGATTGGTGATGCGTTAATGTTGTCCGGTCACCTTAAAGATAGCCAAGGCCGTGTGATCGACAATATTCAGGTCAGTCTACACCAGCAAACCACAGGTAATCAGGTGGGTAATAGTGTTCGTACCGATGCGCTCGGTTATTTTGAGTTTTCAGTCGCGCCGGGAACCTATAAGTTACGACCGCTGGTGGATGTTTTTAACCCAGCAACAACACAAGTCATTTCGGTTTATCCAGTGCCCGATTATGCTGCCATTTTCCACGACCCGCAAAACATTCAAATGAGCGCTGACACATTTTTGGATGTCACCCTGCCGTTTGCATTATTGTCTGGTCAGGCACTGGATAACCTGGGTAATCCCGTTGCAGGAGTCGGATTAACTATCCGTCATCAGTTCTCAACCACAATCCAGGATTACTATCTTGAGAACTATGCCACCAACGCTTCAAGTAACGCGCTTTCCGATGCCAATGGCGACTTTGAGTTCGCCTTGTTTACCAATCAGGCAGTGGATATATTATTAACCCCACCAGCTAGTCGAACCGATCTGGCAGTCACCACTATCAGTGATTACAGCTTGTCAGCTGACGCTAATGAAACTTTCACTCTGGTCGAAGGTGTTTCCCTTTCAGGTGTGTTGCAAGATACTCAAGCACGCCCGATTGATAACACTAAAGTGAGCTTGCACGATCAGGATAGCGGCGATCAAGTTGGTCAGGCGGTTTACACCGACGTCAATGGTTTATACCAATTTCAGGTAGAAACCGGCAGCTATAAGATCAAACCCCATTTAAATCCATTTGGACGCGGCGAAGGCCAAAGACCAACTTACCCACTACCTGATTTTGCCACCGTTTTATACGCTGAAGAAGATGTTACAGTCGCTGGGGCTATGCTACAGGATGTCGTCTTACCAATGGCTATTTTAAGTGGTACAACCACCGATGCAAACGGCTCGCCTGTTGCCGATACGCGAGTGACTATCAGTCATATAGTGGATAAACCAAATGGAAACGGTGATACGGGTTATTATCTGGAGAGTCAGGGGCGCTCGTTAGTCAGTCACGCCAAAACAGATAGCAGCGGTCAGTTCTCGATAGCCTTGTTTACCGACCAAGCAATGGATATTAGTTTTGTTCCACCACTCAGTAATCCTGTTGTTGCAGCTACCAAAGTGTCAGATTACCTAATTTCAGCAGACACAGCAGATACATTTTTATTATCACAACCTCTCACCCTTTCTGGCTATCTCAAGGATAATCAAGGAAACGTGATTGACAACACGATGATGACTGTCCATCACCAGGGTAATCATCAACTCGCCGATGCACCTACTATGACCGATGCGAGTGGATATTTTGAGTTCAAGGTTGCTTCTGGTAATTATAAGCTAAGGCCCTATTTGCAATCGGTGAATTCAGTTGATGGCACGCTTGTGAGGAGCAATTATGCTGTTCCTGATTTTGCTGCGGTTTATTATTTGGAACAAAATACTAATGTTGCTATCGATACTCAATTGGACGTCATACTACCCATGTCGCTACTTTCGGGTAAGACATTGGATATAAATGGTGTTCAGGTTCCAGGGGTTAAGCTGCGCATTGATCACGCGGCGACTAACGATTCGATTAGCTATTATTTAGAAAATAGTGGTGATACCAGCGATAGCAATGCCCTTTCCGATATCAATGGTTTATTTGGTTTTTCCATGTTTACCAATCAAGTTACCGATATTTCAGTTAATCCGCCTGCACTTTCAGGTTTTGCGATCACAAATGTGAGCCACAATATATCGCAGGAAACCAGCGAAGATATCTGGCTTATCCACAGCGATTTTGCCGTACCGAAAATAATTGCTGGGCCTTTTGTGAAACATATCACCGACACTAGCGCCGTGGTTGAATGGTTAACCGATAAACCCGGCACCAGTGTGGTTGACTTATCAAACGGTCGACGTTATCAGAACTTACCACTAGTCACCGAACACAGCGTCATATTGACCGATCTTGATCCGGAAACACTTTACTTTGCAGATGTGCATTCAGTGGATAAAGATGACAGAGCCACAGAAACTACCAGTACCAGTTTCACGACTCTAGCTACCCCGGATTATAGAGCACCATTAATACTCGAAGGTCCGCTCGCGTCTAATATCACCCATGAGCAATTCACCCTGTCATTGTGCGCCGATGAGCCGGTGACTGGATATATAACGGTTGATAGCACTTTATTTGAGCTGCCCCTCTCTTTTGCACTATCAGAGCTTGCGATATGCCACCAACTGGTGATTGATGGTTTAACTCCGAACACCGCCTATACCGTAATCGCCGAAGTCACTGATGAGCAAGGTAACGGACCGACCGTAAGCCAACCGTTGGTCGTTACCACTTTACCTGCGCCAGATGTGACCCCGCCGGTGATCCAGCTGATACCGATGGTGATCGATATTTCTGATACCCACGCAACTGTGATCTGGACCACCGATGAAGCCTCAACTAGCGGCGTATCCTATAATGACGGCAGTCAATATCATGTGGTCAGTGACGATAATTATGTGAAGCAACATTCAATGCCGTTAGCCGACCTCACCCCCGAGACCACCTATACCTTGACGGTTTCGTCGACTGACAGCCACGGTAACGGCCCCACCACAAGTCTACCGATCAGCTTCACCACTTTGGCGACGCCTGACACCACCGCGCCCATTATTATCGGTAGCCCTTTGATTCAGAATATCACCCATCAAAGCGTGGTGATTCGTTGGGACACCAGTGAACCAGCGACTACGCGTCTGGTGATTGGTACTTCAGCCAATGCACTGGATCAAATCGAAACTAAAAACGGGTTAAGAACTTTCCATAATTTACCGGTAACCGGCTTACAACCCGATACGATTTACTACTTCCAAGTACAGACATCCGATGCTGAAGGCAATCTGGCGATGAGCGAAATCATGTCGTTCCGCACTAAAGTTCGAGGCCATCAGGGCGATCCGCACTTTATGTCGGAGGTTGAAATTAAAAAGTTGACCGACAGTCGTTTAACGGTTTACTGGGTTACCGATGTCAATGCCGACGCCCGTCTGGTATGCACAAGTGCGACAGGTACGCTAGAAGTGAGCAACGCAAAACGAACCAAAAAGCACACACTGACATTAACCGGTTTGCAGCCCGATACGGCTTATGCGTGTACTGCCTATTCCACAGATCATCATGGTTATACCGCCAGCCAGATTATCGACGGCAGCGTAGTCACAAGCGCTAGCACCCAGAGCAACTCTCAGCCTAACGCTGAAGGTTTCTGGGGGCTGGTCACTCAACTGTTCGAGAGCACTAACGCAACCGAAGCTGACACCACCCCACCGCTTACCACGGCTACACCAGTGGTTGAAAGTTTTGGCGAAATAGCAACGCTGAAGCTATTGACTGATGAATTGTCAGTGGCATTGGTTGAATATCGTCTGGAGGGAACCACCAGCTGGCTAGCAATTGGCGCTCTGGAAGAAAAGCAATCACATCTGTTCTTGCTCCACGGATTAATACCCAACAGCGATTACCAATTGCGCTATGTATTGGCCGATATAGAGGGTAACCAAACACAACCTCAACTAATCAACTTTAATTCGGCCAGTATCAGTAATTTACTGGCGCCTGTCATTGTCGCACAACCTACTATCGACAATATTTCAACAGATTCTGCCGTAATTCAGTGGGCTAATTCTCTAAGCGCTTTCGGGCAGGTGAGTTATGGTAGAAACGCTGATGATTTGTTAGATAAAGAAGCCAATGTCGACGCTGATATCAATCATCAAGTCAATTTAGCGAAACTTGATCCGGCGACTATTTATTATGCGCAGGTGACTGCCTTCAACCTGTTGGGAGAAACAGTTAGCAGCGAAATTGTCAGTTTCATAACTTCCGCAATAAGTGACAGTGCCGATAGCGACGTCGATGGATTGCCCGATGTGTGGGAAATTCAATTTGGACTTGATCCGCAAAATGCCAACGATGCGTTTGAAGACCTGGATAACGATGGTTTGACTAACCGTGAAGAGTACGCGGCTCAGACTGATCCAAATAATGCCGATAGCGACAATGACGGTATGCCCGATGGTTGGGAAGTTGATCACGACCTCAATCCAAATGATTCTGTCGATGCCGATCTGGACGCCGATAATGATGGCGAGACTAACCTGAATGAATATATCAGTGCCACCGATATCGAATCACCGGAGATCAGCTTGACCACAGAAATCACGCTTGATTCACGCGGTCCGTTAACCGCTATTTCGATGGCTAATATCAGCGCAACCGATAATGTTGATGGAAGCGTAGCAGTGGTTAATCTGGGTAGTACTCATTTGCCACCTGGACATCATCTGATTAACTGGTTGGCCGAGGACTCAGCGGGCAACCGGACTATTGCAACTCAGACGATTCTTGTTAACCCTCAGGTTATGTTGAGCAAAACTCAAGTCAGCAGCGAAGACAATCTGGTCACGGTGAGTGTGACTTTATCTGGCATAGCGCCGGTCTACCCTGTACTTATTCCATTTAGTATTGGCGGTACGGTCGACCTGGAGGATTATGCGCTTTCTAACGACTCCAATGTCACCGAACAATCTTCCGAGCTCGAGGGAACGGTTATTATCGAAGAAGGCGTTAAAGCTGTGATTGTGCTGCAGATAGTCAATGATCAGATCGCTGAGAGTGACGAGCAACTAATCGTCACTTTAACCAGTCCTGTCAATGCGGTGATGGGCGTGAACACGCAACATCAACTGACCATTACCGACACCAATATTGCGCCACGCTTAACCCTTATCGCAGAGCAAAACGGTCTTCCGGTAACGACCGTTAGTGCCGCCGAAGGTCCCGTGACGATTAGCGTAGCAGTCGAAGATTTAAACCCAACCGACTCACACGCATTTGACTGGAGCGAGACAGATAATTCACTGGCGGACAGCGATAACAACCCGATGACACTGACTTTTAATCCGGCGAACGTGAGCACCGGCGTTTACGCTGCAGAAGTGAGCGTTACGGACGACGGCGTACCAAGTGAAATGGTCAGTGCGACCCTTAATCTGAGCGTTATCCAAAGCTACCCTACTCTATCAGCGAGTTTAGATTCAGATGGCGACGGCATCAGTGATCTGGCTGAAGGCCATCAGGATTCAGATTTTGACGGTATTGCCGATTACCTTGACCAGCTCGATGGCTCAAACTGGTTGCAACAGCAGGTAGGAAGTGCGAGCGGCTCTGATAACAACAACGATAATCGCTACTTAATGCAAGTTGAACATGGCCTCTCATTGTCATTGGGAACGCTTGCACTGATTGATCCCGACGGCGGCGCACTGGTCAGCGCTACAACCTTGTCCAATAGTGATCTATTTATGCAATACGGCAACGATACAGACTTTACCAACGTCGGCGGATTATTTGATTTTGAAATTCATCATGTCTCTCCAGTAGCAAGTAGCGTACAGCTGGTCATTCCGCTTCATCAGGCGATTCCAACGGATGCCTCGTATCGTAAGCTAAATCCGACTTACGGATGGCAGGATTTTGAGATTGACGCCAATAACCAACTCTATTCAACTGCTGGAGAAGCCGGTGTGTGTCCATCACCCGGTGACACTGCTTATCAGACTGGACTAACTGAAGGCCATTATTGTTTGATGATGCTAATTCAAGATGGAGGCGCCAATGACGCCGATGGTCTGGCCAATGGCACGGTGGTAGACCCCGGAGGTGTAGCTACAGCGGTTCCCGCCCCACCTCCCACTAAAAGTGGCGGCGGTGGCGGCGGTTCCATTTTCTGGATGTTATGGATAGTTGTATTGGTCAGTCTGAGACGTTTCACTTTCACCTCGCGCTATTAAACATGTAGTTGCTACCCGCGTCAGTGGGTAGCAACTCAGAGGTCATATCATGCTGCAATTAACTGACTAGAAAATATAATAACTATCGCTGAAATTGATATTTTTAGTGCATGCCCCATTTTGTCTCACTGTCTTTTGTGGAGATAAGTCCTGCTGCTCACGCTGAATGGAGGGAAGTAAATATTAGTGGGTTGTGCTTATAAGCAATTCGTCACTTAACGTCTAAATTCTAACGTCTACCCATGCAGGTAAGATGTTAAGTGACACAGGTGAAATGTGTTAGCTAGCGCTATTTTCCAATTCATTTCGTTTGGAAATTTCTTCGGTAATCAATTGTTGACTTCTTTTATCTGAAATTTTGTGCTCAGTTAACCAGTAAAAGAATAGTGGTACGAAGAAAATTGCAAGAAAGGTCGCAGCGATCATTCCGCCCATAACACCTGTACCCACGCTATGACGAGCACCTGCGCCAGCCCCCGAACTTAAGGCCAGTGGAACGACGCCTAAAATAAAAGCAAGCGACGTCATGATAATCGGTCTAAACCTTAAACGAGCCGCTTCCAACGCGGCGGCGCCGGTAGTCCAGCCATCTTGTTTTTTCATTAATGCGTATTCAACTATCAAAATAGCATTCTTACTGGCTAAACCTAATAGGGTCACTAAACCAATTTGAAAATAAACATCGCTCGTCATGCCCACAAGCCAAACAGAAACCAAGGCTCCAAAAATACCAAATGGTAATGCTAACAGCACTGATAATGGTAGCGACCAACGTTCATACAAGGCTGCTAGAATCAAGAACACCATTACTACCGCCATACCCAGAGCCAAACCTGTAGAGCCCGAGCTACGTTTTTCCTGAAAAGCTGTTCCAGTCCATTCATAGCTTATATCTGAGGGCAAAACTTGCTTGGCGATTTGTTCAATTTCAGCAATAGCCTGTCCTGAGCTATAACCGGGAGCAGCGTTACCCAACAACTTCACCGCAGACAAGTTATTATATCGGTCTAAACTATCTGGCCCACTGCTGTAGTTAATGTCAGCAAAGGCAGATATAGGCACCATTTCACCACTGGTGCTCTTCACATAGATTCTGGCAATATCTTTTGGTTTCATTCTAAATTCGGGCTCTGCCGACATAAGCACCTGCCAGGTACGACCAAACTTATTAAAATCATTTAAGTAATACGTACCTAAAGTCCCTGCAAGAGCATTAAATGCCTGGTTGATAGGGATTCCCATTGCGCGAGCTTGTTCTCGATCAATCTTTACCTTTAATTGTGGTGTATCTGATCGCCATAAGGTTTGCACTCCGGCAAGCACCGGGCTTTGCTGAGCAGCGCCCATCATTGCCTGCATACTTTGCTTCAATTTTTCTACTCCACCATCACCACGATTTTGCAGATAAAATTCAAAACCGCCAGTACTGCCTAAACCTGGTATAGCTGGAGGGTTAAAGGCCAGCACTAACGCTTCGTTAATATTGGCTGTTTTCATAAAAAGTTCACCAACCAATTCCTGAGTACTTACTTGCCTATCATCCCAGTGTTTTTGCGTAACAAAAATAGTAGCCGCATTATTTTTATAACCACCACCGAGGAAATCAAACCCCGTAAAAGAAATAACATTTTCATTGGCCGGGTTTGACTTAATAGCCGAAACAACCTCAGCAACCACTTTTTTGGTTCTCTCCAAGGATGCGCCGTCAGGTAAAAATACTGCCGAAATATAATAGCCCTGATCTTCATCTGGCACTAATGAGCTGGGAGTGTTCATCCACAAATTAGCAGTTAACGCCACCATACCAAGCACGAGTACCAAAGCTAGTAAACCGCGACGAAGAAAGAAACTGACCCCGGTAACATATTGACTAGTAACTCTGTTAAATAGCCGGTTGAACCAGATGAAAAACACATTCTTTTTCTTGTCGTCGTGTTTCAACACTAACACACAGAGGGCTGGGGTCATGGTTAAAGCCACTAACCCTGAAAGGCTGACTGAAATAGAAATAGTAATCGCAAATTGACGGAACAATTCTCCTGTCAATCCACCTAAAAAGGCAATCGGTACGAAGACCGAACATAACACTAATACAATCGCAACGACGGGGCCGCTTACTTCCCTCATGGCCTTAATGGCAGCATCACGAACCGACACGGCCTCTTCATGCATAATGCGCTCTACATTTTCCAGAACAACAATAGCGTCATCAACAACAATACCGATAGACAACACCATACCAAACAATGTGAGGGTATTAATGGAATATCCCAGCATATAAAGGCCAGCAAACGTTCCTAATAAAGAGACAGGCACGGCAAGAAGAGGAATTAAGGTTGCTCGCCAGTTCTGCAAGAAAACAAACACCACAATAAAGACCAAAAGCATGGCTTCACCGAGTGTTTTTAAGACTTCCCGAATAGAGACTTCTACAAAGCGAGTTGTATCATAAGGTCGTAAATGTTTTAAGCCTGATGGAAAGCGGGTTTTTAAACCTTCGATGGTTTCATTCACTTCATCGGCAACGTCTAAAGCATTAGCGCCTGGTTGCAGAAAGATACCTAATAAAACCGCTTGTTTACCGTTAATACGTCCATCAAAGTCATAATCCTTTGAGCCTAATTCAACTCGCGCTATATCTTTTAAGCGTAATGAACTGCCATCGCTATTGGCTCGGATAATAATGTTTTCAAATTCTTCTACAGACGACAATCGTCCTTGAACTTTGACACTATAAACCAGGGATTGCGGGCTAGCTGATGTTGGCGTCGAACCAATTCGACCTGCAGCATATTGTGAATTTTGTTCACGTACTGCATTACTGATTTCTTCTACCGTCACGCCAAGTTGACTCATCACATCAGGCCGTAACCATATACGCATGGCATAATCTTTGGCACCAAAAATTTGTACGTTTGTAGTACCAGGAATACGCTTGATTTTGTCGAGAATATTTAAGGTAACGTAGTTAGAAGTCCATAATGCTTCCCGACTATCATCAGGCGAATAAAAGGCATGTACGTGTAAGAAATTAGAGGAGCCTTTCGAGACAATCACACCTTGACGTCTTGTTTCTTCAGGTAAACGGGCTTCCACCTGCTTCACTCGGTTATTCACATTTACCGATGCTTGGTCCGGATCTGTGCCAATTTCAAATGTTACCGTTATAGTTGTAGCACCGGCACTGGTTGAAGTTGAAGACATATACATCATTCCTTCAACACCCGTAATGGCATTTTCTAACGGTGTAGCAACTGTCTGCTCTAATACCTCGGCTGAAGCGCCTGGATATACCGCAGTTACCTGCACGACAGGGGGTGACATCTCAGGATATTGCGCAATAGATAAACTACGCATGGCCGCCAAACCAGCTAAAACGATAAATATAGATATAACAAATGCAAATATTGGCCGATCAATAAAAAAACGAGAAAACATTAATATGCTCCTTATTGCTGTGCTTTAGATGCAGGTTGAGTCGTATCAGCTAGACTGACAGGCATTCCAGGAAAGAAAATACGAGCGACGCCATCAATGATTACTTGGTCTCCTACCTTTAAGCCTTCACGAATGACCCAACCGTTTTCAGTATTATCTCCCTTGGTTTCTTGCACCCATTCCCCAACGGTCACCGGGGCAGGCAAAGCAACAGTCATACCCTTGTCATTTTCAGCCATTAGATATACAAACTTACCAAGGCCATTGTCTAAAACCGCACGTTGGGGCACAACAAAAGCATTCTCACGAACTGCTCCTTCTAAAACGATACGAACAAACTGACCCGGTCTCAATGAAAAGTCGGGATTCGGAGCTATCGCTTGTAATTCACTCGTACCTGTTTGTCTATTTATACGAACATCACTAAAATTAACTTGACCTGCTTGCGGATGAAACGAGCCATCAAACAGCTTAATTCTTGTATTCCAGTGACCGCCTTTAGGTAAAGTAAGCGAACCTGCAGCTGCATCTTTACGCATTTGTAATTGTTCACGTTCAGATAATCCAAAACGGATGCGAATAGGGTCTATCTGGGTTAATTGGGTTAAAAGCACTTCGGGGCCTGAAACATAGGTACCTTCAGATACTAACTCGCGTCCAACAATGCCCGTAACCGGAGAAATAACTTTGGTATAATCCAAACGTAGTTGTGCCTGCTCTAATCTAGACTGAGCTGATTTAACATCAGCCGAATTAATATCAACACTTGAAATAGCGTCATCTAACTCACGCTGTGAAATTGAATTTTTTTTCCGTAAAGCTTTCAATCTTTTGACTTCACGCTTGGCCTGTTCATGACGAACCTTGGTCGCATATAAATCAGCCTTACCTCGTGCAACTTCAGCGGCATAGGTTTTAGCATCTAAGCTAAAGAGTGATTGACCAGCGGCTATCTTTTCTCCTTCACTAAAATTTCTCGCCTGTAAAATTCCTGACACTTGAGCACGAATTTCAACTTCTTTTGCACCGGATAGAGTCGCTGGCAATTCAATACTAAAAGGTACTGACCGTGTTGCCATGGTCATTATTGAAACCGTCGCAGGAGGCATCCCCGCAGGTGCTAATTGTTCGTCTTGCTGTTCGCAGCCAGTGAGCATGACTGAGGCACCAACAGCCAGAAATAAAGAGGAAGTTAAAAAGCGGCTGAGATGGCCATTAAAATTTAAACGAGATGTTTTCATAAAAAACCTATAAACGGCTAACAGTAACGGTTACCTATCAGATTCACAGAAGTCACAGGTAAACTAACCAGTGCAGTTTACTTATTAATATTGAAAAGTAAACTGATACGTGTAGAATTTAATAATTCTTCTTTATTCAATAATATTCTTGGCTATGAAAAAAACATTAACCCTAACTGAAAGAAAACGTTTAGATATTTTAAAATCTGCACAAGTAGAGTTTAAAGAGAAAGGCTTTTTGGGAGCTAGTATGGACTCATTAGCAAAAAGAGCAGAAGTGTCAAAACGTACAGTTTACAACCACTTTCCTAGCAAAGACTCTCTGTTTCATTCCATTGTTAAACAGTTATGCGACTCGTTTATCCAAGCTGTAAGTATTGAATATCAAAGCAATAAGCCGCTTAATGAGCAACTGATGGTCGTCGCAAAAAGTGAGCTGAAGCTTTTAGAATCGGATAAATTCCGTGATCTAAACCGCATTACCCTTTCAGAGTTTATCCGGTCGCCTGAATTAGCTTCTAGCGCCTTAGAGCACTTAGATCAAAAAGAAGGCGGCCTGAATACTTGGATCAATGCTGCAATAAATGAAGGTCGCCTCAAACCTGTTGATGCCGATTATGCTGCTCAGCAATTTCTAGGCTTAATTAAAGCAACCGCCTTTTGGCCTCAGCTGCTAATGAACCAAGAATTTCCATCCTTAGAGCAACAAAAAAGTATTGCCGAAGATGCCGTTTTTATGTTTTTGGCACGTTATGAAATCTTACCGGGTTAAAAGCTAAACCTAGCTATTAGCCTAGAGCCTCACTTATCAGGCAATAGGAATTTAAATTAACAAGAAATCATGATGAAGTAGCTGCTTGTGCTGATAGTGGAACAGTATAAGTACCGTTTTTTAATAAAGTTATTAATTAAATAAGGTTTTAACACTGGCTTTGAAGTATGCGACGGATCAACTAGCTGGAACGCTCAAAGAAACATTATTTCATTTATATTTTGAATGAAGAGCAATGACTTTATGTGCCATATATAGGCATCAGGTGTTTAATTTATTACGTCTGAAGACGTCAATATTAATGTCTTCGGTTGGTGAATATTGGATGACGGCTTTCAGTTTTATGCCGTTCAAATCAATAAATTAGTCACATTTTCCTTACTGGCTAATCAAAAGGTAATCAATACGCCCTTTTCAATCTTTCGCCATCTGAGCAAAAACCAAGGTAAATAAAGTGGGTGTCTATGTAATTTCTACTCACATTAGCGCTAGCACTCGCTCAGGAATTTCCCAGTATGCAGCCGCGATGCCAGCAAGTAACCCCGATAAATGGCCCTCCCAAGACACTCGTTTATATCGCCTAAACTTAGGTAACACATTACCAATAAAGCCGCCATACAGCAGTGCTACTATAATAGTCACCGTAATCGACCAGACTGTTTGTGCGAGCAAGCCATAACTCAGCAAATAGCTAAATTGACCAAATATTAAACCGCTAGCGCCTGCATGTGCGCCTTTAGAGGCGAATAACCATACCCCCAGCCCGCCAACCAGCGTGATATAAACGCTAACCACAACAAAAGTATGTTCACCAAAACTAAGTAGCAAGATACTCAACACCAGCAATGGAACCGTGTTCGCAAGTAAGTGGCCAAAACCATTATGAAGTACTGGCGCCAGAAGAATACCTACCAGACCAGAAACAGTTCTCGGAACAATGCCCCAACGTGACAGGCGTTGACCACTAAGGAAATTAAAGACCTGAACACCCCAAAGTAAAGCCAGCACACCAGCGACCAAAACCCTATGCTGGGTCGCTAAGGCCAGTGTCTGTTCAAGCGGCTGAAGAAACTCGTTCATGATGATGGGGTTACCTTTCTTGTATATGTTCAGAGTTTGAGCGTATCAAATAGTTATTCAGCTGGACACCCAGCTCATAGTTCTGGACTCCTGGAAAAATCGCATTTATCCTTCCTAATCTTCTAGTGCAGTTCGGTTACCCCACAGGGGTACCAATAAACTCACCGGTTTGCTGCATTGTGGTCGTGTGGAAAACATGACTATTATGAAGTTTTTCAATATCTCAAAAAAAGGTTCTTCCCATGTCTGCCTATGAACAAATAAGTGAACAATTTAAACGCTTTATATTGGCCGATGCCGATACCAGCATGGCCTTAGGAGACGAGGCGCACCTGGGGAGTCTGGGCGAACCTAGCCTTGAGCATATGTTACAACGTAGCCAGCAAGCAGAAGAACTACTCAACAAATTACAAGCCATCAAGGGTGAAACGTTTGATGAGCAACTAGATCTGGATTTAATGGCTCGCCATTTACAGCAAGACCTATTTTTTAACCAACTACAGCAACATGGCCGACCTCAGCGATGCAGCCAGCCCAACGGCGTAAACGGTATCAGCGCCGGTATCTTTCAGCTTTTTGTAAACGATGAACGCTGCCCCGAATTACGACTAAACGATGTATTAAGCCGTTTACAACAAGCGCCTAGCTATCTTGTAACCGAGGCAAAAGTACTAGCCGAACCTATTCGCCGCTGGCGTGATATTGAATTAGAACAAGGGGAAGGTTTGCCCGACCTTTTTCAAACCATACTGGAGTGGGCGCAGCAGGAAAACTACCCCCATCTGGATAGCCTAAAAGTTGCTATCACTCAATGTAATGCCGCCCTTGCCAGCTATCTGAGTGACTTAAAAAACAAAAAGACTCACACCAACTTTGCCATTGGCCTAGATAAGGTGAATGAACTACTGGCCATCCGCCAGATTTCTCACTCCCCCGCCGAGCTGACTGAAATGGCACGAGACTTTATGGGAGAAACTCAAATATTACTAAGTTCACTAAAAACAAAACTGTGTAAAAAATATGGCTTGGCAAATGACACCAAAGAAAGTGATTTACACGAATATTTAAACCAGCGTTTTGCAGCAACCTTAAAAGACGGAAAGTTAACATCTGTTTTGGATTATTATTACAAGCAAATTGACTCCATTCATGACTTTGTAAATGATAAAAAACTATTTGACTTGCCCGCAGAGCAAGACATGAAAATTATGCAAACCCCTGGTTTTTTAGAGCCCGTCATTCCCGCCGGTGCCATGTGGCCACCACTGGCATTAAGGGAGGGTAAAAAAACCAGCCTGGTTTACCTTACCCTTAAAGTAGACCAACTGGCCGAGCATACTGAGCTTGGCATTCCCGTGATGATGATTCACGAAGGGATCCCAGGCCATCATCTACAATTTGCGACAGCCGCCCAGCACCCTTCGTTTATACGTCGAATCTTCAGCGCCAATGAACACGCAGAAGGTTGGACCACCATGCTAGAAGATTACATGCTGGATATAGGCTATATAGATATAGGATTGGTAGATGAAGTACGCTTCATTGCTAAGCGTGAAATGTCACGACTGGTCGCGCGGGTGGGTATAGACCTTTACTTCATGACCAGCAACAAAGACTACCTAAATGTGGGGCTGGATCTTATCTTCGATAGTGACGATGTATTTGTTAATGCTGCCACACTATTAAAAGCAGCCACCGGCTTTACCGATGGCCGCGTACAAGCTGAATTAAACTGGTACAGCACCGAACAAGGCTATCCATTAAGTTACTTAACCGGCAATAGGATGGTGTGGCAACTTAAAGAAGACATTCAAAAAGCCAACAAAAAAGCATTAGACAAATTGGCACTAGACCAGACCTTTCATGAGGTATACCTAACCTCAGGCTGCATGCCTGTGGAAAGTTTGCGCAGTGTGTTCATGAACCTTGGCTACTTATGACGGAGTCTAAGTAACCGTTTTTGGTATATGTTAGCTTCTTGGTGGTTTGCCTCCTGTTTTGCGTACCACCAAATTTTCACAAGAATTATTTCCTGCTTGTCATTCCAATAGCAGACAATATTTTATCAGTCCAAAAACGCAACTTAAACCGTCGCCTGAATGCACCTAACTGAGAAGTAGTGTTTATCAAACAAATTTTAGGTTTATACAGAGCATGCGAAAACAACTCTTTCCCCCTATTGTGTGCTCCCCATAAATGGCTCTAGTTATCGTGATACGATGTCAGTTAAATACCTCTCAAGTTAATCTAACCTATCCGGCAGGGCCCCATAGGTTTTATGCATATTACTGATTCCCAAATCTTTTTGTTTCAGGTTTACGAACAAATTCATGCTAGTCACTGCAAATGGAAGTTGCGCTACTCCAGAGTCGGTACCGGTGAGAGTGATCAGAACTAGCGGTGCAGTTTCATATGGCTTAACTTTTTGCCTTTCATCGACCTTAACAACATATTCGCAAATAGCCCCCCCCCGCACACTAGCGAGATACCTATGCTTATGTGTATCGAGGGCAGCGCAATCCCCCTTACTTAAAGAATACAATGAAGCCCCCAAAGACATTATTAGTAAAAATCCTCAAATCATTATTAGCGGTCGCAAATCTTCCTAAAAAACTTCTGCTTCTGGTTTCTAACAGTGCCTGTCCAGCCACTTTGGCCAGTAAATTTATAGCAGTTGTGAGATTTCAACTTATTAGATGTTGATGAATCTATGTTTAAGCAAAGGACGGCAATGCGAATAGTTTTCGTAGGAATAAAAACTCAGGAGCAGTGCCTGCAACGAACAGTTAGCAACACTGATCTGTGACTCAGTGTTTTGCTTGCTTATATCTTGGACTTTTAATGTTTGTTGCTATAATTGAATAGTCATAGATTTACGATACTATATGGAGACTATTTTGATTCGAATTATCTTCATGGCCCTCTTCTCGCTTAGTGTCCATGCCGACACCCTTTCGTTGTGTGCGTATTTCAACTGGAGCCCTTGGATTTATTCAAAAGGGGGGAGTTACGAAGGAGTCATGATCGAGCAGCTTGCTATATTCAAGGAAAAATACCCCGCAATTAAAATAGAGATAAGAGAGGTTAATAACTGGAAGAGATGCCAATTGGAAGTTGCTAGTGGACGAATTTCTATGATCCTAGGTGCAAATAAGACACATGAACGAGAAGCAATTCTTGATTACTTACCATTACCAGCTTTTGTAAATATATCTTCAGTTGCCGCCTACACTGCAAACGACTCAATTGGACCTGCGGCATCATTAGACGACCTTAAAAAATACACCGTTAGTTTTTTAAGAGGTGATAATTTTGGAAAAGAAATAGGCTCATTTATAAAAAGTTTGCCAGCTAGGAATGTAATTGAAGTTAATTCGTTCAATCAATCTATAACGCTAGTTGGAGTCAACAGAGTTGATTACTTTTTCATTCCTGAATCAAGCTATGAATCGACCCTGCGTGAACATAATGTGAAGTACCCTGAATATAAACACTTAAAATTTAGAAAAGTTTTTACAGTTCCAAGAGAGACACCAGTTTTTTACGTATTTGGTAAAAACACTGGCTACTATGAAAAATTTTCGGGAAAGTGGCTAAATGTTATCAATAGCTATCACGAAAAAGTTGTGATTGAGGAGAGAATCCAGTTCCACAAAGCAAATTCTGGTAATTAAAAAACAAGTTTTAAAATTGCTCGATAAAACTGTAAAACTCACGTACAACTAGCCTGTATCAATGGATTCATGGTCGGACTTGAGAACAAGGTGTCCGAGCTATTTAACTGCTTTCAAAAATAGATCGGACACCATTAATTATAGCTCTCTATCAGATAGCAAAACATGACAATTAAGCCACATTAGCCTAAAGCTTGAGTAAGTTTTTTGCAAAAATTAAAGAAAGTAGATGACTGCAAATACAGCATTAAGCGCCATCATCACAAAATCTGTTACAAAGATGAACCGCATAACGCCCTTCACTTGCCATACACCTCCACCAGAACGATTCTGTAATGCTACGGGTACATTAAAGGCGAATTGAGTACCGTGTGCGATAGCAGTTATAAATAATATAATGGCCCACTGCAGATCTTTATCAAATGTACTTGGCGTGATTAACAGTAGAATATTAAAGACGGCGAAGGCGAGATTGAACCCCCCCAAGAATTTTCCCGACATAATTAACGTATCGAAAACGGGTGTATCACGGTGCTCTCTAGGTACGACTAGTTTTGCAAAAATTCTGCTGCGAACTGAAAACACATTAAAGCCCATGGCGAACCAGATTGCGTTTAGTATTAATAGCAACTCAAGCATGGTTTACTCCTTATGATTTAAATCGTTTTGATAGTTAGATGTCAGTAGCTGGGGTATTCATTAGTTTCTGTAAATTTTTAGCTTTCAAGGCATGCCCTCCTATATAGAAGTTGCCTTCTGGCGCTTCATTTATCGTCACCCAAACATTAGGTTTTAGCTTTTCCCCAAGAGTGTTTGTTACTGCTTCAGTTAAAGCATTTGAAAGTGCTTGCTTTTGTTCGCTGGATAACGCGCCTTCAACTGTTGTGTAAGTAATATATGGCATGATGAATTCCTGTTTATATTGTTCTAAATTAATGATCAGTCTTCGCATTCAAGCAATGGCTAATTGAAATTTTCCTTATTAGAGCTTACAAGACGCTAAACGCTTTGTTGTCTGATACCAGTTTTTCTAGCAGCGGTGCAGGCTTAAACCAGCTCTGCCCATATTCACCGAGTTCTTGCTGATATTTCTGAACACCTCTTAGCACCTTATCCAGACCGATTTCGTTTGCATAGTGCAAGGGTCCACCGCGATGTTTGGGGAAGCCATAGCCATTGGTCAGAACAACATCTATATCACCAGCCCGATAAGCAATACCCTCTTCAAGAATAAGTGCCGCTTCATTAATCATGGCGTACAATGTGCGTTCAATGATCTCTTTGTCAGAAATACTTCGTTGCTGAATACCAAGTTCCTTAGCAATCGATTTGCTCAATTCAATCGTTTCGGGATCATCGATTCGCTCACGGCCTTCGTAAATATAAATACCTCTGCTGGTTTTTTGGCCGTAACGACCAAGTTCATAAAGCCGGTCACAAATAAGCTGATAACTTGGATCATGGACGAGTTTTTCACGAATGCCCTCCCTTGCGTAGAAGCCGATATCAATGCCCGCCAAATCGATAACGGACAGAAAACCCATCGCGAATCCATAATCTGTGAGCACACGGTCGATTTGTTGAGGTGTCGCGCCTTCCAATAATAGGCGGCAAGCTTCTCGACCATAGGGTTCAAAGATTCGGTTACCGATAAACCCCCAACAAATACCCGAAACAACAGCGGTCTTTCCAATTTGTTGGGCAATTTCGAGCGTTGTGAGTAAAACATCATTTGCCGTTTTTGTTGCACGCACAATCTCCAGCAGACGCATAATGTTGGCGGGGCTAAAGAAATGTAAACCGATGACATCTTCCGGGCGTTTTGTCACATTTGCGATGTCATCTACATTGAGGTAGGAGGTATTTGTAGCCAGAATCGCGCCCTGCTTGCAGACTTTGTCTAGCTGTTTGAAGACAGTTTTTTTGATCTCAATGTTTTCAAAAACTGCTTCAATGACGAGGTCCGAATTAGCGATATCTGCATAGCTAAGCGTACCTTCAATCAATGTAATATTTTTCTCAACTTGCTCGGGTAGAATCTTGCCTTTTTTTTCAGAAATATCATAATTATTACGAATGGTTTGAAGACCTCTTTCTAAAGCTTCCTCTTTAATTTCGAGAAGCTTTACCTTGATCCCGGCGTTAGCAAAATTCATGGCAATGCCGCCC
>ENA-OSET01000802-OSET01000802.1-sediment-metagenome-genome-assembly--contig:-NODE-802-length-34386-cov-30.879653_pt1 | contig 34386 bp, 27 predicted proteins | sample MGYA00237882_ERZ534229 | MGnify/ENA primary metagenome ERZ534229 (study PRJEB26408, sample SAMN06266212) | sediment metagenome | isolation source: Hudson Canyon methane seep mesocosm | place... | reverse complement strand
GTGTTGGGTAATACTGACCAGCCCATGCCAACGGATGCCATCATTTTCATGGTTTCCAAGTAATTAGTAGGAATCTTAGCGTTCAGTACCAATTTGTTTTCTTTAAAAATTTTTTCAACAACTCGATAGGTGAGGGTCGTTTGAGAGGGCAAAATAGCATTATGCGCGGCCAGATCTTCGGGCTTGACCACTTTTACCTTTGTGAGTGCGTGCTCTTTGCCGCAGATGAAGCTCATAGGATCCTCCCACTTTAGATGGCAAGAAAATTTATCTCTTAGTTCATCTGGAATGGTAACAAAGGCTAAGTCTGCAATATTTTCACTAAGCAGAGGATATGCGCTCTCTGAGTCAAGGAAATTAAGTTGCAAATCCACCTCTGGAAAGTTTGCGCTGAATTCTCGCAGAATCACAGGGAGCCGATGTAAGCCAATATGATGACTGGCAATAATGCGAAGTTTCCCACTCACATCGCGACTAACATCTTTAATTGCCTGAAATGCATTATCAAAGTCATGCAGAATCGTTGTTGCATGCGGTAACAATGCCTCACCTGCTGCGGTGAGGACAATTTCTCTTTGCAGACGTTCAAATAGCTTTACATCCAGCCTGTTTTCTAGGTTTTGGATTCGCTTACTGACAGCTGGTTGAGTTAAATGAAGGGTGCTAGCGGCTTTTGAGAACGATTTTTCATTTACGACGGTTACGAATGCCAGAATGGCGTCAATATCCATGTTTTATAACTCATTTTGTATTCCTAAAAGGAATAGTATAGATAAAAAATATGAATTTGTTTTATTTGTTGTAGGTGGATACTATTGCCAAAAAATAGTGGGGTAATAAATTTACATTACCCGCGATAAAGAACAATTTTTCGAGAGACGCTGAGGTATATGATGGCAACGAAAACCCTTTACGATAAGTTATGGGATGCGCATTTAGTGAAACAGCGTGATGATGGGTCAGCTTTGATATACATCGATAGGCAGCTGCTTCATGAGGTGACATCACCACAAGCGTTTGAGGGTTTGCGTATCGCGGGCCGTCAGCCTTGGCGTATCGATGCCAATTTAGCGACCCCTGACCACAATGTCCCAACCACCGATCGATCGAAAGGTGTGCAAGGCATTGCCGATCCTGTCTCGCGTATTCAGGTGCAAACACTGGATGATAACTGCGATGAGTTTGGTATTGTTGAGTTTAAAATGGCGGATAAACGCCAAGGGGTTGTGCACGTGGTTGGCCCAGAACAAGGCGCCACGTTACCAGGCATGACGGTCGTATGTGGGGATTCGCACACCTCTACACATGGGGCTTTTGGTGCCTTAGCGCATGGTATCGGTACGTCTGAAGTAGAGCACGTGTTGGCGACGCAGACGCTGATTCAAAAGAAAATGAAAAACATGCTCGTGCGGGTAAACGGTAAAGTTTCGCAAGGCATAACAGGCAAAGATATTATTCTGGCTATTATTGGCAAAATTGGTACGGCTGGTGGTACAGGTTATGCCATTGAGTTTGGTGGTGAGGCTATTCAAGACCTATCAATGGAAGGTCGTATGACTGTGTGTAATATGGCCATAGAAGCGGGTGCGCGAGCGGGTATGATCGCCGTTGACCAAACCACCATCGATTATGTGAAGGGCCGCCCTTTCTCCCCGAAAGGCGCGATGTGGGATAAAGCAGTTGAGGCATGGCAAGATCTAAAAAGTGATGCGGATGCCGAGTTTGACAAGGTTGTTGAGTTGAATGGGCTAGATATCCAGCCCCAAGTAACTTGGGGTACGTCCCCAGAAATGGTACTCCCGGTCAGTGCCAAGGTCCCCAATCCGGCTCATGAGCAGGATGCCGTAATTAAGGAAGGCATTGAAAGAGCTTTGCAATATATGGGCTTAAATGCGGATATGCCAATTTCTGATATTCAGCTCGATCGTGTATTTATTGGCTCTTGTACAAATTCGCGTATCGAAGATCTACGCGCAGCGGCAAAAATTGTTAAGGGTCGAACCGTTGCTGCATCTTTAAAACAAGCCTTAGTCGTTCCTGGTTCGGGTTTGGTCAAAGCGCAAGCTGAGCAAGAAGGTTTAGATAGAATTTTTATCGAGGCTGGGTTGGAATGGCGTGAACCAGGTTGCTCTATGTGTTTGGCGATGAATGCAGATAAATTAGGTCAAGGTGAGCATTGCGCCTCAACCTCAAACCGAAATTTCGAAGGTCGTCAGGGTTTCGGTGGACGCACACACTTAGTGAGTCCAGCGATGGCGGCGGCCGCCGCAATTGCGGGTCACTTTGTTGATGTGCGCGAATTTACGGTTTGAGGAGAGGGGAATGCGAAAGTTTACAGAGATGAATGGTGTTGTGGCGCCTATGGATCGCGCCAACGTTGACACTGATATGATTATTCCTAAGCAGTTTCTTAAGTCGATCAAGCGAACGGGCTTTGGAAAAAACTTGTTTGATGAATTGCGTTATTTAGATGAAGGCAAGCCAGATCAGAGTTGCGAGGGGCGTCCGATAAATGAAGACTTCGTGCTCAATCAAGCACGCTATGCAGGGTCGAGTGTGTTGCTTGCTCGCCAGAATTTCGGCTGCGGGTCTTCACGTGAGCACGCGCCATGGGCATTAGAAGACTTTGGTTTTCGAGTGATTATTGCCCCGAGTTTTGCCGATATTTTTTTTAATAACTGTTTTAAGAACGGCCTGTTGCCAATTGTATTGGATGAAGCCATTGTCGATCGATTATTTAGTGATGTTGCGCAGACCGAAGGCTATTCCTTGGGAGTGGACTTGATTAAGCAACAAGTAACAACGCCAAACGGAGACAGCTTTCGCTTTGATGTTGATACATTTCGTAAGCATTGCCTTGTAAATGGTCTCGATGATATCGGTGTGACATTAGAAGATGCCAGCGCAATAAAATCATATGAAGAGCGTCGCCGTAAGAGCGCGCCTTGGCTATTTGCTTCGTCAAACGCTTAACTGCGTGTATTTAAATTTACTCGGAAAAAAAACCATGTCAAAAAATGTTCTATTGTTACCAGGCGACGGCATTGGGCCTGAAATCGTTGCCCAAGCGGAGCGTGTACTTAAGCTATTAAACGAAAAACTGAATCTAGGCTTAAACTTAGACTCCGCACTGGTGGGTGGGGCCGCCATCGATGAAACTGGCGTACCGCTCCCTGACGAAACATTAGACTTGGCACGCGCCGCTGATGCTATTTTATTGGGTGCGGTCGGCGGCCCTAAATGGGACGAATTAGAGATGTCCGTTCGTCCTGAGAAAGGCTTATTAGGTTTGCGTTCAAATCTTGAATTGTTCGGTAATTTACGCCCAGCAATTTTGTATCCGCAACTTGCCGAGGCATCCACGCTCAAGCCTGAAGTGGTATCGGGTTTAGATATTTTGATTGTGCGCGAGCTGACCGGTGGCATTTACTTTGGACAACCCCGAGGTGTGAGGCAGCTAGAAAATGGTGAGCGGCAAGGCTACAACACATATGTATATGCGGAGTCTGAGATACGCCGAATTGCGAAAGTCGCTTTTGAAGCGGCACAGAAGCGTGATGGCAAACTTTGCTCGGTTGATAAAGCTAATGTGCTTGAAGTTACGGTTCTTTGGCGCGAAATTTTAGATGAGATGGCAAAAGACTATCCGGATGTAGAGTTAAGCCACATGTATGTTGATAACGCGGCCATGCAACTTGTTCGAGCGCCTAAGCAGTTTGATGTGTTAGTAACGGGTAATATGTTTGGTGACATACTATCTGACGCCGCGGCAATGTTAACGGGTTCGATCGGTATGCTTCCATCTGCGTCGTTGGATGCCAATAACAAAGGTATGTATGAACCTTGTCATGGTTCAGCACCTGATATTGCTGGCCAAGGCATAGCGAATCCACTCGCTACCATTCTCTCTGTTGCAATGATGCTACGTTATAGTTTAGGCGAGAACAAAGCGGCGGGCGTTATTGAAGAAGCGGTCAGTAAAGTATTAGATCAAGGTTTACGCACAGCAGATATTTATGCAGATGGATGTCAAAAAGTGTCAACGATCCAGATGGGTGATGCGGTTATCGCAGCGATAGATTCAATAGTTCAGCACTGAGCAATTGAAATACCGCGAGAGAATTAGGAATAGATAATGAAAAAATTAGGCTTGGTAGGCTGGCGCGGTATGGTAGGTTCCGTGCTGATGAAGCGTATGCGCGAAGAACAAGATTTTTCACAAGTTGAGACGGTTTTCTTTACCACCTCGCAAGCGGGCCAGGTCGCACCGGACGTGGGATATGGCGAAAGCTTGTTGCTTGATGCGATGAATATAACTGAACTGGCGAAAATGGATGTAATCATTACTTGTCAAGGCGGCGACTATACTAAAGAAGTATTCCCTGATCTTCGTGAAAGCGGTTGGGATGGCTACTGGATTGATGCAGCCTCGGCGCTACGCCTGGATGATGATGCGGTTATCGTGTTGGATCCGGTCAATAGAGATGTGATTGATGCAGCGTTAGCAAAGGGCGTGAAAACTTATGTGGGCGGTAACTGTACTGTCAGTCTAATGTTGATCGCTTTGGGTGGTTTATTCGAGGAAGGCCTCATCGAATGGGTATCTCCTATGACATATCAAGCCGCCTCTGGTTCAGGGGCCAAACATATGCGAGAGCTGATTGCGCAAATGGGTAACGTGCATGCTACGGTGGCAGATAAACTCGCTGACCCCGCTTCGGCGATTTTAGACATTGATCAAGCCGTTGCAAACAAGCTTCGATCAGCCCAATTCCCAACGGATCAATTCGGTGTGCCACTTGCGGGTAGTTTAATTTCTTGGATCGATAGTGAACTTCCGTCTGGTCAAAGCCGGGAGGAATGGAAAGCCGGTGCTGAAACAAATAAGATCTTGGCGACTGAGGATGCACCTATTCCTGTCGATGGCTTATGTGTAAGGATAGGGGCCATGCGTTGCCATAGTCAAGCGCTGACGATCAAGCTTACGCGAGACATTTCCGTTGACGAAATTGAAGAAAAGCTGGCAGGCGCAAATGATTGGGTCAAAGTTATTCCAAATCTCCGCGAATCGTCGATTCAGGAGTTAAGTCCAGCGAAAGTGACTGGCACATTGAGTATTCCGATTGGTCGAATTCGGAAATTATCGATGGGCCCTGAATATATTTCAGCCTTTACGGTCGGCGATCAACTCCTCTGGGGCGCGGCTGAGCCGTTGCGTAGAATGTTACGAATTCTTCTAGATGCTCAAGAATAATGAGCGTTTGCCGACAGTAGAGATGTGTAGTGGCATCAGCCGGTACTAATTATGTGTACCGGCTTTTTTGTGCATAACGGTTAGGGTGGCAAGTTGGCGGTCATGGTTACAAACAAGAACATAAACTATTGTTGATAATTAACAGTCTTTCATCAATACTTTTAATGTTATTTTACAATTAAAATTTCGAGTTAAAGCAAGTGGCTGTGTTGATTTCTTAACCTGTTTTTTAAAGTTTTTGGGTTGAAAACTGCTTTGCAATGCTTAAGAAAAAAATAAAGGATGAACGTAATGATACGTATACTGGCATGTGCATTGACTCTATTGAGTATATGTTTTGCAGGCCTAGCAAATGCATTGGGCTTGGGTGAGGCGTCCGTAAGTTCTTCGTTAAACCAGCCATTAAAAGCTGAGCTAGAGCTTGTTAACATCAAAGACTTAGATTCGGCGGAAATCTTACCTGGACTGGCCACGCGCGAAGAGTTCTTGAAAGCGGGTGTTGATCGGGTGTACTTCCTTTCTGATATGCGCTTCCAAGTTGAAACACGAGGCGATGGCTCCGCTAAAGTTATTCTCACAACAAAAAAACCCGTGCGCGAACCCTTTCTTAACTTTTTAGTCGAGGTGATTTGGCCTAGTGGCAGGTTGTTGCGAGAGTACGCACTTCTAATTGATCCACCTTTGTTTGCCGAAGATAAGACGGTTGCCGCCAAAACTGCGGGCTCTCAAGCTCAGTTAACACAGCAAGTACTGCCGGTTAAAAAATCTGCCCTTCCTGTGAGTCAGATTAAAGAGACTAGCGAACGCGCTGATACTTCTGGTGCGCAGGCTTCCTCGTCTTTTACGGGCAGCGAATACGGTCCGGTTTCTCGAAAAGATACGTTATGGGATATTGCGCTTAAAACTCGACCCGATCGCAGCGTTTCGCCACAGCAAGTAATGCTTGCCATCCAGGATCTGAATCCAAATGCATTCATTGATAACAACATAAACAAGGTAAAGATAGGACAGGTACTTAGGCTGCCAACAAAAGATCAAATACAAGCGCGTTCGGCGAGCCAGGCGGTCAGTCAAGTAATTGCTCAGAATGAAGCGCTCAGAAAACCTAAATCAAAGTCTGTGGTATCTGCGTCGAAACAGACAGAACAACCACCAAAACCAGCGGTAACAGTTGAGTCAGATGATCAGCTTAAGTTAGTGGTTGCGGATCAGAATGCGAAGCAAAGTGACACTGCGAGTTCAGATCAAGTTGGAACGAGTAGCACTGGGGCATCCAATGATGCAGAGTTAGAATTAACCCTTGAGCAGCTTGATAAGGCGAACCTTGAAAATGATGAGCTTTCTGGTCGTGTAGACGATTTACAAGAACAATTAGATACCCTTCAGCGATTGTTGACCTTAAAAAATGACCAGTTAGCTGGCCTCCAAGACCAGATGCGAGCAAGTGAACTAGCCGAGAGCCAAGCATCACAAGAGCTTAGTGTCGCGGATAAGGCATCGGAAGATTCGATGACGAAATCAGAGACCAACAAGGGTGCTGATGCTGTTGAGGTACGTGTCACTGAGACGATATCGGTAAAAGATGTCGTGCTGCCGGATGGTGCAGACGAAAAAGAAGTAGTGGTCATTCAGGATAAAGTGATTGTTGAAAAGGTTGTTGAAGTACCTACTGAACCAAAAGCGGAACAACCAATTCAAGAGAAACTGCTGAGTCTTTTATTGAATAACCCGCTGTATCAACTAGCGGTCGCCGGCTTTTTGATTCTGTTGTTAATAATCTTTTGGTTGATAGCTCGACGGAATGCGTCTGAGGAGATCAGTTCAGATGAAAATGTTCATGATAGCTTGGTTGCTCGTGACCCAACTTTAAATGATCCCGAAGTTGACGGAAGTCAGGAAAGCCAGCCCGAGGCAGATTTGTCGACGCTCGAATTTGATGCGTTAGAGCAACAGTCCGAAACCGGACCCGCGTCAGAGCAAGAAGGGGATGGTTCTGAGGGGGTAGAAAATGTCATCGCTGAAGCGGATGTCTACATTGCTTATGGGCGCCTTGATCAGGCGATACAAATTTTAGAACAGGGTATTTCAGATGAGCCCGTTCGCGTTGATTATCGCCTAAAACTGCTCTCGGTGCTAAAAGAGTCGCTAGCTGAGGAGGCCTTTGGTCGCCAGTTTAGTGAACTTGAGGCCATACAGGACCAAGAAGCGTTAGCAGAGGCGGGAGTGATACGTGACCAGTTAAATGAAGCGCTTGCGAAAAATAAAGACCAGTCGGCCGACCATGCTTCAGATGATTACCTCACCGCCGAGCCCAGTGATTTAATGGATGACGTGGAAACTGCTGAAACTAATCATCTTTTAGATGAGGCTGAAGAGGCAGAGTTGCTATCAAACGACGAAAATAATTTTGACTTTGATACGGTTGAAGAAGATACCTTTGAGTCTATGTTAGGCGTTGAAGAGTTGAATGACGAGGGAGCGAGTGAAGCGCTTGAAAAGTCAGATCTTGCTAGTGACTTGGATCTTGACTCAGATGATTTAGAACTAGATTTAGATCTAGATTTGAGCCTTTCGGGTGCCGATGCACCTGTACCAGAAGAAGTCTCCTCGCTAAGTGAAGAGATAGAAGCAGCAGAGGAGGTGCTTGATGAGCTAGGTTCGGTTGATCTTGGCTCGGTAGATATTGAAGAGGTGACGGCAGGCCTTGAAGGTGCAGTGGCTGACCTTGAAATGGACGGTTCTGAGAGCGCATTAGCAGTTGATGATGAGCTAGGCGACATAGACATGGCAGGTGAGTTGGATCAAGAGAGTGAAATTTCGCTTCCCGACGACATCACCGCAGACCTTGATATTTCGGAGTTGACGGTCGATCTTGACGAGCCAAATGCAGATGATGAGTCAATAGCGGATATCGTCCCAGATGCCAATGTAGATGAGTCTACTATAACCGATGAGGCTACAGAGGCTGAAACGGATGAACCCAGCGCGGCATCGCTAGAGCTTGGCGATGACTTGCTTGTTACCGATGATATTTTAGAAGAGGCGGTAGAGGCGCTTGGGGATGCTGATGATTTTGAGCCAGAATTAAGCGATACAGAAGATTTTGATTTTCTAGAGGGGACGGATGAAGCGTCAACAAAGTTAGATTTAGCGCGTGCTTATATCGACATGGGCGATATTGATGGCGCAAGGGAGATCCTTCAAGAGGTTGAAGGGGAGGGGTCCGCAGACCAGCGTCTGGAAGCGAAAGAGTTATTGGGCGGTTTAGACGGTTAGTAATGGTTGATCAATCGTCAAATGCGGCGGCCGAGAGTTTAATTGCTCCCGGCCGTCTTGCGTTAAGTTTATCTTACAAGGGAACCGCTTATCACGGTTGGCAGTCGCAAAATAACGACTTACCTTGTATTCAGGACTTCCTCGAAGCAGCGATTTCGAAAGTCGCAAATGAACAGGTTGAAGTTGTATGTGCGGGACGAACAGATAAATCCGTGCATGCCTCCCATCAGGTGGTGCATTTTGAAACAACGGCAGCTCGAAGCGCTCATTCTTGGGTGTTTGGTTGCAATGCGAATTTGCCAAAAGATATTTCTGTATCTTGGGTTGGCGCGGTCTCAGAAGACTTTCATGCCCGTTTTTCTGCGATTCGTCGCCGTTATCATTACTTGATTTATAATTATCCGGTTAGACCGAGTAGTTTTTTTGATGATCTGACTTGGTGTTACGATCCTCTGTCTGAAACACTTATGCATGAGGCCGCGCAAACATTGGTCGGCTATCATGATTTTACCTCCTTTAGAGCGGTGGGTTGCCAGAGTAAGAGTCCATTTCGGCATCTTGATTTTTTGAATGTTAGGCGCTTTGGACATATTGTCATGATAGATGTTCAAGGAAACGCCTTTTTGCATCATATGGTGCGCAATGTCGCAGGGGTTTTAATGGCGATAGGCGCGAACAGCAAGCCTGTCTCTTGGTGCAGAGATGTTTTAGAAGCAAAAGATCGTACAAAAGGTGGCGTTACCGCACAGCCTCATGGTTTGTACCTCACTGATGTTCATTATCCAGGTGCGTTTGGTGTATGCGGCTCCTCAGGTGCACCTTCGATCATTCAATCCATGCTTCAGATGGCAGCTTACAACGATGCTAAATTTTTAGAGGCTCCATGGGATCTATCACGCAGTACAAAATAAACGTGTTGTTTCGCACTGAAACATTGATAAAAGGGAAAAGTTAACCAAGAAGTCGCGCGTTAGTACTTTAGTGATGACTATAATGGCGGTATACTTTTTGGCTGATTTAGTTTCCTAGGCCTATTAAAAGACCGCATGACCAGAGTTCGGAGTAAAATTTGTGGTATTACTCGTGTTGAGGACGCGCTTAAGGCGGTTCAATATGGGGCAGATGCACTTGGTTTGGTTTTTTATGACCCAAGCCCTCGCGCGCTTACAGTTAGAGAGGCCCGTCAGATCTGCGAGGTTTTACCGCCCTTTGTCACGGTCGTTGCGCTTGTTGTGGATAAGCCCAGAGAATTGATTCTCGAACTTTGTCGAGAGTTACCCGTCAGTTTATTACAGTTTCATGGTGACGAAATCGAAGCGGATTGCATGGGCTTTGGCATACCTTACATCAAGGCCTTGCGTGTCCGTTCGAGTAGCGATTTTTCTCAAGTGGAGCAAGATTTCCCAAGTGCTGCGGGCATTTTAGTCGACACCTATCAAGCTGGTGCGCCCGGTGGGACGGGCGAAACGTTTGATTGGTCAATGCTGCCAAGTAAAGAAAAACGAACCAAGCCGCTTATCCTTGCTGGCGGTCTAAATTCAACAAATGTACGTAAAGCTATTAACCATGTTGAGCCGTTTGCGGTAGACGTGAGTGGCGGTGTCGAATCGTCAAAAGGTATCAAAGATTCGGCGAAAATAGATCTATTTATAAAAGAGGTGTGTCGTGGGAACTAAGCCTAATATTAAGTTTACTGAAGAGTTTTTAAGTAAAATACCAAGCGACACGGGTCACTTTGGCCCCTATGGCGGCCGTTTTGTCTCTGAAACACTCATGTCTTCGTTGACCGAATTAGAGCAAAAATACTTATCCTTAAAAAATGATCCCGACTTCGTGAAGGAGTTTGACGCTGACTTGGCCGATTATGTTGGACGACCATCACCACTTTATTTTGCAGAGCGTCTAACGCGTGAAGTGGGTGGTGCTCGCATCTATTTAAAACGCGAAGACCTAAACCATACGGGTGCACACAAGGTCAATAATACGATAGGCCAAGCGCTTTTGGCTAAATACCTAGGAAAGCCTCGGGTGATCGCAGAGACTGGTGCGGGTCAACATGGCGTCGCATCTGCGACCGTAGCAGCGCGCATGAATTTGGAATGCAAGGTATTCATGGGTGTTGAAGATGTGCGTCGTCAAGCGCTCAATGTTTATCGAATGAAGTTATTGGGCGCCGAAGTTGAGGGCGTTACCAGTGGTACACAAACACTCAAGGATGCGATGAACGAAGCGCTGCGTGACTGGGTAACGAATGTCGATAATACCTTTTACATTATTGGTACAGTAGCTGGTCCGCATCCTTATCCGATGTTAGTGCGTGATTTTCAATCGGTGATTGGCCGTGAGGCGCGTCAGCAATGTATTGAGAAAGAAGGGCGCTTGCCTGATGCCTTAGTCGCATGCGTTGGGGGGGGATCAAATGCCATTGGACTCTTTTACCCCTTTATTTGTGACGAAGACGTTGAAATGTATGGCGTCGAAGCAGGCGGTAACGGAATAGAAACCGGTGAACATGCGGCCCCACTTTGCGCAGGCAAGCCTGGCATATTACATGGTAACCGCACCTACTTGATGAGTGACGATAACGGGCAGATCAAAAGCACGCATTCAGTTTCGGCAGGCCTCGACTACCCTGGCGTGGGTCCTGAGCATGCATGGTTGAAAGACATGAAACGCGCGAATTATGTTTCTGTGACTGATGATGAGGCGCTAGATGCATTTCGTCGTATGACGCTGGTCGAAGGTATCATGCCTGCTTTGGAAACCAGTCATGGCATCGCTTACGGATTAAAAAAAGCAGCCACGATGAAATCAGATCAAATTATGATCATCAATCTGTCTGGCCGCGGAGATAAAGATATACACACCGTCGCAAATATCGATGGCATTTCGATCTAACAGGAACAGTAATGAGTCGAATAAAAACTACCCTAGACGCGCTTCAATCGGCAGGAAAAAAGGCATTAATTCCCTACATAACGGGCGGGGACCCAAAACCAGAATGGACTGAAGGTCTAATGCATAGTTTGGTCGAAGCGGGGGCAGATATCATTGAAATAGGTGTGCCATTTTCGGACCCTATGGCGGACGGCCCCGTTATTCAATTGGCGTGTGAGAGAGCGTTAGCACACGATACTTCTTTGTCAGATATTTTTAGTATTGTCGAGAGTTTTCGAAAGAAGGATAAAAATACACCAGTTGTGTTGATGGGTTACCTTAACCCAATTGAAATGATGGGTTACGAAATATTTGCGGCGCGCGCTGCGGCGGCTAAAGTGGATGGCGTTTTGATTGTAGATCTTCCCCCGGAAGATGCGGACAAATTGGTACCACACCTGAAAGTAGCGGGCTTAGATGCAATTTTTCTAATTGCGCCAACCACGACGGACGAACGTATCGCGAGTATTTGCCAACATAGCAGTGGATATGTTTATTATGTCTCTGTTAAAGGCGTGACGGGCTCTGCTAGCTTGAATGTTGAAGACGTTGCAGAAAAAGTGCAGACGATTAAAAGCATTCATGACATTCCTGTCGGGGTAGGGTTTGGCATCCGCGATGCGGCGTCGGCTGCAAGCGTTGCAAAAACATCAGATGGTGTGATTGTTGGCAGCGTGCTGGTGAATTTAATTGCAGACAATCAAGACGACTTGAGTGCAATTAAACAAGGTTTACATGACACGCTGTCGTCAATGCGCCAAGCAATGGATGCTTGAGCCATACTGATAAAAGCTATAGGCTACTAGCAATTTCATCTGGAGCGTGTCTTCGCTATGAGCAGTTGGTTAGATAAGATCAGACCGAGTTCTATTCGGTCTGAAGCCAAATCGCGCGGTAATATTCCTGAAGGTGTCTGGAAAAAATGCCCAAAGTGTAGTGCGGCTCTTTACCTCCCCGAGTTAGATAAGAACCTTAATGTCTGTCCAAAGTGCCAGCACCATATGCGAGTATCTGCGCGGCGTCGAGCAGAAATTTTTTTAGACGTGGGGTCACTTACTGAGTTAAACGCAGGATTAGCGCCCGAAGATCGATTGAAATTTAAAGACACAAAAAAATATCGCGATCGTCTGGTTAGTAATCAAAAAGAGACGGGCGAAAAAGATGCCTTGCTCAGTTTTAAGGGCGAATTACTTGGAATGCCCGTAGTGGTAGTTGCCTTTGAATTTTCGTTTCTAGGTGGCTCGATGGGGGCGGTTGTTGGAGAAAAGTTTGTACGCGCAGTCAAACAATGTCTTGACGACAAAATACCCTTGGTTTGCTTTAGTGCAAGCGGTGGCGCGAGAATGCAAGAAGCGTTAATTTCTTTGATGCAAATGGCTAAAACATCGGCCGCTTTAGAGCGTTTGAAAGAAGCCCGTCTGCCCTATATCTCGGTGATGACAGACCCTGTATTTGGTGGTGTATCGGCTAGCCTTGCGATGCTGGGCGATGTAAATATTGCAGAGCCTAATGCGTTAATTGGGTTCGCGGGTCCTCGGGTCATTGAACAGACAGTCCGCGAAAAGCTGCCTGAGGGCTTTCAGCGTAGTGAGTTCCTCTTGGAACAAGGGGCCATTGATATGATTGTTGAGCGAAAAGCGATGCGTGATACAGCATTTAGTTTGCTTAGCAAATTAACGCATTTTTCGGTCCCTGAGGTTGCATCAATCGATCTTCAGCAAGAAGCCGCTTTTGTTGACGAAGGAGATGCGGCGTCTAGTCCAGAAGAGAGACCTCTGGCAGACTAATTGAATTCTCAAAACGATGGTTCACCCCTAACCCGCAAATGGCTAATCTTATACCGACCAAGTTATCATCCTTAGGATTATGGCTCGATTATATTTCTTTGACACATCCTAATGAAATTGAAATGGGATTGTGTCGAGTTCGTGAGGTGTATATTGCCTTAGGCAAACCGCTTTCGGACTGTTTCGTTATCACCGTGGCTGGAACTAACGGTAAAGGTTCAACGGTCACTTTAACTGAAGCAGTTCTGCTCGCACATGGTTGTCGCGTTGGTGCTTATACATCACCCCATATTCAGCGTTTTAATGAGCGTATTCGGATTCTTGGGGAAGACGTAGATGAATGTCTGTTAGTCGAGGCGTTCGACGAAGTAGAGCGTGCAAGGGGCGACATCGCCTTAACTTACTTTGAGTATTCTACCTTAGCTGCGTTTTGCGTATTTCGACATGCTGGCTTGGAGGTATGTATCCTTGAGATAGGATTGGGCGGAAGGTTAGACGCGGTCAATGTTATTGACTCAAGCATCGCGGTCATTACAAATATCGATATTGATCATCAAGATTGGCTAGGCAATGACCTTAATAGTATTGCCAGAGAAAAAGCGGCTATTATGCGTCCGAATAAGCCAGTTTTTATTGGTGAAGATATGCCAATCATCATGGCGAAGGAAGTACGATATTATAAGGCGGAGGCTTATTGGTACGGGGAAGACTTTGTTTACAGCATGAAAAATAGTCAACTCGATTTGAGCTTGGCCAACATATCGATTCCCAATGTGCACAGTGTTTTACCCGCAAATAATGTGGGGTTAGCCGGCGCCGTTGCGGTGCGGACGCTAGCTGAGTTAGGTACAAAGGGCAGGCCAGTAAATTTATCTTTGTTTGCGAAAGCCTTGTCGGCCTGCAGGCCGGCTGGTCGTTTGGAATACCTCAGTAAGCGGCCTGATGTGCTGACCGATGTCGGTCATAATCCAGGCGCAGCTCGGTTTTTGAAAAAATTCATTCAGCAAACATACCCTGATGCTCGCTTAAAAATTGCCGTATTTTCTGCGTTGGGTGATAAAGATTATCCAGAAATTATTCAGATTCTGAACGGCGTTTTTGATACATGGTTTATTGCTGAACTGGATGCCCCGAGAGCTGCCAAACTTGTGAGCTTGGAATCAAAAGTGGGGCGTGTCACAAAAAATATGTTATCGTTCTCAAGCATTGAGCAGGCCCTTAGTGCTGCACTTGAGAAAGCTGATCAGAAGGATGATGTCATGTTGGTTTTCGGTTCCTTTTATGTGGTTGAGGCCGCTAAATCATATTTTGAGACTTTATGAGCGATTCGGTTGATGGCTTAAAGCAGCGCCTCGTAGGTGCATTCGTTATACTTTCTTTAGCGGTTATTTTTCTGCCAATGATTTTTGATAAGCCTCATAGTGAGGTCGGGAATATATTGGAAACAGTGCCATCGCGTCCTGATTATGTGCCGGTACTTGCGCAGCCGGCGAAGACACAAGCGTTAGATAAGCATGTCATAGAGCGAGCCCCTGCGCCTAAACCATTACCAAATTCCAGTCATGATAAACGAGCCAGCGCATCAGCTACGATTATCGAATCGGATGGTAGTTCGAAAGTGACAAAAGAGTTTATAAAATCAACACGGGATACTTCTTCGATCGGCCAGCAGGCAGGTTTATCATCAATAGAGGAATTGAACCCTTTACCTGCGAAAACATCTAAGCAACCACCACCATCGCCCATGCAAGAAACGAAAGCTTTCAGAAATGTCTGGATGGTTCAACTTGGTACATTTAAAAATATCAAGAATGCCTATGGCCTGCGCGATATGTTGCGAAAAGATGGGTTTCAGGCGCATACGAAGAAGGTCGATAATAAAGGAACTACCCGCGTGCTTTCCGGCCCATTTGTCAATAAAAAAGACGCTTTGCGTGTGAAAAAGAAAGTAGATGAAAAGTATAAGTTAAAGAGTCTGGTAATTTTCTTTAAGGCTTAATTAAGCTGACTAATCGGTCAGTTTAAGTTCTTGTATTTTTTGAGTTTTTTTGGTTGTCAAAGCTAGACGGTTTGTTATGATTCGCGCCTTTAATATTCCCGTTATTTTAGGGCTAACAGTTATCCTAGGTATTGCCAAATGCCGGAAATGATCTGGACTGATTACCTCTTACTTGGCATTGTCGCTTTATCAAGCCTTATGAGTTTGATGAGAGGCTTTGCAAAAGAAGCCATGTCGTTGGTTATTTGGGTTGTCGCATTTATTGTGGCGCGTCATTTTGGTCCCAACATGCAAACGCTCCTCCAAGAGAGTGTTGATGACCCTCGGCTATTAATGTTGGTCGCTTTTGTTATTTTGTTTGTTGGAACATTACTAGTTGGTGCTGTTATAAGCTTCCTTGTCACTGCGCTGATTAAGGTAACGGGGCTGTCCCCTTTAGATCGACTATTAGGCATCGTATTCGGCGCGGCTCGCGGTGTCATTATATGTGTGGCCATTATTGCTGTGTTGCGCTTGACGCACTTTGCCCAAGCACCTTGGTGGCAGAACTCATTGGTGATTGAGCATCTATCAGCGATAGAGATCTGGTCTCGTAGTGTTTTAGAAAGTGATTTTGATATACGCCTTCCTTAATAACGCATACTGGCTTTTGCCCTAGCGTTTTGAGCGGAAGCTTGAATAATTCAGAGGTAAGTTATGTGTGGCATAGTCGGCGTTGTTGGTAAGAGCAACGCAAACCAAACTTTATTCGACGCTCTCACCGTTCTTCAGCACCGTGGTCAGGATGCTGCGGGGATCGTGACTTGCCAAGATGATCGCTTCTTTCTCCGTAAAGATAATGGGCTTGTTCGAGATGTGATTCGTACACGTCATATGCGTCGATTACAGGGCAATGCGGGTATTGGGCATGTGCGTTATCCGACTGCTGGTTCGTCAAGTTCGGCAGAAGCGCAGCCTTTTTATGTTAACTCTCCCTATGGTATTACGTTGGCGCACAACGGCAATTTAACGAATACTGTTGAGCTGGCCGATGGCGTTTTAAAGTCCGATTTGCGTCATATTAATACAACATCTGATTCTGAAGTTTTACTCAACGTACTTGCGCACGAGTTGCAAGGGCAGGGCAAGCTTATGCCGACGCCGAAGGAGATATTCTCTGCGGTAAAGGCGGTGCATAAGAGAGTGCGCGGCGCTTATGCTGTGATCGCAATGATTACAGGCTACGGGGTATTGGCTTTTCGCGATCCAAATGGTATTCGTCCAGCGTGTTACGGTATGCGCGAAACTAACCTGGGGACAGAATATATGGTTGCTTCGGAGAGTGTGGCCTTAAACGCTGCCGGTTTTACTTTAATTCGAGATGTTGCGCCAGGCGAGGCGATTTACATTGAAAACAATGGGAGTTTGCACACTGAGCAATGCGCAGAAAATCCACGCTTAAATCCTTGTATTTTTGAACACGTTTATTTTGCTCGACCTGATTCAATCATGGATAAGGTGTCGGTTTATAAAGCGCGGTTAAAAATGGGTGAAAAATTAGCGCGAAAAGTTGAGCGTTTGATGCCAAATAATGATATCGACGTAGTAATACCGATCCCGGATACGAGCAGAACTTCTGCAATGGAGATGGCGAATGAATTGGGTGTTAAATATCGAGAGGGCTTCATTAAAAACAGGTATATTGGACGAACGTTTATCATGCCTGGTCAGAGCCTGCGTAAGAAGTCCGTTCGTCAAAAGCTCAACCCTATTGAATTAGAGTTCCGTGATAAAGTTGTATTGTTAGTTGATGACTCGATTGTGCGCGGCACAACGTGCTCTGAAATTGTTCAGATGGCCCGCGATGCGGGGGCGAGGAAAGTCTATTTTGCCTCGGCTGCGCCAGAGGTCCGTTATCCAAATGTTTATGGGATTGATATGCCTGCGGCAGATGAGCTTATTGCACATGGCCGAACAGTTAACGAAATTCAGACGCTGATTGGCGCAGATTGGCTGGTTTATCAAGATTTAGATGATTTAGTGAAGTGCGCACAAGCTGGTAATCCAGAGATTACGACTTTTGATTGTTCAGTCTTTGACGGCGAATACGTGACAGGTGATATTGATACTTCATACCTTGAGCGTTTAGAACAGAGCCGAAATGACGCGAACAAAGGGTTACAGCTTGAGATGCTCGAAGACGAGTCAAATCTGGGTTTATATAATGCAGAATAGGTGTTGAGCTGACATAATTTAGCTTTTAGATTAGGTGATTTAGTCTTATGCCAACCAGTAAACCGGCTCAGGGTAATATTCCTGTTCCTCAGTTAGATGATGTGCAGCTAGAAACGCTCGCCGTCCGAGCGGGTCAAATTCGTACCCCCGAACTTGAGCACAGTGAAGCAATTTTTCCCACCTCTAGTTTTGTTTTTAATTCGGCGCAAGAAGCCGCACAGCGTTTTTCGGGTGAGATAGGCGGCAATGTTTACGCTCGTTTTACTAACCCCACTGTTTCGATGTTTGAAACGAGAATAGCGGCGTTAGAGGGCGGTGAACGAGCGGTTGCCGCAGCATCAGGTATGGCTGCTATCATGGCGACCTTTTTTGCGCTATTGAAGCAGGGTGATCATGTCCTTTGCTCTCGTAGTGTTTTTGGTACCACTAATGTTTTCCTCGAAAAGTATTTATGTAAGTTTGGTATAGAAGTCGATTTTGTTGATCTGTGCGACTATCAGCAATGGCGAGAAAAACTTCAACCGACAACTCGTATTGTATTTTGCGAAACGCCGTCAAACCCGCTTTGCGAGGTTGCTGATATGGAAGAGCTGTCGAAAATTACTTCGGAATCAAAGCATCCAGATGGTGCTTTATTTATTGTCGATAACTGTTTCTGTACGCCGGCATTGCAGCAGCCTCTACTATTTGGTGCTGATATTGTCACCCACTCAGCAACAAAATATCTGGACGGTCAAGGCCGATGCTTGGGCGGTGTGGTGGTGGGAAGCGAAGAACTGATGGCTGAGGTACATAGTTTTATGCGCTCGGCGGGACCCGCTTTGAGTCCATTTAATGCTTGGGTATTTCTCAAAGGCTTGGAGACACTATCGCTTCGAATGCGCGCGCATAGCGAGCATGCTTTAAAAGTTGCTGAATGGTTGCAAGCGCAAGATGCAATTGAGCAGGTATATTATGTTGGCCTGCCAGGTCACCCTCAGTTTGCCCTTGCGCAAAGACAACAAAAATCCGGTAGTGGTGTCTTGTCTTTCAAGATCCGGGGGGATCTCAAGGCCGCATGGGCATTTATTGATGCGGTACAGTTTATCTCTATTACCGCTAATTTGGGCGACACAAAGACAACGATCACGCATCCGGCTACAACCACACATGGTCGGTTAAGTGATGAAGAAAAAATGCGTGCGGGTATTACGGATAATTTGATTCGCGTGTCAGTGGGTCTAGAAAATGTTGATGATATTATTCAAGATTTGGCTCGAGGCCTTAGTGCGATAAGTTAAAAAAGCGAAGGTTAAGTGATTGAATTGCTTGCTTAACTTTCAAATAAAAAGTTAGTTTCCTATGCATTTCAAATAATTAAGGTTATTTCCTAGAATTTTTCTATACTGTTATATGATGCAGAAGTCTCTGTTAACGGCTAAGTTATTAAGAATAAGTCGGGCAGGGCACCTACGTGGTTTAGGGTTTTACAAATAGGGTCATATAGTAGTGAGTGTTAATCCCGCTTTGGGGCAAAAAATAAATAATGGGTCTGATCAACAGTTTCAGACTTATTTATCACAAGGCGCGCGCGAGGGGATGCTCATTCTCACCGCAGCAGTATGCCTTTTCTTAATGATGTCGCTTGTTTCTCATTACCCGGGCGATCCGGGTTGGACGAGTACCGGTTCGAATACAAAACCCCTAAATTATGGGGGTGTTGCGGGCGCTTGGTTTGCCGATGTTTTACTATATTTTGTCGGTTATGTAGCATTTCTCTTCCCGATTATGATTGGTTATCGGGCCTGCGTTATTTTTCGTTATAGAAAAACAGAACAAGACTTTCATTGGCCTTTGTTCAGTATCCGCGTTGTTGGTCTAATATTCACTTTGCTCGGCGCGACGGCTCTACTGGCGATGTATTCAATCACTGGGTTGAATGATTATTCCGGCGGCATTGTCGGTATGGAGTTTTCAACTTTTATGCTGGAAAACTTTAACTTTATTGGTAGTACGCTTCTTCTAGTTTCAATGCTGCTATTTGGTATGACCGTATTTACTGGAATCTCGTGGATCGGCTTAATGGATCGAACGGGCGCCGCTACGATTGCATTGGCGAATCTCTTGGGCCGAGCTAGCAAACATGTCTGGCATGTTTATCAATCGCGTCGATCATTGTTGAAAGACCAGCGTGCTGAAATTCAGGCGCAACGTGAAGCAAATAAATCAGTAGAGAAGACGAAAGTGAATCCTCGAAAGTCTGAGGCGAGTATTACACCATCTGTTATCCTGCACCTGAGAACGCGTTTCGGTTGTTTTGTCGCTTGGCTCAAATACCGTCGTACTCAAGCAAAGACTAATGGTGTTTCTGATAGCGCTGACGAGACCGCACGGATAGAGCCTGGTGTCGGCGTGGATCGTTCTATTGAATATGTGAATGAAGAGCTTCAGGTAAAACAAGTCGCGGTATCCGATAAACAAGCGCGTTCTGAGAAGCAGTTAGTTCCTGCTAAAACGCCCCTCAAGATCTCTCCTTTCGAAAAGAAAGGTAAAAAGAGTAATCGAGTAGAAGATGAAGCACAGGGAAATTTGTTTATTGGTCAGCATAACCCTTTACCACCTTTAAGTTTGCTCGATCCGCCTGATCGGAACAAGAAACAAGGTTATTCAAAAGAAATGCTCGAGCATATGTCTAGGTTGCTCGAAGAGAAGTTGGGTGACTTTGGTGTTTCAGCGGAGGTTGTTGAAGTAAATCCGGGTCCGGTTATTACGCGTTTTGAAATCCAACCAGCACCTGGCGTTAAAGTAAGTAAAATCAGTAATTTAGCTAAAGATTTAGCGCGCTCGTTAGCGGTGCTGAGTGTGCGTGTTGTCGAAGTTATTCCTGGCAAGTCGGTTGTAGGTATTGAAATCCCTAACGAACATCGTGAAATTGTTCGTTTTAGCGAGGTACTTCAATCGAAAGATTATGATGATTCAGAATCGCCAGTAACTCTTGGCTTGGGTAATGATATTGCGGGCGATCCCGTCGTGACAAATTTGGCCAAAATGCCGCATTTATTGGTTGCAGGTACAACTGGCTCTGGTAAGTCGGTGGGTGTGAACAGCATGATCCTGAGCATGCTGTTCAAAGCAACACCTGCTGAAGTGCGTTTTATCATGATTGATCCAAAGATGTTAGAGCTTTCGATTTACGATGGTATTCCGCATCTTCTTACGCCAGTTGTTACTGACATGAAGGAAGCTGCGAACGCATTACGTTGGTGTGTCGCTGAAATGGAGCGTCGATATAAATTGATGGCGGCGATGGGAGTTCGAAATGTCGCTGGCTATAATCGGAAAGTAAAGCAGGCTATCGATGAGGGTGAACCATTACTGGATCCACTCTGGCAGCCAGAGGAGCACTTGCTAAATGAGGAGCAGCATCAGCCAGAACTAGAGTCGTTACCTTTCATTGTTGTTGTCATTGATGAATTCGCTGACATGATGATGATTGTCGGTAAAAAGGTCGAAGAGTTGATTGCGCGTATTGCTCAGAAAGCCCGAGCGGCGGGTATTCATTTGATTCTTGCGACGCAGCGTCCATCTGTTGATGTCATTACAGGTTTAATTAAGGCAAACGTTCCGACGCGTATTTCTTTTCAAGTGTCATCTAAAATAGATTCCCGAACCGTGCTTGATCAGGGCGGTGCAGAACAGCTACTTGGCCATGGAGATATGTTATATATGCCTCCGGGTACCAGCGTACCAGTGCGGGTTCATGGTGCGTTTGTGGATGACCATGAAGTGCATAAAGTCGTTGCTGATTGGAAACAGCGTGGTGAACCTGATTATATCGAAGAGGTACTCACTGGTGGTGAGAGTTCCGATCCTTTCGCAGCGGCCTTTGATTCCGACAGCGACAGTGAGCAGGATGCGCTCTTTGATGAAGCTGTTGCTTTTGTTACCGAAACACGACGTGTCTCTATTTCATCGGTGCAGCGTAAGTTAAAGATAGGTTATAACCGTTCAGCTAATCTTGTTGAGGCGATGGAATCGGCAGGGGTTGTGAGTACTGCGGGACATAATGGTATGCGTGAGGTGCTTGCACCGCCACCGCCTAAAGATTGAAAGGGACATAAGGTTACGACTCAATTTTGACCGCGTCTCGATGTTAAAAACAGAGGGCTAATTAGCTAGGATATCGATTAGCGCGTTGTGGCAGTTTTCCTGAAATGTGTATGCTAAAATTTAGGCTGCTTAATTAGTCGGATGATACCGTGTCTTGTAAAAATTTTTGTCTCTTCTTCGTAATTAGTTTTTGTGTGCTGTCTTCAAATCTATGGGCAAGTGATATTGTTGAAAGTTCAGAGAGTGCCACCGAGCAGCTTCTTGCCATTCTTTCGGATATTAAAACAGTTGAGGGTTCATTCGTTCAATTTACAATAGATCAGCGCGGTGTCAAAGTGCAGCAGAGTGCCGGTGAGTTTAAAGCAGCCAAACCAAATAGATTTGTTTGGCTCACGGAAGCGCCGTTAGAGCAAGCGATATATGTAGACGGCGCTGAGGTAGTTGTATTTGATCCAGATTTAGAACAAGCGACTATTCAAATTTTAGATGAACAGCTTCAAGTCACCCCTGCAATGTTATTTAGTGGAAAAGCAGAGCAAATCACCCAAAGCTATGCGATCGAGAAGCAAAAGAGTGCACCTGAAGCACAGCAGTTTTTGCTGTTTCCGCATCAACCCGACAGCCTTTTCGAGAAATTACGTATCCGCTTCGAGAATGGTAAACTTAGTTATATGCGAATTAGTGATTCCTTGGGCCAAGATACGACGGTTAGTTTTGATTCGGTGCAGGTAAATCGTGATATCCCGGTTGAAGAATTCAAAGCAGTTTTACCTGAGGGTACGGATGTAATTCGAGATCTCCCTCTGGCTAACGGCTCCTAAATAATTTCAAATCTATGTACATAAAGAATCACGCGGGTCAGCCGCTCGCGGCAAGAGTGCGGCCTAGACACTTGGATGAATATGTCGGTCAAGGCCATCTATTAGCCGAGGGTAAGCCATTACACGAGTCTATCCAGACAGGTCGCCCGCATTCGATGATTCTATGGGGGCCGCCTGGCGTTGGTAAAACGACATTTGCTCAACTATTAGCACAACATTTCGATATCCAGTTTTTGGCAATTTCAGCGGTGATGGGCGGCGTAAAAGAAATACGCTCAGCGGTAGAGCAAGCCCAGTTGGCGCGCACTCAGTATGGCCAGCAAACATTGTTGTTTGTTGATGAGGTTCATCGTTTCAATAAAGCGCAACAAGATGCTTTTTTACCCTATATAGAGAACGGTACATTTGTGTTTGTGGGTGCAACAACAGAGAACCCCTCTTTCGAATTAAATAACGCTTTATTGTCGCGCACGCGCGTCTATTGTTTAAAACGCTTGAGTGACAGTGAAATTGAGCAAGTGCTTGAGCAAGCGCTGAAGCACAAGGATGGTTTTCCCGGTAAAGACATTCAGCTAAACGCAAAACAGTCTTCTTTAATCGCGCGCTACGCTGACGGCGACGCGCGGCGGAGCCTAAATACCTTAGAGCTCGCTATCGATTTAACTCAGCCGGATGGTGATTGTTATGTAATTACTGAGCAGTCTTTAGAGGCAGTGTTCCAGGAGTCTTTAAAGCGTTTTGATAAAGGTGGTGATATTTTTTATGACCAAATTTCAGCTTTGCACAAATCAATACGAGGTTCAGATCCAGATGCTGCATTATATTGGATGCAAAGAATGCTTCTTGCGGGTTGTGATCCTTTTTATGTTGTGAGGCGAGTCGTTCGCATTGCGAGCGAGGATATTGGTAATGCTGATCCTAGAGCGCTTCAGTTGAGCTTGAATGCTTGGGAAGCGCTAGAGCGCCTAGGTCAGGCAGAAGGAGAATTAAGCCTCGCACAAGCTATCATTTATTTAGCGTCGGCACCGAAAAGTAATGCAGTATATAACGCGTATAAAGCGAGTTATGTGGATGCAAAAAAGGGATTGGATGAAGAGGTACCAATGCATCTTCGAAACGCACCGACTCCGTTAATGAAGGATTCTGGTGCAGGTGAAAGTTATCGATATGTGCACGACGAACCCGATGCGTTTGCCGCAGGGGAGAGTTACTTGCCGAAATCAATGCATAGGACACGATACTATTACCCAGTTTCGCGCGGACTAGAATTAAAAATCGAGGATAAACTGTCGCGTTTAAGAGTGTTAAATGAGGCCTCATCCAAGCAACGCTATGAAAACTAGACAAAAACGTGAGAATTGTGTTTGTTTTACGCTGGTGAACATGCAGCCGAGCACATTTTTTTCGTTGTAAACTCGTTATGATTGTTCGCTAAGTTTTTGGAGATATTTTTGTGTTAGTTAGGTTTCAAGTTTATTTTGCGTTGTTAATTTGCATTGGGATGGCACTACCGGTCGTTGCAGATACGCAGCGCTATCCATACTATGTCGGCGTTGGGGTTTTTGCGACGAAGATGGACTTATTGCCAGAGCGTGACATGCGTTCTCGACTATCTATTTTTATTGAGCAAGAAGATCGTAATGCCGAGTTTCAAGGTGAAGATACGCTTGTTTGGGATGACGCAGGAGACGGTCATAAAATTTACTTTGGCGTTGCGGCCAGTGATGATTGGGATTGGGAAGCGGGTTACATAGATTTTGGTGACAGCACGGCAACACTGAAAGCTAGGGTAACGAATGCAAGCTTTACCATTGCTAATGTCACCACGAGCGCAAAAGCTGAGGGATGGTTCGGGAACGTGCAGTATTCGCCGCGTATTTATGAAAACTTAGATGCCACGATTAAATTCGGTTATATGCGCTGGGATGGTTCAAAGAATTCATACTATACAGCTGAGGACGACCCTGTTACACCAAGGCGTCAGCAAATTACTATCTCTGGTATTGACGAATTTTTTGGCCTCGGTTTAACGTATGAGCTAACCGAAAGGTGGGTTATCCGGGCTGATCTAGATCGTTATGCATTAGGCGAAGATGAAATAGATATTTTTGGGCTATCTGCTCAACTATGGTTTTAGGCGCTGTATCTGGTCGCCAGCTCTACTGATCCTGCGTTCTTATTAAACTCTGTTTCAGAGTTTACACTAAAACTTCAAGTCAGGCGGAGCGAAGCGATGTCCAGCGGTTTCGATAAGCTCGCCGAAGTGCAGCAGGGCTTCCTCGCAGTGATGTCGCGCTGCCACTGAAATGCCGACCGGTAGGCCATCCGCGCTCAAGCCACTCGGTATAGTGAGGACCGGATTGCCAAGTAAATTGTAAAACATAACGAACATAAAGCAGTACTCGAGATACGCATAACGCTCCCCTTCAAATAAAATATCCTTGTGCCGATGATTGTGCTCGAATGCAGGTCCGATGTTCGTCGGTGATAAAATGAAATCATAGCGGTCAAACACCCTTGAGAATTCCGCACTACACTCTTGCTGCTCATGCAAGGCTTCCGAAAAATCTTTAAAGTCTAGACCCAAGCCGGCCTTCAGTTCTTTCTTCGTATCAATTCGAGAGGTTCGTTTTAAGTCTTTAACGAATTGCAGATAAACGAGCTTTCGAATAGCCCAAGGAAAGTCTTGTCCGACAGAAAAGCCGAATAATTTTGACCAGGTCTTAAGAACTTTATCGGTGAGTTTTTCATCGATTTTTATTTCTTCGACCTGTGCGCCTGCGAGCTCAAGAGTTTTAATAATGCGTGCCAAACCCTGCTGTGTTGTATTACTGCATTTAAGTCCCAATAATTCGTTATACCACGCTATTTTATAACCTTCTAAATTCGGAAGTTGACGTGTTTGTTTTTCTAGCTGTAAATACTGTTGGTAATCTGTTCGTGGCGTATAACACACCGAATAAGCTGTCCGTAGATCGGCCATAGATCTCGCAAGTGGTCCGGTTGAATTCAGCGCTGTATATCCTTTTCCTTTGCCCGGTAAGGGTGGGAAATGGCCATCTTGTGCGTGCCCGTTATTGGTGGGTTTTATACCGAAAACGCCGCAAAAATTTGCAGGATTTCGAATCGATCCGCCGATATCACTACCGATTTCTAAATTGGTAAATTCGGCCGCCAAGGCGCTTGCGCCGCCACCTGTGCTGCCGCCAGGTGTGCGCTTGACATCGAAAGGATTATTACAGGTGGCATAGAGTGGGCCAAAGGTCTGGCAATCCGCGAGTAGCATTGGAACATTGGTTTTACCTAAAATTATCGCGCCAGCACTTTGTAAGCGTTGTACCAGAATAGAGTCAAAATCTGTTTTATGGTTGCGCATAAGGGGGTAGTTAATGGTAGTCGGGCTGTTTTGCATTGCGAAGCATTCTTTTATTGTGACAGGAATACCGAACAGAGGGAGGTCTTGCTGCGCTTCGCGATTGGCATCCAGTTGCCGGGCTTTAGCAAGGGCTGCATCCTTTGTTGAGTGAACAATTGCATTAAGTGTGGGGTTATACCGATCAATATGAGTTAGCCTCTCGAGTATGGCCTCTTCTACAGATATATTTTTGTGGCGGTAAGCTTTTAGCTGGTCTGAAATCGAGAGAAAGCGCATGAGAAAGCCTGTTATTTTTGTTGGTATTTCTATCTAAATTTAAGCTGCTAGATTAGACGTTTATCAGAGAGTGAGCAATGTGGTTTTATGTTTATGGTTACGCAATAAACGGCAGGTTAACAAGTTTTTTTTTGGCGCCTTGCGGATGATAACGCTTTAGTTTAAGCACCATTAGCGTGGGTTGCGCATGTTTTTTTCCTGTCTCGGTTTGCTATATTGTTCTACCTAAATATACTTACGCACCTAATGCATAAAAACACTGACCATTGCTGGTCTTTGGTTATCTATATCGATCTTGCTTATGTTTTGGTTTATTCATATTGCTGAGTTTGCAATGTTCGCGTTACTAGCAATGCTCTGTTGGCGCGTGGGTGCGCTCGCTCGTGAAACGAGACAAAAACCAAGTAAGACGATTTTTGGGGCAAGTGACGCAGCACCTCCTCTCGTTGGCGAAAAGCTTACCTTAATTCCGCCATCTCGTTCCGGTGATACGGAAACCAAGGCTGATCGCAAGCAAAAAGTGCTAAAGCACTATATTGACGACTATCTAAATTAGCTTAACGTCTTTCAGGGGCGGCTATGAGAGATAGAGCGCTCGATACCCACGTTTACTGTTCGGCGTTTGAGAAACAAAAATAGGCCTTTATCGTCACCGATTAGGCCGCTTCTTTGCTTTGGCTATTTTGATATTTCGTTAAGCGCATATCCGAGAATTCTGGTTCGCGCATTTCCTTTACCCATTGCCCCCACGTATAAGGCCACAGGATCGGGTCGCCTTTTTTATCTAGATACCAGCTCTGACATCCACCTACCCATGCGGTCCCCTTCAAGCCGTCTTTGATATAAGCGTTAAAGGTTTGAACCGCTTCAGGCGTTGCTTCAGCCTCGTCATACTCAGAGCGCTGCCAGGCTTCAATCATTTTCAGGATATAACCGCATTGAACCTCGCTCATCGCGATAACAGAGAAGTTACCGATAGGCGTATTCGGACCATGCATTAAAAAGAAGTTTGGGTAGTTTGGCATCATCATAGAGCGATAAGTCTTTATTTGATCAGACCATGCATCGTCAATATGCAAGTCTGCACGCCCAATTAAGTTCATTGGGCGCATGTAATTCATTGGATGGAAGCCTGTCGATAGCACGAGCACGTCTAGCTTGTGTATGACCCCGTCTTTCGTTCGTACCCCATCTTCGGTGATGCATTCAATATTCTCTGTAATCAAATGAGCGTTCGGCTTCTGAATGGCTTTATAGTAGGTCGTATTGACCACGATCCGTTTGCAGCCTACTTGGTAATTTGGTCTCAGCTTTTCTCGCAGCGCTTTGTCTTTTATCGACAAAAGTAGGTTGAGTTTGCACCACCACGAAATAAGGTGCTTCTGTACGAAATGCCCGGTAACTGCTTTTGTGAAAAAATGCTCCATAAAAAAGACAGAGAAGTTACGCGACAACCTAGCAAGTGAAGGAAACCGATTCATGAGCTTTTTTAATCGATCAGGATTGCGGAAGTTTTTTAATGGCAAGACCCACTGAGGTGTGCGCTGAAATACTGATACATCAGCGCCGGAGTCAACCAGTTCAGGGATGGATTGGCAAGCAGTAGACCCAGTGCCGATAACGCCAACCTTGGTGCTCGGGCCTATCTCTTGGTCATGATTCCATTGTGCTGTATGGAACATTTCCCCTTTGAAATTTTCTAAGCCTTTGATATTCGGGAATGCTGGATGGTGCAAAATGCCAGTGGCACAAACAACAAAATCGGCCTCATAATGTCTGTTCTGGCTCGAGGTTACTTGCCATTTATTGTTTTCGTAACGCGCATCAGTCACCGCCTCGTTAAAGCGAATGCAACGATTAACATCATACTTATCCGCAACACCTTCAAAGTAGCCTTGAATCTCATCCCCATGCGCAAAGAAATGACTCCAGTTCGGATTGAGCTCAAACGAGTATGTATACATGTGCGCAGGCACATCGCATGCTACACCAGGGTATGTGTTCTCTCGCCAAGTACCGCCAATCCGCTCTTTCTTTTCGAGAACGGTTATGTCTTCAATTCCTGCTTTGCGCAGTTTAATGACCATTAGAATGCCGGTCATGCCTGCACCAATAATAAGTACAGAAGGTTTACGCGAAGTCACATCCATAATGTTTGCCTTATAAAGACCTAAAGGTTTTGCCAGGTCGGTGATGCCTAATATATGCCCAATGTAATGCATTTCAGTAAACCTGCTCAATGTTCAATTGTCAGTCACACTTGTGATTTTCAGACAAGTGCAAAACAAGATTGAAGCTCAGTTAACAGGGAAGTCTTCGGTAACTTAATGCATTTTTAATGAAACGTCTGCAGGCGTTCATCCTGCATTAATTGCGGGAAGCTGAAGCGAATAAAGTCCATCCTAGATCTTACTTCACTGTTTTGATTCATTGATTTTAAGTAGCTTAAGTGCTTCAGGCTCGCTTCCGTAAATTGCTCTCTGAAGGTTTCGTTAGCCATTTTGTCTTGGCCGCCGAGCTCCGCGAGCTTCGCGAAATCCCAAAACACCATTCCCTGCTCAACTTCTGAACCTTGGTTCAAATTATAGTTTGCACGTTCATTCAGTGTTTCGGTGTAACCGGGTTGCTGTTCGATACGCGAAGCTAATTCTTTAAAATTATCGCTATTAAAGGTTGTCCCGTTCTCATCAGTTAATTCAAAATTCATCATGTTGCTAAGAAATCTTAGGGTATTTAAATAATCAGTGCTACCCAAGACATTATTCTCACCCATATAAACTTGTGCTTGCGAAAAGGTTTGTTGTGCTGAGCGAAGCATCTCTTGTGTGTTGATATCACTTGGCTTCAATTTATGAATTTCAAATAGTTGCCATAATGCACCATGCAATTGGCCCTCTTCATTTACGAGGTAGTCGAAAATCCCTTCATGCACTGTTACAAGGCCTTCTACTGCGGCCTGACGTTGCTCTGGATTGCTGCTTTCGCTAAGCAACAAATTAAATAAGCTCAACGCATTTTCGTATTCATAGCTCGTTACAGCGGTTTGCGCATCATTAAGCACTTGGGCAAATGAAGTTGATGTTTGAGCGCTTGCCTCAGTAGAGTTTTCATTGAGTAAAGCTTCATCAGGAACAACGGGCTCTAGCCCAGCGGCGATCAAACGCTCATTTGCCTGTGCTAACAGACTTTTTATCGGTTTAAGTGAATCTTTAGGTATTTTATTCTGCAAGTTAATCGCATCATTTTTCATCGCGACAGTAGAGGTGATTGGTTTACTTTGTTGGTGCTTGGGTGTCGCAATAAATTGTGCAACGCCGAATCCAACGATGGCGCCAAATACAATAAGGAGATACGGTTTGACTTGCATACATTTTTACTCTAATTCGTTTTTTTGATGATTACATCACCCAGCGTCGGTCAATCTAATCGTTTGATTTAAATCGTGTCTTGTTGAGTTTATTTAGGTCTATATAAATATCATGAACCAATTTATGAGCTTGCTCAACTTTGCCGAGATACAAGTGATTATCTGACTCGGTACTTGAAGGGGGGCTGCGCATCAGAAAAGCATTTGATGCTAGCTGGTTACTTTTTAGCTTAGGATTTTTACTGTTCGTAGGTCACATATGGAGGAGATGAAATAAAAATTCTAAAAAACTACTAGATGATAATGATTATCATTAATATAATATCGCCTTTTATGGCGAGTTTTTAGGTTGCAGGCATGACAGACATCTTATTAGTTTTTGGGACAGACACGGGCAATACCGAAGAAGCTGCTGAAAAAATTCAGCAAGCTTTTTCAGATGAAGGACACTTTGTTGAAATCATGGATGTAAATGATTGTTCTGTCGATCGTATTAATGATGCGGATATTTTGATTTTCGGCTGTCCCACTTGGGACTTTGGTGGTATCCAAGAGGACTGGGAAGCGTTTCAGCCGGAGCTGGAAAGTGCGGATCTTGAGGGTAAACGCGTCGCGCTATTTGGGCTAGGCGATCAATTTGGCTACGGTGACTATTTTATTGACGCAGTAGGGTGGTTACATGAAATCATTCATCCAAAGAAAGCCATAATCAAAGGTTATTGGTCTACCGAGGGCTATGATTTTACCGATAGTCGAGCATTAAGTGAATGCAAGACTTTTTTATACGGCTTGGCTATTGATGAAGACCAACAGTTTGAGCAATCTGATGAACGCATTAATGCCTGGGTCGCTCAATTACTCAGTGAATTTCAATTGGAAGAGGCTGCTTAACATGTGTCGTAAAATTACGAAAGTTGCTGAACAAAACGACTATCAGTGGATAGGTATTTGCAGCCATGGTTCAGGTCATATTTATTGGCGCACCGTTCATGTCTGCATTCAGGCGACTAAGTTAGACGATTTGATGAATCAAGCGTTGGCAAAGCGTTTGCCGGTAGAAAAACACACAGGTTATTACCTACTCTGGTTAAATAATGTTGCTATTCGTTTGACCGCCGCAGATTATAAAGAAATTCAGGAGCTATTCGCATTCGCCGCCACTGGCGAAAGCGCACAACTAATACATGGTGAGTGTAAAGAAAGGTCTGAGACAACGGTCTTGCATTAAGCACGTGATTCGCTAAAAGTATTGAACAAAAAAAGGGGCTGTAAGCCCCTTTTTTTAGTTTGTCCAGGCTTCGCTCCGCTGCCACAACTGCTCAGCTAGTGTCTCATCAAGTGCCAGCTTGCTGGGTTTCTTTTTCATGCACTTGTCATAATAAAGTCCGGTCTCTCCTGCAATGTTGGCGTGGCTTACACAATGAAGAGTCGTTGCGGCGCCGTCCTCAGCGCTAATCATAAATTTTTTAATCACCCAACGTATTGGTGCCGGAACAGAGCGCCAGACGTCTGAAGCCACTACACCTGGATGTAATGAATAGGTAGTGATACCGGTGCCCTCGAGACGTTTTGCTAGCGCTTTGGCGTGCAGTACATTGGCTAATTTCGAGACTTCATACTCGGGTAGACCCGTCTTGCTTTTACTGGGTTTTGTGAGGGCGTTCCAGTCGATTACTTTCGCCTTATAATGGGCCATGCTTGCCACATTTATAATGCGCGCGTCGCCTGACTCTTTTATTCGGTCGAGCAAAAGATTCGTCCATAAAAAATGACCAAGATGATTCACCCCGAAGGCGAGTTCAAAGCCTTCCTTTGTTTGGCCTTTACTACCCGCGAGTCCAGCATTGTTTATCAGTACATGGATTGGACGACCTGAGGCCAAATACCGAGTCGCGGTCTCCCGAACACTGGCCAGTGAGGACAGATCTAAGGCTTCAAAAAAAATCTTCGCGTTACCTGTTCCATTTTTTATTGCCTCAATCACCGGTAGCGTTTTTTCCTCCGACCGGCAGGCCATCACAATTTCCGCGCCTCGAAGCGCTAGATCATAGGCTGTCGCGCGACCAATTCCGGTATTGGCGCCGGTGATAAGAACGGTTTTTCCATGAAGATCTTTTGACATTTGTTGAGTAATCCTTGTGAAATTTAGAGCGTTGCATTTACTAAAGTATTGTATTGGCGAAGGCTCTAGTAATCGATTTGAAAAACATGTTGTTTGCTAGCAAAAGGCGCTAGCTTCAATTCCGATCATCGACCACTACAGGTAGTCCCGTAAGGAAGCTTGCATGCATAATGCAGGCTAGGCCAAATGGGTAGCGGTTAAGTAGTATGCGGTGGTCATTTACGTAAACAGAGCTTAGCGTTTATCGATGGATTAAAACAAGTAAATGCTTTAATCGCGCTTTCTTGTTGCGGCGAAATTATTTGGTCTGTAGGGGGCCATGTAGGATTAAAAAGCAGGAACCAAGACTATGGAGAACATAGCCTTGGTCGTTTATTTGTTAGTCTTCACTACCAATTACTTTGTATATCAAGGCACCTATTGCGGCACCAATAATCGGTGCTATCCAGAATAGCCAAAGTTGTGCAGTGGCCCAATCGCCGACAAATACGGCGACCCCTGTGCTGCGTGCTGGATTCACCGATGTATTCGTGACGGGGATGCTTATTAGGTGAATCAACGTGAGGCATAAACCAATAGCGATTGGGGCAAGGCCTGCAGGTGCCCGACCATCGGTCGCACCAAGAATGACAACAAGGAAAATAGCTGTCATGACGACTTCACATACCAAGGCCGCAGTCAGACTGTAGCCACCGGGTGAGTGATCGCCAAAACCATTTGATGCAAACCCCGCCGAGACATCGAACCCAGCCTGGCCACTAGCGATCACAAATAGAACACCGCCCGCAGCAATACCACCTGCCACCTGCGCAATGATGTAGGGCACCAAGTCACTAGCAGGAAAGCGACCTCCTAGCAGTAAGCCAACAGAAACAGCAGGATTCAAATGGCAGCCTGAAATATGACCGATAGCGAAAGCCATGGTCAGTACCGTTAAACCGAAAGCTAGCGAGACGCCCAGTAAGCCAATCCCAACCTCTGGAAAAGCGGCTGCTAAGACTGCGCTGCCGCAACCACCTAGAACTAACCAAAATGTACCAATAAACTCAGCAAGATATTTCTTCATTGAACCCCTCACGTAAAATTTAAGTAGGAAATAGGGACTGCATCGCGTGCCCAATACTCACCCAGAATTTTCCCGAAAAATGACGGCACGTATTGTTCAGTATGTTCGGTTTTGTTGAAATGTCTAGTAGCTGAATTCGGGGCCAATCGGATGCGCCTATTAGTTTATGCGCACCTATTTCTGCCATCCAATAAAGTAAAATTGTCAATGATTTTGAGCGTTAAGTATTTGCATCAATTTGTATCAACAGATGTTTGGCGTAGCATGTTGATAAGTCTGTGAGTCTGTAAATCCTCTGGTATGAGTGTGATTAGCTGCTCGGCATATGTTAGGGCTTTTTGCGTTTGGCCGAGTTGTAACAGCAAGGGCAGCACCGCATAAGTCATTCGAGGATTTTTAGGCGCGAGCTCGCGCGCGGCCTCGAAGTTTTTCAAGGCCTCCTCCGGTTGCCCTTGATCTTGAAGCAAGGCGCCGAGCGTGAAAAAGTAATTTGGATTATCTGGTGATAGTTCTGTCGCCTTGCCCAGATGTGCGAGCGCCAACTCCTTATCGCGCTGACGGATACGCGTCAGGCCTAACGCGAAATACACCTCAGCTGCGTCTGGATTAACGGTTAATGCTTGGTTTAGAACATTTATACCCTGTGCAGCGTTATTCGAGAATTCCATGATCCTCGCCAACGCTAAATAGGCAGGTAGGTATATTGGTTCAATAGCTATGGCGGTTTTATAGTGTCTGACAGCATTGTCGAAATTGCTAAGATCGCGTTCTAAATTTCCAAGATTAGTGTGCGCAAAACCTCTATCGGCTTGGTAATTTTGCATACTGCGATATTCTTCTAATCCGTTTTTAATCGTTTGCTCTGCTTGCTTGGGAATTGACGACATTTGACTAGCGGCGGCAAGCGCGCGCGATCCTCGCGCGCGAATATTCATTTGATTATCGTTAATAAGAGGCTCAAGTAATTGCCATTTTTCGGGATTAGAGTAGGGTGCTGCTGCGTCGATCGCAGCGAGTCTAAACTGTGGTTCTGTGCTCTTTACCGCCGTCTCGATAGCACGCATTGAGTCGGGATGCGGATAGTTTGCTAAACGGCTGAGCGCAGACGCGCGTACGATAGTTGCTTGAGTATCGTCCGTAAACACTGTTAATAGCTTTTTATGTCCACGCGGAAGCGTATTATCTGCGTCATGGAAGGCGTAAGCGAAGTGATTTAAGCTGGCGTCTTTAAGCTGCGGATACCACTTGTCGAGGGCTTTGCTTGCCCATTTTGCATCTTGATTGGTATGGCAATTATTGCATGCGTTCGGCGCACCCGTGTCTCGGGTCAGATGCGGGCGTGGTATTGAGAATTGATGATCTCGCCGTGAGTCGACGCCCATATAAACCGTCGCTGGCATATGACAGTTCACACATTTTGCGGCGTCTGTTCCTGCCTTATGCATGTGGTGCGTTGGCTTGTCATAGTTTTTCGAGTCATGACATTGCGTGCAGACCTGATTTCCTTGAACGTATAGTTGCCCGCCATGCGGGTCATGGCAATTCGTACAAGTCACGCCAGCGGCGTACATTTTACTCTGAACAAATGAACCCCAAACAAAATTTTCGTCTGCTACCTGCCCATCCACATGGTAGAACTCAGGTTTCAGTAGGACGGTTTCAAGCGCGCGATTGAGAAAGTCAGGCTCCGCTCGGTCACTAATAGCGTTACGTCGCGCATGACAGCCTGCGCAGACTATAACCTGGTCTGATGAACGACGTTTTGAAATAGGGTTTAACTTACCTTGACTGTCGGTTTTAAA
>ENA-OSET01000801-OSET01000801.1-sediment-metagenome-genome-assembly--contig:-NODE-801-length-34390-cov-24.000291_pt1 | contig 34390 bp, 30 predicted proteins | sample MGYA00237882_ERZ534229 | MGnify/ENA primary metagenome ERZ534229 (study PRJEB26408, sample SAMN06266212) | sediment metagenome | isolation source: Hudson Canyon methane seep mesocosm | place... | reverse complement strand
TGGTAAGTTGTTTATTTGCACCCGCCTGAATACTAAAACTATCGTCAACCGCAACCACTGCGTCATCAATCCCGTCAACCGCGACACTCACCGTAGCGTCAAATACAGCGCCACTTGAATCCTGCAGACTATAAGTGACTTCGGTGACAACCGACTCGCCCGCTTTTAAGTACGAGAATTCACCGCTTGGGTTAAAACTATACGAACCGTCCGTATTCAAAATGAATTGACCACCTTGGGAGCCGGCTACGATTTGCCCAACTTCAGACGATTCACCGTTGATCGCCACTACACTCGCACCGCTAACATTGCCACCATCGTTCGCAAACAAAGCGCCAGCGCCTTCGTTTATTTCATCGTCTTGTGTCGTTACTTGTGTTTCATCAACAGGTTTAATAGCCGCGGCAGGCTTTGTGCCGTTTACAGTAACTGTCACCGTTGCTTGAGACGTATTCCCATTGGCGTCGGCAACCGTATACGTGACTGAAGTCTCGCGTGTCTCACCGACATATAAATCGTCAAAACCAATATCCGACGAAAAAATCATTGCTCCATTCGATAGCAACCTAAAGGTTCCACCGTCAGAGCCCTCGAAATCAGTCCATTTATTTTTTTTGAGCGTCTGACCGTTCACCTCAGTAATATTCAAAGCATCACCGTCAGCGTCAGTATCATTTTGAAGCAGGCTATCACCGTTACCAAAATAAGGTGAGCCAAAGGCCATGATGCCGTTCTTTAAACCAGCATCCACAGAAAAAACGTCGTTGTTTGCAATCGGATTCGACATTGGAATGAGCTCCTAGCTGTTTTGTTATTTTCCTTTTGGCTACCGGGCGTTTCCAAACTAAAATCTGTTAAGGCTACTCGCTAGCATGAGCGTCATTAAAAGAGACGTTTTGTGCCCCTAAGAACGCTAAAAATTTTACTGTGACAGGTATACATCACAATTTTTAACAATTTAAAACATTTAGAATTATTTCGAATCACCAATTTTAGGTATATTCGATTTTTTTTAAAATTATTAAGAATAAATGGTTATCACTCGAACAAAATGTCCAGACATCGTGGTGATATATGCAGTTTAGGGGGCTTAATAAAGAAAACATTCCCTGTGCTTGGCGGCGCACTCAGATTAAAATCTTGGCACCCATTATCACAAATTCCATCTTTTCCGACGGTAACATAAATTTACAACGTTTTAGTCGTGATTTTTCTGAATGAATTAAAGATGAGATGAGCGTCACAAAACGAATAGAAACTGCGAAACAACAAACGATCAATTAAGTAACGAATTGAATTTGAAAAAGATCAGTGCAACGTAAGAAATACTCGAAACTAAACATCATCTTCGCACATAAAAAAACTTCGCTAACCCTCGATTAAACTTACATATCCGGGCGCAATATCCTTATCTATGTAGGCCATACCCAGTTTACTTAAATATTCTTGTCGGTCCGCTTTCATCAAATCAATATCCAGCACACCTGCCTCGTTATCTTGATAAAGTTTAGCGAGATAGGCCATAAAGTGCTCACCTTCTTTCACCATCAGCAGACCTGCTCCGCCAACATCTGGCTTTACCAGTGTTTGTTGATCTTCTGGCAACTTCACTTCAAATACAACAGGGCTTTCATCACCCTCAACACGCACACTGCGACGACGAACGGTTTGCTCTGCCCAGTAAAAAGCTAACTCTTTACTTTGCGTTAAGAACACCGGTTCGCGTTGCTCTGTGTAGTTATTCCCGATGGTCGCCATAGTACTCTTCGCCGCTTGATTCATTTCTCTATCGCCTGAGCGTCGCAGCCCAGAACCATTTATAGACCCAACTAACGCAGAAGAGGTGCCGTGATACCAGACATCACTTATTGCAAAACCGTTTTTACTGAGTAAATCTTTTGCATCGCGTAAGCTATTTGGAATATCAGTCATAAGGATTCTCGCGGTCTATTAATAAGAGGTTAATCAAAAACGCTAGTCTAGAACAATTTTGAAAAACTCAGGTTTAGTTTTAAGCCTTTTTAAAGAGGCGATAAAAAAGGCGACTCCTCTTTATAAGTAGTCGCCTTTTACGTACCTTAAACGTCCGGTTCAGAACGCCTAACTAGTCAGCATTAAGCTATTAAAACTGGTTAGAGGTATTCTTCGCACCGCCAGCTTTAAGCGCATTCTCACCCGCATAGTACTCTTTATGGTCATCACCGAGGTCAGAACCAGCCATGTTTTGGTGCTTAACACACGCAATACCCTGACGGATCTCTTTACGTTGAACACCCTCAACATAACCTAACATCGCTTTTTCACCAAAGTACTCTTTCGCTAGATTGTCTACAGACAACGCAGTAGTGTGGTAAGTCGGTAGCGTAATCAAGTGATGGAATACGTTCGCTTCACGCGCTGTATCAGCTTGGAAAGTTTGCACACGCGCATCGGCGATCGACGACAACTCTGTCTCGTCATACTCAGCAGACATTAAGTTGTCACGGTCGTATGCGGCAACATCTTTGCCTTCTGCAACAAACGCATCATAAGTTTGCTGACGGAAGTTTAGTGTCCAGTTAAACGATGGCGAGTTGTTGTAAACGAGTTTCGCATCTGGATGAACTTTTCTAACTTCGTCCATCATGCCTTTGATCTCGTGTACAGTTGGCACGGCCGTTTCGATCCAAAGTAGATCTGCACCTGCATTAATTGCTTCGATACAATCAAATACACAACGCTCATGCCCAGTACCTTGACGGAACTGGTACAAACCTGAAGGTAACCGCTTAGGACGTACAAGTTTGCCATCGCGATTGAAAACAACATCACCTTGCGCCATATCGGCTACGTCGATCTCTTCAACGTCTAGGTAAGAGTTATACACATCGCCTTGGTCGCCAGGCTCTTTAACCACGGCGATTTCTTTAGTGAGGCCCGCACCTTCTGAGTCGGTACGTGCAACGATTACACCATCATCCACACCAAGCTCTAGGAAAGCATAACGCAATGCGCGTAGCTTGTTATGAAAGTCAGCATGTGGAACCGTCACTTTACCGTCTTGGTGACCACATTGCTTTTCATCCGCAACTTGGTTTTCAATTTGTAGACAACAAGCGCCTGCTTCAATCATTTGCTTAGCCATTAGGTAAGTTGCTTCAGCATTACCAAAACCGGCATCGATATCCGCAACGATTGGCACAACGTGCGTTTCGTGATTGTCGATTTGAGATTGAATATCCGCTTCCAGCGCCGCATCGCCTGCTTCACGTGCTTTGTCTAAAGCTCGGAAAAGACCGCCTAACTCGCGCGCATCCGCTTGACGCAAGAACGTATATAGCTCTGAAACTAGGCTCGCTACTGATGTTTTCTCATGCATTGACTGGTCAGGAAGTGGACCAAAGTCAGAACGCAATGCCGCAACCATCCAACCTGATAGGTATAGGTAACGACGCTCAGTTGAACCAAAATGTTTTTTGATTGAGATCAATTTTTGTTGACCCACAAACCCATGCCAGCAACCCAAAGACTGTGTGTACTTTGTCTTGTCTTTGTCAAACGCTGCCATGTCGCGACGCATAATGCCTGCGGTGTACTTAGCGACATCTAGGCCAGTTTTGAATTTATTTTGCGCACGCATACGCGCTGCAGATTCAGGGTTAATCGCGTCCCATGTAGCGCCAGCTGCGTCTTTTGACGCCGCAACTGCTTTAATGTCGTCTTGATATTGTGACATGTGTATACCTCAAAGGTAGGGTTGAAGCCTTCCTCGTTGTTGAGCAACCGGTGGCAAACTTACAACGAAGCGGGCAATAAAATAAGTCGGCCGCAATTCTATAGAATAGGCCACTATAAATAAAATATATTGGCTCTATACTGGCTATACAGTAGATGAATAAACGGTATTTTTTTCGTTAAAACCACTCCGCTCTCATCTCGCTCGTCACTGCACTCATTGAGAGTAATAATGCAGCTTGGGTATGAATTTGCGGCAATTCCCAATCAAAAAAGAAACGCGCCGCCTGTAACTTACCCAAATAGAAGTTTGCCTCATCCTCATGGAGGTTTTGTGGCGTGCAAGCGTTCACTGCAATATTGGCTTTACGAAACCATATCCACGCCATAACCACACGGCCAAACATATCGAGATATTCACTCGCATTAGCGAGCGCCAACTCGGTTTCCGGCAACAATTTCATGGCAAGACCTTGCGTAACCTTATTCAACTTATCGAGGGCTTCCCCAAGTGGTTTCGCAAGTTCAGCGATCGCCGGATTAGCATTTTCAATATCTGCTACCACCAATAACGCCCATTCCCGATAGGCAGCGCCCTGCGCCTGTACCACTTTACGACCCAGTAAATCTTGCGCCTGAATACCTTCCGTCCCTTCATGTATCGGGTTTAAACGGTTATCACGGTAATACTGCTCAACCGGGTATTCGCGTATATAGCCGGAGCCACCCAACACCTGTATCGCTAATTCATTGGCCTTTAACCCATATTTTGATGGGTACGATTTGATTATAGGCGTAAGCAGGTCTAACACTTGTGCTGCGCGTTTGCGTTCATCGTCATCGGCCGCGGTTCGCGTATCTTCATGCAAACTGGATGCATACAGACATAACGCTAATGAACCCTCTGAATAAACTTTTTGCGCAAGCAACATACGTTTCACATCAGCATGTTCGATAATATTTACTTGCTTAGTCTTGGGGTCTCGTTGCGAGGGTAAGCGACCTTGTGGCCGGCCTTTTGCGTAATCTAGAGAATATAAATAGCCTTGATAACCGAGCACGGACGCGCCCATCCCAACACCAATTCGGGCCTCGTTCATCATCTGAAACATATAGGATAGGCCTTTATGTGGCTCACCCAATAAATAGGCTTCAGCACCCTCAGCTTCACCAAAACTAAGCACAGTAGACGTTGTATTTCGATACCCCATCTTATGCAGTAAGCCAGCCAAGGCAACGTCATTACGTTCTCCTAACGAGCCATCCTCATTCACCAAAACTTTTGGGCAAATAAAGAGTGAAATACCTTTAGTACCCAGCGGAGCTCCTTCTATGCGAGCCAAAACCATGTGCACGATATTGTTGGTAAGGGATTGATCACCGCCGGATATATAAATTTTTTGACCAAATATGCGGTATGTACCGTCGTTTTGCGGCACAGCCTTTGTCGTAATGTCGGCAAGCGCCGAACCCTGAGCCGGCTCAGTGAGCGCCATCGTACCAGCAAATTCGCCCGTCTTCATGCGAGAAAGATAGCGATCTTTTTGAGCGTCTGTACCAAACGAATCAATCAAATTTCCCGCGCCAATCGTCAGAAAACTATACCCGCTAGACGCAACGTTAGCGGCCGTAATATAGGCCATTGCAACGCGTAATATTATGTCAGGCAACTGCATGCCACCATCTTCAAAATCATAGTGCGCCGCCAAAAACCCAGCTTCAGCAAAGGCATCCCATGCAACTTTCACCTCAGGAATCATCTGCACTGTTTTACCATCAAAGGTAGGCTCTTGCTGGTCGCCTTTCGCGTTGTGGTTAGCGAAATACTTTTCCGCTATTTTTTTTGCTGTTTGAATGCTTGCATCAAACACTTCTTTTGAATGCTCCGCATACTTCGTTCTCTTTAACAGTTCTTCAGTATTTAGAAACTCGTATAAAAGAAATTCAATATCGCGTTCATTCAGCAATTGAATCATTTATTATTCTCCATGATGATTACGCCACAATTCGCATGTCTGTTTGCCACAGACGAAATTTAGACGAGCCATTAAGCCCACTCAACTATGCAAACACAAGCAAAAAAAGAAATAGATACGCTCATCTCCGCGCAATGGATTATTTGTGTCGATGATGACAATCGCGTCCTACAAAACTACAGTGTGGCGATTGATCAAAAACTAATAATTGATATTTTGCCGACCCAAGAGGCGAAGCAAATTTTTCGACCAAGTACACAATATGACCTACCAACCCATGCCCTTATACCCGGGTTAATAAACGCGCATGGGCATGCAGCCATGACTTTGTTGAGAGGTATTGCGAACGATCTTCCGCTTATGGCGTGGCTAGAAAATTATATCTGGCCGGCTGAAGGGAAATGGGTGAACGCTCAGTTTGTGGCCGATGGTACACGACTCGCCATCGCTGAAATGCTTGCAGGCGGTACAACGACCTTTAGCGACATGTATTTTTTCCCAGAATCGGCGGCCAAGGTATGCGAGGAAGCAGGTATGCGAGCGCAATTTTGCGCCCCTATTTTAGATTTCCCTACCGCATGGGGAAGCGGACCCGATGAGTATATTGCCAAGGCAAAACAGCTAAATGTGGAGTATAAAAACCATCCTTTGATCACTATCGCATTAGGTCCACACGCGCCCTACACCGTGTCGGATCCAGCAATGTGCCAGGTGTTAACCGCCGCGCGTGACACAACAATGCCTATACAGATTCATCTTCATGAAACGCAATTTGAGGTAGAGCAGGCTCTGCAAAACGCAGGTAATCGACCTATCGAGCGATTGCAGAAACTTGGTTTTTTCGATTCGGAGTTTGCATTGCAGTGCGTCCATATGACCACTTTAAATGAGGGCGACATGGCAATACTCGCCGACAGTAATGCCAGCGTAATACATTGTCCCGAATCAAACATGAAGCTCGCCAGCGGTTTTTGCCCCACTAAAGAGTTATTGGAGCATGATGTTACGCTCGCGCTCGGGACAGATGGCGCCGCTAGTAACAATGACCTAGACATGTTTGGGGAACTCCGAACCGCGGCCCTGATTGCAAAAGGTTATAGTGGTGATGCATCGGCAATGAATGCGACACAAGCGCTAAGAGTTGCAACCATTAATGGTGCCAAGGCGCTCGGCATCGATCATACGTGTGGTTCCTTAGAAATTGGAAAAGAAGCAGATATTGCAGCCATTAACCTAGATGCACTAAACTGCCAGCCAAGTTACGACCCATTGGCCGATATTGTTTATAATTGCCAAGCGAATCAAGTTTCTCAGGTTTGGGTCGCCGGCGATTTGAAAGTTAATCATGGCAAGCTTACCGAACTCGACCAATACGCGCTCATCACGACAGCAAAAGAATGGGCTGCAAAAATTAAAGAAGGAATGTCCGCGCAATGACAAATACCAGCGCCCCCTCGCGAAAACACGTAAATGTTGATCAAGAAGAAGTTGCAAAATTTGAAGCGCTCGCGAACCGTTGGTGGGACAAATCAAGCGAATTTAAACCCTTACATGACATTAACCCTTTGCGCGTAAACTACATAGACGAGCGTTGTTCACTTACTGGCAAGCGTGTATTGGATGTTGGTTGCGGCGGTGGCATTCTCTCGGAAGCCATGTTTTTTCGTGGCGCCGAAGTCACCGGCATCGATATGGGAGAGGCCCCTTTAAATGTCGCGAAGCTACACGGCTTAGAAAGTGGTGCAAACGTTGATTACCGCCAAATAACAGTGGAGGAGCTGGCTGAAAATCAACCTGCAAGCTTTGATGTGATCACCTGTCTCGAAATGCTTGAGCACGTCCCCTCACCCGCCTCAATTATCCAAGCTTGCACCACGCTACTAAAGCCCGGCGGGCAACTGTTCTTAAGTACAATTAATCGAAACCCAAAGGCCTACTTATTTGCCATTATCGGTGCAGAAAATATTTTAAAGATGTTGCCAAAAGGTACACATGATTTTAAGAAATTCATCAAACCGTCTGAATTAAGTAGTTTTGTGCGGGCCGCGGCGTTAGATTTTAAAGATCTTTGTGGCATGACCTACAACCCGTTATTGAAAGAATATAAATTAAGCAGAGATGTAGACGTTAATTATCTCATGCACGCTAGCAAACCTAATATAGAAAATTAAATGCTCATGGTAGATTGCGTACTATTTGATCTAGACGGCACACTCGTTGATACCGCTGCCGATTTTGTTGAAGTTTTAAACATACAACGCTTGGCGCATAACCTGCCCCCTTTGGATGCTTTGACGATAAGAAATACGGTATCTGATGGCTCCCGTGCATTAACAAAACTCGCGTTCGGTGGCGAGCCCGGCGAACCAAATTTTGAACAAAACCGGCTAGAATTACTGAAGCTCTATGAGGCCGAGGCGGGCAAAGCAGCGTTGCTATTTCCCGGCATGCATAAGTTACTAGAAGGGTTCGCACTGAATGCCATTCGCTGGGGCATCGTTACCAATAAACCCCGTCTTTACACAGAACTGTTACTCTCTCGAATGGCCGCGCACAGCCCCATCATCAATGAGTGTAATATCGTTGTATGTGCAGATGACCTTAAGCAGGCAAAACCTCATCCAGAGGGAATTTTAAAAGCGCTGGATGCACTGAATGCAGAACCTGTAAATAGTCTCTACATTGGAGATCATGAGCGTGACATTATAGCGGGCAAAGCTGCCGGCACAGCGACGGTTGCCGTAACATTCGGATACGTTGATGACCCATCTATTATCCCATCATGGAACGCCGACCTTGTGATTAATCATCCCCTAGACTTAAATCCTTTGATCAACCTCTAATTTTGAGGAATAGGTTGCGTTTTTTTGAGCGCAACATGGGCTAATGCAACCTATGCTGTAGTTAACAAAGACATAACAAAGTGACCACTCTATGACCTTAAAAGTCACCGTTGTTGACGACTCAAAGTCAGCACGCATTATGCTTCAACGCATGCTCCAAAAATTATCATGCGATACAAAAACCTTTGAATCAGGCGAGCAAGCCTTGGGGGAATTAGGCGACGGCGTTAACGTTCCAGACTTAGTGTTTATGGATCATATGATGCCGGGATTAGATGGTTTAGAAACGACTGAAAAACTTCGTGAGATAGCAGGCTACCATACCTTACCTATTTTTATGTATACCTCGAAAGAAGATGATGCCTATCACGAAGAAGCGCTTTTACGTGGCGCGAACGGCGTGCTTACGAAACCTGCTGGCGTTGAGGAAGTTGAGGCGATTCTAAATAATATTAGGCTGTTGAAAACAACGACCTCTGGTGAGACGGCCCTCGAGCCAATACCGCTGGAAATTACCGTACCGCCCCAAACAGGGCTTCAAAGCTCCAAAGATCGTGAAAATACGGCGATGGGTTCAACAACAGTTGATCCGGCGCTACTGCGCGACTGGCAAGAGCATTTGCATGCCCAAGCAGCCGATATTGAGAGTTTAAGGAAAAATCTTGCTTCGCTTCAACAAGCTCAAGGCAGCAACACCGACTATTTGAAAGCGCCGGCGCTAAATGATGCGATTCAAAAAGTGCTTGCACAACAACTAACAATGCGGAATCAGGTCGATGAGCAAATTAGTAAATTAAAATCACAAGCACTGGAGTTACCCGAAACCGCGCAAACGCAGATAAAACGTATCACGATTGCTTATGCCAGCAAAGTGGCCGAAAAAGAGGGGGCTAAAGCAGGTAAAGTGATCGCCGAAACAACCGCAGCAAACATTGCATCTGAACTGTTAAATACACAATTTAAGCAGCAACAGCGTGATACAAATAGACTACTGAAAAAGCTGATAAGCGCCACCGTTGTATTTTCCTGTATTTCTATCGCCGCATTGGTACTCAGCATTTTAAACAGTGTTAATTGACTAAAATGAAAAACTCAGCGAATGACAGACCGTTTGCAACACCTGTATTCGAGAAGGGAATACGATGCTTACGAGATAATGTTCGGCAGATTCCTTATCTACGGGCTCGTGGACCAAAGCACTAAAATTAACCAGTGCAAGCGAATTTCACTGAACGCTCTAGTCAAGCAAACAGATAGTCAAGGCGTCTGCCATGGTGCATGCGTCGATCAACCTTCCACCCGATTCCTTAAAATTCCAATTATGCCTTTAGCGCCTTTGCATAACCTTCAATACCTTGAGTGATACCACGCTCTAATGCGGCTTTAATAATACCGGTTGTACCCGGGATTTTAGACTCTAAAACGATGTCATAGTGTAGCTGGCTCTTCCCGTCTTTCTCCGAAAACTCCATACGGCCCATATGATTTTTTATCGGGCTACCTTTGGTGATTTTATAAACAATCAACCTATCTTGCTCATATTCGGTAATCGTTTCTTCGAACCCAGGTAATGGACCAATTTTCATGCGCCGCACAGACCCTAAGCCATTCAACGCGTCGTCACCATCTTTGACACGTTTCGCATTGATGCCGCAGATCTTACCAAAATTTTCATGATCACCGAGATCCTCAAACACTTTTGCGCACGTTGCATCAAATTCAAAAGACATGGAGATTTTTTGTTGTGCCATCCGAAACTTACCTTTTTATAAATATAGTTTTCATTAAAACACGCCTAATTAATACTGCCAAGGCGCCTCATTTATCAAATCTTTCCGTCATTATGTTTCACAAGAAGCCGTAGCTAAGCCTAGGAAACCCGATTACAATACCGAATAAACTGACAGGTTCTAAACCCATGTACGCGTATGAAGCAAACCAAGATCTCTTAAAAGAAAAAGTTATTTTAATCACGGGTGCCGGAGACGGCATCGGTAAAACTCTTGCTCTTAGCTACGCAAAGCACGGTGCAACGGTAATCCTAACAGGTCGTACAGTCGCCAAGCTAGAGCGAGTTTACGATGAAATAGAGCAAAAAGGGTTTCCGCAACCTGCCATCATTCCCTTAAATCTTGAAGGGGCGTCAGAGACAGACTACCTTAAAATTTCCGAGGTAATCGAAAACGAATTCGGTCAGCTCGACGGATTAGTGTTAAATGCAGCGATTCTGGGTTCCCTAACAAGCGTTGAACAATACGAAGCAGAAGTATGGCAACAAGTTATGCAGGTAAACGTAAACAGTAGTTTTCTGTTAACAAAAGCCTTGTTACCAACGCTACAAAAAGCGAAACATGCGTCGGTCATCTTTACCACCTCAAGCGTTGGTCGAAAGGGCCGTGCATTTTGGGGCGCGTATGCGGTGAGCAAATTCGCTTGTGAAGGCATGGCCCAAGTGCTTGCGCATGAACTTGAAGAAAAAGATCATACGGGAATTCGAGTCAACACCATTAATCCGGGCGCAACACGCACCAATATGCGGGCTAACGCCTACCCTGCAGAAAACCCAATGTCTCACCCGGCACCAGGCGATATCATGCCGTTGTACCTATACCTGATGGGCAATGACAGCATCGGCACAACCGGGCAGAGCCTCGATGCGCAAGGCTAATTAAGACTTATCTAAAACTGTTGTTGGTAACTGTCTACTTTTATATAGACCTGAGGTTTCGCCTCTGCCATGAGCATTAAGATAGAGTAAGGCTTGAATTTGTCCTCAACCTCCATGCCAGGGCTACCAACGGGCATTCCAGGCACCGTTAGTCCATAGGCACCGTCGGGCGGCGAATCGAGAAACTGACGGATATATTTCGCGGGCACATGGCCTTCAAACACAAACCCGTCAACAGTCGATGCGGTATGGCAAGACCTTGCATTAACCGGGATCTCAAAACGCTCCTTTACGTGGACAATATTTTTTTGATTCACCACACTTATTGAAAAACGGTTCGCTTTCATATGCGTGACCCAGTCACCGCAACAACCGCATGAAGGCGTCTTATATACTTGCAAGGCATAGGGCTCGATTACGTCTTCTTGACCCGTATCTTCACTGCAAGCGAACAAGTGGAGCGCAATAATAAAAACTCCTGATGCTCGCAATACTTTCTGAAAAAAGCCCGGCAATAATGCCTGGGCGGCATTCATAACAAACCGTTTCAATGCGCCCTTCCCGCAATCCTGACCAGTAATGCATCGGCTTCATCAGATGACATATATTTTGGTAACGCATAGGTCGAGTTTGCCTCTTTAAAGGCGTCGAACCGAATCGCATCGACATCATTTAACTTGATATCCTTCACCGTTGGATCGATACCCAGATCATCAATTAATTGTTTTACCGCATCAATGAAACGCTGCGCGGCCTGACCTTCAGAATCACCAACATGAGCAACATCAATTACGCGCGCTAAATCCGCTAATTGGGGCGCGCAAACATCTTTGTTGAATTCCAAAATATGCGGCAGAACTTTCGCATTCGATAAGCCATGAGGAATGCGATATCTCGCGCCAAGTTGATGCGCAAACGCATGTACATAACCAAGACCAGCTAGGTTTATGGTTAACCCACCATAAAATGAAGCTAAGGCCATATTTTCGCGTGCTTTCATATTAGTACCGCGCTTATACGCTAGGCGCAAATTCTTAAATACAAGTTTGACCCCCGCCCGGGAGTAATAGCATGACTCATCATTCGCCATGGTACTTAGATGCGATTCAACTAAATGCGTTAATGCATCCATTCCCGTCGCCGCTGTAATAGCTGGCGGTAGCCCCTTCATTAGTTCTGGATCTAATGCGGCCATTAATGGCACTGTTTTGGTTTCAATCACAATTTCTTTTTTATGCGTTTTGGTATCAGATATCACGGCACCAATCGTTACTTCAGAGCCAGTACCGGCTGTGGTGGGGATAGCGAAAAAAGGTGCTGAGGCTTTTTTTGCTTTCAAAATACCCACTAACGCACTCGGCTCAACTTCGTTACTCGCCGCTAAGGCGACAACTTTTGCAGCGTCAATAGACGAACCACCACCAATGGCCAAAACTGAGTCACAATTGTCAGCGCGATACCGTTTCAAGCCTTTCTCGACGACCAGGAAAGTAGGATCGGGCTCCACTTCGGTAAACAAGCTGTACTGCACGCCTAATTGTTCCAATTTTTGCAAGATCTGATCAATAACGCCGAGATCGTATAGCGCTTGATCTGTCACAACCAATACGCGCCTTAAACCAAAGCCCGATAAACTCTCACACATTTTTAACGAGGCATTTTTTCCGGTAAACACCGTTGGTTTTGGGATATTTAATACCTTTACCAAGGCTTTTAAGCCAGCGATATAGCCATGTCCAACGAGCTTGTTTTTAGCGCGAGACAAACCTAGTTTGTTGATAATTTTCTGGTCAAATTGATTGCTTAAAGAAGTCAGATCCACGTTAACACCTTGGTCAAATTTATTATGTTTATTCTCTCAGATTGAGATTAACGCCAAGCACCTGACCACATCAAGTACTTACCATGATAAAGAGTGTTGCGGTAATGAAGCCGGCAAGAAAATAATGAGCAGCCAAACTCATTGCACTTGCCTTTGCTAATAAGGTGTTAACTATAGGCGTAAAAACCTTTGCCGCTTTTACGTCCCAGCCACCCCCCGCGTGCATACTTGCGCAACATCGGATGTGCACGGTACTTATCTTCACCAAATTCTTCATGCAGCACGTCCATGATGGCCAAACAGACGTCCAGCCCTATCAGATCGCCAAGCGCCAAGGGCCCCATCGGATGATTGGCACCTAACCGCATCGCCGCGTCAATATCTTCAGCGCTCGCGACGCCCTCAGCTAAAATACCGACCGCTTCATTGATCATGGGAATCAAAATACGATTAACAACAAAACCTGGCGCTTCCGCCACTTCAACGGGGGTTTTCCCGAGCGTTAACGTCATCTCTTTTACTTTATCGTACGTCTCATCTGAACTTGTAATACCGCGTATAACCTCAACCAGCTTCATCACAGGTGCAGGATTGAAAAAATGCATTCCAATTACCTTATCTGGACGATTGGTGGCCGCCGCCACTTCCGTTATCGACAAAGATGAAGTATTCGTCGCAAGGATGGTATGGGCCGCACACACCTTATCCAATTCTGCAAAAATAGATTTTTTAATCGACATATCTTCAACCGCTGCCTCAACCACCAAATCGCTATCTGCCACCACAGAAAGATCAACCGTGCCCTGCACATTCCCCATAATTTTGTTTGCTTCTTCCTGAGAAATTTTTTCTTTCGAAACCAGGCGAGAAATATTCTTTTCAATTATCGCCAAGCCGCGGTCAACGAACGTTTGCTCGATGTCTCGTAATATGACCGAGAAGCCTTTTGCTGCAAATGCTTGAGCAATACCTGCCCCCATTGTCCCTGCACCGATAACACAAATTTTGCTCATAATTCGCCTCTAAATTTATTTGAAAAAGTGTCGCGAAAGTTAGCAGCACCTATCACCTACTGCAAGCGCCGCTTTATTCTTTCAGAACAAAAATTAACGCTGCAAAAACAACTCAATATTCCGCCCATAAACACATGAACAAAACATGTTCATCGCAAATCTCAATCACCGCGATCATATTTTTAATATGCAACACATAAAATCTGGATTACGCGTATGATACTTGGCTTATTGAAAACAAACTCAACGAAATATCTATTACCAAAGGAACGCTATTCATGCTTCAGCAGCACGGATATCATGGTCCAATCAAAGCGGTTATTACGGGCTGGACAGGATTACTAATCGACTATGGTGTGCAAGCCCCTGTAAAGGCTATTCAAGAAATATTTAAAAAACATGACCTTAATATCGACACGGATACGTGCCTTTCGGCCATTGGACTCGAACGTAAAGCACATATCGCAGCATTGCTTGAACGTCCGAATATTGCTCATGAATGGTATAAGTTTCATGGACGTCTGCCTGATAAAAGTGATTTGGAGGCTTTATATACTGATTATCTTCCAATCGAAGCTAAATTCACCGCCGCGCATTGCGAACTTATCGAGGGTGTCACTCAAGCTGTACATTATTTGAGGACACAAAATATAAAATTAGGGACCTATACAAGTTATCATCACGATACACTCAAAATAATAGAAACCAATGCAAAAAAACAAGGCCTAATCACAGATACTAACCTCTGTATTGATGACATCGTAAAAGGCAGCCCTTACCCGTATGCCTTGCAAAAAGTACAACAAGCTTTAAATGTCGAAAGCGTGCACGCTTGTGTCCGTGTGAGTGACAAAGTACCAGGTATTATTCAGGGTTTTAACGCAGGTATGGTAACCATAGGTGTCATACTCAGCGGCGCAGCAATGGGTATGACGAAGCAGTCATGGCACGGCCTTTCAGCAAAGCAGCAGAAAAATGCTAAGCGAGAAGCAACCGAAACGTTTATGGACAATGGTGCTCAAATCGTTATTGACAGTTTCGCAGAGTTACCGCAGGCGATTGAACGCATCAATGAAGCGCGCCAACACGCAGCAGAAGCGACGCGTTTTTCCGAAATCAATACGCATGAAGTTGGACTTGGCAGTATGAAAAATGTCCCACAACTACGGGGACTTTTTGAAAAGTACGGTATGCAATCTTATGGGGCATGCTATTCACAACAAGCTCATATGCTGAACGCCGCTTTTAACGCCGAGCAACAAAATGCTAAGCCGTCCATTATTCTCGCGGCGCTGTTACATAACATTGGCTTATTTTTAAGTGACGCTGACGCCAATGCATTGCCAACACAAAACCCATACAGTGACAGCCTCGCTAGTCAGTTTGTTCGCACATACTACAATGACGAAGTCGTAGGCATCATCGCTAATTATGTCGCCGCAAAACGCTATTTGAGCGCGATAGATAAGTCATACCAGAAGACATTAAGCGATCTTTCACAGCATTTGTTGCCACTGCAAGGTGGTCCCATGTCCGAACTTGAGCGAAAAAGTTTTGAAGCCAATCCATATTTTCAGGACGCCATTATTTTGAGCTCAATCGTTGAACAGCAGATGCAGTCAGAAACCGAACTACCGGCTCTCGATTACTTTGACACCTACCTAGGCGCACCCGAATTGAGACGATAAAAAATACGCTTTTCATGCAAAGCCAATTAATCGCCAGGAAAAAGAACGCAATGTACTAGGGAATCTTTTCGCTAATGCGCAGTATCAACGGATCTGCGCCGACAATCGGCACCGACTCTTTCGATGCCTGCGCATCGCCCGAGGTAGCAATGGGCTGGCCACTGGCTGCAATACGCGCCGTTACTGTCACCCGCTCAGCCATCGAAAGTTGAGCAATAGGGCTCATTGCGGATGCATCGGTCAGGCTTAAGGTGGCAGGTAAATCGCCCAATACCAGACGCACCGCCGCTAACGGCATCGGTAGCCCTTCAGGGTCTCTTGCAAAGATGAACACCGGCGTATCCGGAGTATACGTCGCGGCTAATTCGGGTGACACCTCAACGGTCAAATCAATCCGCGCAGCATTCGTTAACTCTGCATTGTTTATGAGTGGATTCGGCGCGGGCTTCACGGCTTGCTCAGCCTTAAAATTCGCCTGTATCCCTATCCGTGCTCGCGCCTCTTGCATGCCTTGTTCGATAGCCGAGCGACCAGGGTAATTCGGGTCCGCATCAATAATTCCCTGCCAAATATTGAGAGCCTCAGCAAAGCGGCTTTGTTGAAAATGATCGATGGCAATCAACGTTAATGCATTACTTTCATTTTCATTGAGCGCCAGTGCAGAAGCTAGCGCAGAGGCAACCGCCGGATCTTTTATCGATTTGCCATCAAAAAACTCTGCTTGCGCTTTCAAACCATAAAACGCGGCATTCTCTTCAAGTCTAATCAGATTTCGGTAGGCTTCCGCTGCGAGTCGGTAATACCCGGTATTCATGGCACTATTAGCCAATAAAGACCAGCCTTCTTTATTATCTGGATTTAGTTTTAAACGGCTATATAACTGCTCAAGCAAGGCACGTGTATCCCCTTGCTCAGCGGCTGTTTGCGTTTCATCTATGCTCGAGTAAGACGCTATCAAGACATCCCGAGCGAGCACTCCCTCCATCGCACCCCAGCGTTCATAAAGCACGTAACTACCTATCAGTAGCAGAGCAATAGCAACAGACAGCAACCCTGCCCCCAACCCTATGCCAAATTTTGCCCGCATAGATGCCTCGGCCACTTCGGTGTCCTGCAAAAGTTTTGCAGCCAGCTCCTCTTGCAAACGTTCTAATTGGTTTTTTTCAACACGGCCTTGTCTAAAATCTTCCTGCAATTCACGCATTCGTTCTTTATATATCCGAACGTTCGCACGCTCTTGGATTGCTTGCGATTCCACCTCATATGATTTTTGAAGCCGACTCCGATACAGAAAAGGTAACAATACAAACGATACAGCGAACGCGACTAAAATCACGCATACGCTAAAAAAAGAAGTCATCAAGGGTCCTTGTTCGTTTGCGGAAGGTTCGGGTCAGGTTGGTCGTCTAATGTCTCATATTTGGATAACAGAGCATTTATTTTCCGCATATCCGTTTGCTCTTGAGGATCAGGTTCTTTATTTTCATCCTCTGACGCTAACGGTCTCGGTGTTGTTCGCACCCGTATCAGAATAATAAAAAAGCCAAGAATGACTAATACCCAAGGCCCGTACCACAACAAATACGTGGCCGGTTTTACGCGCGGTTTATAAGTCACAAACTCACCGAAACGTTCAATCATAAAATCAACCACTTCGCTATGGCTTTTGCCGTCCTCTACTAAGCTTTGAACGTGCTGCCGCATATCTTGAGCGATGGGCGCATTTGAGTCCGCAATATCTTGATTTTGACACTTCGGGCACCGAAGTTCCCGAGTAAGGTCGAGATAAGTTTGTCGCTTTTGCGGATCACTGAACTCTCTCGCATCTATGTCAGCCTGAACATTCGTTGCACTCATCATAACGACAGAAACCACACATAAAATGGGTGAAAGATGGCTCAATAAACACTTTAGAAAAATCATTTCAGCCTTGCTTACCCAGGGATTCGTATATCGGCTTTAGTTTTTCTATCCATACTTTCTCATTGACGACCCCGACATGTCGAAAACGCACAACGCCGTGTGTATCAATAATATAGGTTTCCGGTGCCCCATAGACTCCCAAATCAAAGCCTAAACTGCCGCGCGGATCATAAATATTAAACGTATAGGGGTTGCCTAACGTCGCCAACCAATTTAACGCGGCTTTGGCTTCATCTTTGTAATTTAAACCGACAACATTTACGCCTGATTCAGCAAGCTCGACTAAATAAGGGTGCTCATCGCGACATGCTGGACACCAAGTTGCCCAAACGTTCAATAGGCGAACCTCACCTTTAAGCGCGTCGTGCGTTATGGCGGTAGTTTGATCTGCTAATACGGTTAGCTCAAAAGCCGGCACGGGATCGTTCAAACGTGCCGTCTCTAAGTGGTTGGGGTCTTTACCAATCGCGGTGAATAAAATGAAACCGAGACCGACCGCTAAAATTAGCGGAGTAAGATAGATGAGACGTTTATTCATTAACTCACTTTCACTTCTACTGCATTAATATCTGATTGGCGTGTATCTTTTCGAATACCGGCAAGCACTGGACGATATCGTTTATCGACAACTGAACACAAGCCGCCTAAGCCCATGAAGATGGCACCTAGCCAAACCCAACGAATAAGTGGTTTGTATTGAATACGCATTGCCCACGCACCGTTTTCAAGTGGCTCACCCATTGCTACAAACAAGTCTCGAAAAAAGCCGGCGTCAATACCTGCCTCGGTCATCGGGCTTGATTGCGATACATAGATACGTTTTTCTGGAAATTGCTCGCTCACGAGTAAACCATCTTTAGAAATAACTATGTGTGCTTGATCCGCGCGGTAATTTGGTCCCTGTACCTTGTCAATTTTTGACATAGCAAAAGTATAGTCGCCTAACTGAATACGATCACCCGGCGCCATACGAACATCCATTTCCTCAGAATCTAAGCTAACGACCACGGCACCAACGATCATAAAGGCAAACCCTATATGACCAAGCTGCATACCAAAATAAGACAAGGGTAATGCCCGTAAACCTGTCAGCAAACTGCGCTTATTTCTGAGTTTTCCCGCCAGATCAACTAAGCCAGCGCCGACAACCCAACATCCAAGGAAAACACCAATAAACACGATAATACTAAAGGCCTGTCCGCGAAGCGCTGCAAATGCAAACGCAATAATCACAGCACTTATCGCTACCCAACGTAATTTCTCAACAAACACCCTGCCGGGGGTTTTCTTCCAATAAGATGTCACACCAAACCCGAGCATAATCGCTAAAATACCCATCAATGGCGAAAATACAGCATTAAAGTATGGAGGCCCAATCGACATTTTACCGGCACCCGCAAAATCTAGTATGAGTGGATATAGTGTGCCCAACATTACCGTCACCCACGACACAACTAAAATCACGTTATTTACCAATAAGAAACTCTCTCGCGAAAGCAGGCTATGCTTCGCAGTGCTTTTTAATGCCGGTGCGCGTAATGCGAATAGTGTTAGTGAGGCGATAATAGAGATCGCGAGTAACACCAATACAAACTGCCCACGCGCCGGATCTGAGGCAAAGGCATGTACCGACGTCAGCACGCCAGAGCGCACCAAGAACGTGCCGAGCAAGCTCAATGAAAAGGCAACAATGGCGAGTAGTAAGGTCCAGCTTTTAAATGCCCCGCGTTTTTCCGTTACGGCCAAAGAATGCATCAAAGCGGTGCCCACTAACCAAGGCATAAACGACGCATTTTCGACGGGGTCCCAAAACCACCACCCCCCCCAACCAAGCTCGTAGTAAGCCCACCAGCTACCCAACGCAATACCAACCGTAAGGAATGCCCACGCAGTAATTGTCCAGGGACGTGACCATCTCGCCCATGCTGAATCAAAGCGACCACTCATCAACGCTGCAATCGCGAAGGCAAACGCTACAGAAAAACCTACATACCCCATATACAACATTGGTGGATGCACAATTAAGCCAAAATCTTGGAGAAGTGGATTGAGATCTGCGCCTTCTGTTGGCGAATCAGGCAGGTAACGGCTAAAGGGATTAGAGGTAATGAGGATGAACAACAAGAAACCAATACTGATCATACCCATGATCGCTAACACACGAGCTAACATCTCACGCGGCAACTGTTGACTAAAAATTGCAACCGCAATAGTCCATCCAGCGAGCGTTAATGACCAAAGTAACAAAGAGCCTTCATGCCCGCCCCAAATTGCACTTATCTTGTATTGAATAGGCAATAAACTATTAGAATGGTTTGCCACGTACTGCACCGTAAAGTCGTCATTGACAAACGCATGACCCAGGCAAACAAAGCTAAACAGGATGAATACAAATTGACCGACCGCAAGTGAACGGCCACTCGCGGACAACCAGGCCGTTTTCGTCACCACACCAACAAGCGGCAGTGTCGCCAGCAATACCGATAACAGTAACGCTAAGATCAAAGCGAAATGACCTAACTCAGGAATCACTGTTGTGTCTCCTCATATTGATAACCTTGATTCATTTTGTCGCTATACCCGGACTTTTCAAGCGCATCCATTACTTCGGGTGGCATATAATTTTCATCATGCTTTGCGAGCACTTCTTCGGCGACGAGATGACCGTTTTCATCAATGCGTCCGAGCGCAACAATACCTTGGCCTTCACGAAATAAGTCCGGGAGGATACCTTTGTATTGAACACGCACATCTGCGTTGTAATCAGTTAACACAAAGCTCACTAAAAGTGTTGTCTCATCTCGACTCACACTGCCTTCCCTAACCATACCACCGGCCCGGATCTTAGCCCCAGACGGTACATCACCAGCGGCTATTTGAGTTGGGTTATAAAACAAATTAATGTTCTCACTCAGCGCAAACATTGCTAAGCCGATCACAACACTGAAACCCGCCAATAAAAAACCAATTAACATCAGGCGTTGCTTACGTTTTGGGTGCATATCACTCTTTCTCGTTTACGTCACTGGGAATTGCCGATGCGAGCGCTAAACGTCGATGAAGCTGCTTTACTTGTTTAATAACACGACGTCTTGCAAGCATCGGCGACACACCCAATAGCAAAAAAATAATGCCCCCAACGCCATAACACAGCCAGATGTACAAACCATGACCGCCCATTTCAAAAAAGGTTTGTAACGTGCTCAATCCGAAGTACTCCCCTCAGTTGCCAGTAACTTTTTCACCCAAGATTTGCGGGCTTCGCGCTGCAAAATCTCATTGCGAACCCCTTGAAACACTAATGAGGTAAAAAATAAGTAACTACCGATCACCATCACTAACAACGGAACCCACATCTCTGGTGGCATTGCAGGCTTTTCTGTCAGCGTAAACGTTGCAGGCTGGTGCAGCGTGTTCCACCACTCAACCGAGTATTTAATGATCGGAATGTTAATCACCCCTACCAGCACCAAAATCGCGGTCGACTTTTCGCGCATGTCGCTGTATTCAATCGCCGAGCGAAGCGCCATCACACCAAGATATAAGAATAGAAGAACGAGCATTGCAGTCAGTCGTGCATCCCACACCCACCAAGTGCCCCACGTTGGTTTGCCCCAGACCGCACCGGTAAAAAGCGCCAAAAAGGTGAACGCCGCGCCTAACGGGGCTGCAGCCGCGATAAACATGTCGGCAATTTTCATTTTCCAAACCAACCCCGTTAACGCGGCAGTGGCCATCATCATGTAACATGACTGCGCTAGAATGGCCGTTGGCACATGCAGATAAATAATGCGAAAACTGTTGCCTTGTTGGTAGTCTTCAGGCGCGAAAACTAAGCCCCAAATAGTCCCGATGCACAGTAAAACAACGCTGAGCATCATCAGCCAAGCATAATGTCGACCTGCAATATCATAAAACCACCGAGGCGAGCCCAATTTATGGAAAAACGTCCACTTCATAACAACGAATCAAAGCCCTTGTAAATGTAAATACTAGAGGTACTCATTAGCTATTAAGCACACTCATTTTTAATGCCGCGGCACTGGCCAAGGGGCACAATGTTAGCGCCAAAAAAAATAAGCTAGCCAGCAGGGCCAATTGCCCCATAAATGGCACACCATCAATGCTGGCTAATACCATGCCTGTCCCGAAAATGAGAACAGGAATCGTTAACGGGAGTATCAGTAGCGATACCAATATCCCGCCGGAGCGTAAGCTTACCGTCAAGGCTGCACCAATACCACCGAGTAAGGCAATTACTGGGGAGCCTAACAAAAGGCTCAACACCAATACACTGTAATTATCCATCGGAAAATGTAACATCAGTGCCAATAAAGGCGAGAACAGAACAATGGGTAGTCCGGTGTATAACCAATGCACGATAGTTTTAAATAAAACAAGAAAATAAAGAGGTTGGCCACACACTAACCACTGCTCTAATGAGCCATCTTGCAAATCATCCTTAAAAAGCGTTCCCAACGACAACATGCTAGAAAGAAGTACGGCCACCCAAATTAAACCAGGCGCGGCGGCCGACAGAAACTGCGGACTTGGGTCGACCCCCAACGGAAACAATAGTAGTACCAGAACAAAGAAGATCAGCGGATTAACCAACTGCTGTCTATTTTGGAAGGCTGTCATAAGCTCATGCTTAAAAATAGTCGTTAAAACAGGTAGCAGCGGCTTATCATTCACCTGATTCGCGCGATGGTCAGTCATCGATATCGCTTGCTCCGCCTAGCGTTATTTTTGAATAATTTTTCATCTGTGTTGTGTGGTGCGTCGTAAATAGAATGCACTTTCCTGCGCTCGCTTTTTTACTGAGCAAACCCTCTAAGTCGGAAACTGCTTGGACATCTAAAGCTGTAAAAGGTTCATCTAGCAACCAAACGTCAGCCTCGCTTATGATTAATCGAGCTAACGCAACACGACGCAGTTGTCCCGCCGAAAGATGCCGACAAAGCGTTTCTTCGTAACCGAGCAAGCCCATTTCTTGCAAAGCCGAATCAAGATCGGCTTGCGTAGCTCTTCCGCCATGCAAGCGAATTAAAAAATTTAAATTTTGACGGGCAGTAAGCTCTAATTTTATAGCCGGCCGGTGAGGAAAATACAGGAGCCGCTGGTGAAACGCCGCCATATCATCATAAATTGAGTTTCCGTCAACGCGTATATCCCCCTCAAGGGGGTTTAAAAGGCCTGCCAATATGGCTAGCAAGCTCGTCTTACCAGCACCATTCGCCCCCGCAATTTGCGTTAAACTACCATGCGTACAAGAAAAACTCAGATTCTGGAATAGTAAGCGATCGTCGCGCTCACAGCTCACGTTACAAATGTCTAATAGAGATTGCGTCATTAATTCGGTTAGCGTTCCTTAAACGGCTCGTTGCAAGCCCCTCAACGAGATTATACTGATGAAGTGAAAAACTAACAGCATTGCGCGTTAACTGCACATTAAACCCCAGTATTTAATCACTCGTATCTAAAACATCCTCAAACCTAGCACATAAAAAAACCGGCGCGAGGCCGGTTTACAATTCAATCAAAGCGTATTCGTTAAAAACGGTCCGCTTTTGCTGCTGAGCATTCTGACCGAGACGGGTCGACTGAACAGCGAATTTTCCAAAGCAAACTTAGCGCTTTCGGATCAAATACACCTTCATCTTTCAATTGACGGCGAATATCTGTTCGGAATTTCTCTAACGAATCTTTCGTTTCCTGATCTGACTCAATCCAATATTTAGCAGGGATCGCATCTTCCGCATCTTTTACCATTTTGTTGATGTCTGGAAGACGAGCCACAACATACTCTCGCATTTGCTGACCAAATTCAGCGGGGAAACGATCTTTATGCGAAATCATTTGCATCATGCCATAAAGAAGTTTCTCACGGATGATTCCGCCATTTTCGCCAAGGCCATGGTAGAGCTCAAATACATCATAACCGAGTGCAACCATTGGCAAAATATCAATATTGCCGTTGTTAAACTGCCCTGAGAATGTCGCAAGCGACGTACCAACAGGCGACGCACCCGCTAGATCAGCAAACTTATGGCTTTGCGGGTCTTCGTTTAATACGGATACTTTCTTTCCACTAAAATCCGCTACCGTATCGATATTGCGATCATTTACGAACAAATAAACCGAACCCACTGGTAGCGACGCCACTACCTCATAGTTACCATTCGATAAGAAAGGTGCTAATTTAGGATTGGTTAGTGTTTTCAAAACACGTGCTAAACCATCTTCATCGATAATGCCGCCCAAAGCGTCGAGTGTGCCACCGAAAGGTACGAACGGACGACTCAAGATCGCTGTGATAAACACCGCATCACAAATACCTGCTTTGAAGTCATTTGATGCAACTTTTTCATCAGTGTATGCGTTCAGCTCAATATCTAAGCCCCACCCCATACCTTTTGCTTTCAGGTCTGCAAAAAACGCCATGGCTGGACCGTTTTTGCCGACAGGGTCGTACATACAGAATTTTTTTGTTTCAAGCGCAGCAGAAGCGGAAACGCTCACTGCAGCAAGGATAAAGGAAGCTAGTAGGCGACGAATCGTCATATTGATACCTCAGTGTTTCTTATTCACTAGTTGTTGTCAGGCGTTTTCTAGACCGGCACTGAAGCAGTAAAGCCCAGCAGGGTTCACAGAAACCTTTTGTTATATCTTTGGAAGACGGCGCGCATAGTAGCAAATATTTTATTTGCTGTGACCAACCACTTAACGCTTTTACCAAAAATACCTATATATTTAATCATTCGTACTGCGAATGGCACACCATATTGCACAAACAAAGCGCCAAACTATATCGAGACCCGCTATAAACCAAGCCTTTAGTGCGTATTTTTTATTATACGTTTATTGATAGAGGCCTTTTGGTGGTCTTACTCTAGAATTTGTGTAAAGACAAAGTGGGCAGACCAAAGCATTGCCTCGTTGCGCCGAGCGCGCTTGCTCGAGATCTATGACGTCTCTCGATAATCTTCAGTTTGGCAACCATTCTTTTTTGTTTGCACAGCCACCGGACCTGCCACACGCTCTATTTCGCCCTGCAAACCTTTGAACAGCCCCAGCATGAATAAAAACTCAGCCACTACGAATAATGGGCCGATTATAAACCCGCTAATGTCATCCACAAACGCCGGTTTTTTCCCCTCGTAATAATGTCCGGCAAATTGGAAGCCCCAACCAATAACAAATAAGCCTAAGCCCGAAGAAAGCCAAAGCATTGTTGTTTCGGCCGCCAATGTGCGGCCAATCATCCAACATCCACCCAATAACGCACTCATTACCAGACCCAAAGACAAACTCAATCTCAGGTAATATACGCTGCTGAATACGATCAGAAATAAAACGGGACTCAGGCTTAAATCACCTAACACAATGTGTGGTCGAGATAGAAGAATTGCAATCGCGACAATAATCATTGGGATACCAATAAAATGCGTCACGATATTGCGGGGATCTCTATGGTAAGTCGCATAGCTTGATAACTGTTCAACTAGGGTTTTCATGTTGCCTCTCATTTCTATGTTTATCTCGCGCAAAGCGTAACAAGAGCATAAACATGAGTCTGTCAGGTAGCCGACAGTTGGTGAAGGCTACGTGTTGCCTTGCAACACCATAATCAGGATAACGTTTTGCCGCCTACAAAGGCTCGCAGACCTGCTAAATCGGTAATCTCTATTTTCCCATAACTCAAGCAAATTAAATTAAGGTCAGCCAAGTCTTTGAGAATTTGATTTGCAGTTTGCCGAGAGACAGAGAGCAGGCGCGCTAGACTTTCTTGTGGAACGTTTACAACAACTGGTGAACGACTCGCTTCGGCACTATTGAAAGTCTGCTCCTGGGCGATTAAAACAAGCCGCTTCGCCAGACGAATAGGCGCCGGCAACAACGCCATGTCTTCAAGCAACAGAAAAGATAAACGCAATTTATGCGTTAATAAGCAACCAAAGTCTTGCCAAAATTGAGGCGATGCATTCAATAGGTCGTGTAGCGCTTTCTGTGGAAAGTGTAGTAATTTTGTCTGCGTCTCGGCTGATGCGTTATGCGTACGAACATTTTTGTCAAACAAAGAGACCTCACCTATCCAGTTCGGTGCTTCGATAAACGTGAGCAGCGCCTCTTTGCCATGACTGTCGAGCCCATAGATTCGCACACTACCCGATAACACTGCGTATAAGCCATCCGGCGCATCGCCGCGCCTGAACAACATTTCTCCCTCGCTATAGTCGCAACAGAGTGCGATTGCTAACAGCTTTGTTTTTAAATCAGGCGCACACCCAGCAAACCAGCTACCTGATTCTAAAATAGACCGCTGCACCGCATTTACCTGCATCTACGACCTCAAGATGCCTGATTTCTAAGCACTAACATTGGCGGCGTGCGTGCAATATGCCTGACTTGCCAGACACCTAAGCCACCAACTAACGCGGCACTCGCGATCGGGAAATATAACCATAATTCAAAGTGAAACCCACTAACACCAGCAAACACAACGCCCTGCATTAAATTCAATGCAAACTCCGCACACAAGACAGCCATGCCACCCGCAACAAAACCCAAGCAGGAAAATTCATAAAAATACGAACGCCCAAGAAATTGACTTGTTGAACCAATGACGCGAGCAATCACAGCCTCTTTAATTCGCTGTGACATACTGGCATTCGTGAGTGATGCAACGACCAATAACGCCGCAATCAGCACAAAGCTAAGCACTAGCTCAAGCATACGCGACACCTGCGAGACGATTGCGCGTACTTTCTTCACAATCTGATCCAATTCAATGATACTGACGCTCGGGTAATTTCTTGCCAACACATTCAGTTTTGCTTTGTCAGCATTCGGCAAGTGAAAAGACGTTATGTAGGTCTCCGCGAAATCAGCGAGATCACCCTGACGAAAAAACACATAAAAATTCGGTCGCATACTGTCCCATTGTACGGTGCGAATGCTAACCACGGTTGCCTCCACAAACCGCGCGCCTATCGTAAACCCAAGCACATCATCAAGTTCGATACCGATATTATCGGCGAGCTCCTGCTCAACGGATACCTCGAGAGCCGACTGATCATTTCTTAAGGTGGGGTTTTCATTCTCAACCCACCACTGCCCATCAATGATTTCGTTATCTGAGGGTAGCTCAGCCGCCCAGCTCAAATTCAATTCACGGTTGAGTGCCGCCACATCCTTTGTCACGGCCACTTTCACATCATCACCATTGATGTGACTGAGTCTGCCACGAACCATCGGATAGAGCGCTTGGGGGCTCTTGTCAAAGCCTTCAAGATCCTCTTGTAAGGGCGCGACTTGCTCTGGTGCTACGTTAATAAGAAAATGATTCGGCGCATCATCTGGCAATTGGCTTTGCCAATCACTAATTAAAGACGTTCTGGTAAGAAAAATTAACGCAAACAGGCAAATTGCAAACGCATAAACCGAGGTTAGTAAAAAGGTTTGTTTGGTCTGTGTTATTAAACGACCAAACCCAAATCGCGCAGCGCTACCTAGCGCAAGCTTGGGCAACAGCCAGCGTTGAATCAACTTGTAAAAAGCAATACTCGCCACGAATAAAATAACCAACAATGCCACGCAAGCCACCGCAAATAAGCCGACTAATGGCCAACTACCAATGTATAAACGCAATAGGCAAGCAACGGCGCCTAACGCACCGACCATAAAAAATGGCGATTGCTTGGCTAAGGCTTGTCCATCAGGGCGAAGCACAACCATCGGACTTACGCGCCTTAACCCACCTAATAAGGGCAACGCAAATCCCATCGTGGCAACAAGCAAGGTAATAACCGCATAAATGGAAGGCTTCATCGCGACCGCTAAAATGCCACTTGCGGCGGGTAACTCAGGCATAAATTGAATAAGCGCCACGGCCAGTAAATACGAAACGAGGTAACCCACTATTACACCGAGAAGTAAAGCAAGTGCGCTCAGCATGAGCACTTGCATAAAAAACAAACTAAAAATTTGGTTACCGCGCATACCCAGCGTTTTCATAACACCCACCGTTTGCAACTGCGCCTGCGCGTACTGGCGAGCGCAAAGTGCAATGGCTAGCACCGCAAGACAAACCGTTAATCCCGCCCCCAGCAATAGGTATGATTCAGCTCGATCGAGGGCGCTTGCAATGGCCGGCCGACCCTCTTTTATACCTTGCCACTGCTGGCTTGGGTTAATACGCGCTTTTATCCATGCATCAAAAACTGCGAGATCCGCTTCACTACCCGCGAAATAATATCGCCACTTGGCACGACTACCAGCTTGCAGTAGATTCGCCTTGGCTAAATCTTCTAGCCTCAGCAAAACACGGGGGGCAATGCCGGAAAGTTGAAACCCAATATCTGGTTCTTGCTCTAAAACACGCGTCGCACTGAAACGCGCATCACCAAGAAAAACCTCGCCATTTTTTTCAACCGCCAGCAATGGGAACAAGCGCTGATGCATCCATACTTCGCCACTCGCCAAACGCGGCGGTCTTGTCGACGTTTCAGCGCGAGTTACTTCCCCATATATGAAGGACTGCAATTCGCCTTTTAAGGGATAGGCATCATCAACCGCCTTGACCGACACCAGCTGCATAGCCTCACCAGCCAGCAACATAGAGGAGAGTTCAATTGCTTTCGACTGCTTTAAATTTAAGGCCGCCGCTTTTTCGAGCCACGCGGCGGGCACATCTCTTGGACTGACGAGCTGCCGGTCACCCGCAAGAAAGTCTGCCGATGAACTCAATAAAGCCTTATTTAAAAAGGTCGTTAACGACAAAATACTCACGACACTGGCTGCCGAAATGACAAGCGCGGCCAGCAGTAACCGCAATGCTGGCAGATGACTTTGGCGCCTGAGCATTCTATATGCAGTAGTAACTAAATTTATTCTCATACTCAGCTCTCAGCGATCATACCGTCGGCAATATGTATACGACGATCGCAACGCTCAGCGAGGCTTGAATCATGCGTTACCAAAACGAGCGTTGTGCCATGTTGCGCATTAAGCTCAAACAAGCTCTGAATAATGGCTTCACCGGTCTCACTATCTAAATTGCCAGTCGGCTCATCAGCGAAGAGTATCTTAGGTGATGCGACAAACGCGCGAGCGAGCGCGACACGCTGCTGCTCACCCCCGGACAATTGCTCTGGAAAATGCGCCAGGCGATCGGTTAAACCGAGTTCAATTAACTTTGCTTGTGCTTTCTCTTTCGCATCGGCGGCCCCGGCTAACTCGAGTGGCAACATAACATTTTGCAAGGCACTGAGGGTTGGTAGCAAATGAAAGGACTGAAATACAAAGCCTACATGTTGAGCGCGTAATTCCGCACGCTGGTCTTCGTTCATTTCGTGCAGAGCAGACCCGAGCATCCAAGATTCACCTTGACTCAATTCATCAAGCCCAGCCAAAATACCCAGCAAAGTGGTTTTACCCGATCCGGACTTGCCCACAATGGCACAACTCTCACCTTGCTTGATTGCTAAGTCTAAGCCACGCAAAATTTCGAGCTCACGCTCAGGTAACACGACACTCTTTTTTAACGAAACCGCTTTTATCGCGGGTACAGACTGACTGGATGGCATGCGAACACACAACTCACTTAAGCTTAATTTTGCACCCCTACACAGGGCACACAAACGGTTAATATTTTTAGCGCTTTTTGGGCTAACTTTAATTGCCCTTGCTACCACGAAGAGCTTCGGTAACGAAGCACCTCAACATCACATTCTGGTACTAGGTGACAGTTTAAGCGCAGCCTATGGTATTCCAAGACAAGATGGTTGGGTAGCCTTACTCTCAGAAGAACTAAATGGATCAAACATCAAAGTGACAAATGCCAGTATCAGTGGTGAGACGACAGATGGTGGTTTGCGGGCCCTCCCTCAATTATTAGACCAACTAAATCCAAGCTTAGTGTTAATTGAACTCGGCGCAAACGATGGCCTGCGAGGCTTTCCCATCACGACTATTAAACAAAACTTAGACAAGATGATCGCGCTTAGCCGGCAAAGCCAAGCCGACGTCATGTTAATCGGCATTCATATCCCAACCAACTATGGCAGGCGCTATACGCAGGCCTTTCATGCCATTTATCACCAACTCGCCGATCAACATAACTTAGCACTCGTGCCTTTTTTACTCGACGGTGTTGCGCTAAAACCTGAACTGATGCAAGACGATGGCTTGCATCCGAAAAGTACGGGGCAACCATTAATGCTCGATAATGTCATGCAAATACTTTCGCCCTACTTGAGCAAACGCGGCCTTTAATCAGCTAGGTAAAAATTGTGGATTTTTAATCAACAGCCATTTTTGTATCGAGAAAATTTAGAGCCGCCTGCTCGCTCCAATACTCGCCTGAGTACTCTGGTTGATTGCTTACGCCCATGAACCCGACATGGCCGCCCGATTGTGGATATGCAAAATGCAGAAAATCACTTTCTATCGACTTATCGCTTGGAAAGCATTCTGGCGTTAAAAACGGATCGTCTTTGGCGCTAATTAACAAACTCGGCACGTTAACCTCACCTAACCAAGGCAAACTGCTGCTTTTCTCCCAGTAATCAAGCGCACTGGCAAAGCCATTTAGCGGCGCAGTGTAACGTTCATCCATTTCCGCAAAGGTCCGAATTTTCGAGAAGCCCGATACGTCAATTTGGCCGGGAAATGCTTCGGCTTTTTGCGCAAATTTTTCACTAAAGCTCGTCAAAAAATAACGCATATAAATTCGATTTGATCGTAACGCGAGTTTGTCGGCGGTACTGATTAAATCAAAAGGCACTGATAGCACAACCGCCGCTTTGACCTGTGGCGCCTTTTGCGCTATTTCTCGCCCCAGATATAGCATGGTTTTATTACCGCCAATGCTAAACCCACACAAAGCAATGCTGTGATAGCCCAACTCTACCGCGTTCTGGATCACCAAACGCAGATCATCGGTATGACCGCTGTGGTAAGTGACTAAATTTCGATTAGGTTCACCGCTGCAGCCACGAAAGCTCCAAGCAGCAACAGCCCACCCTCGCTGCAAGGCGGCGCGCGCCATACCTTGCACGTAGGGGCGACGACTATGACCTTCCAGTCCATGACTGATGATGAGGAGCTTTTTAACTGATCGATGATTTGCATCGTCACCGTACCAATCGACATCAACAAAGTCCTCATCTGGGGTCTCCACGCGTTGGGTTCGATCAGGCTTCAGTTTTACCCTACGAAATACCGACGGAAAAATACTTTGGAGATGTCCATTACGAAAAAAAAATGGAATTTTGACTTGCTCTGGCGATCGCCAAACCATATGTTCTTTAAACCTCTTAGCCCTAAAAAATGTTTACGGTTTAACCAAGTTGGTCAACAAATAGTAAGCGAGAACAAATAAGTTTAAAAGTGCATAGTTTAATATTGACGACTAAAAGTTAACTGTTTAATATTCGCGCCGTTGTGTTATTCCCCGATAGCTCAGTTGGTAGAGCACCGGACTGTTAATCCGTAGGTCGCTGGTTCGAGCCCAGCTCGGGGAGCCAACTTCTTTTAGTTTCTATTTTCTTCCGTACCTCTTCGTGTTGCACGTCCAGAATGCCTACATTGCTTGTATACTCAAACTCAATCTGAGGAATATGGCTGATTCAGGAAACACTGCTCTTTGATTTTTAGTTAACGGCGCCGTAGCCGAAGCTTTACACTCCGTATAAACTATATTTCCATTGGCATCGCGACCCATTAAATCTATCCAGGTTCTAGTGCCGCTCTGCGTCTTAATAGTAACCTGTTGAACTACTCCAGACTGGGTTTTCTGTAACTGGCCCATAACTTGATTTTCGAAGGCATCCCCGGCAGCTTTATTCTTGGCTAACTGAGTAGCTGCATTGTTTGTGACATCAGAACACTCTGACGCCGCCGTCGTACTAAATCCCGTTCTGCCCTAGTGCTTCGCGAGTTTAACAAGCAATTTCTCTTGATGCACCTAGTGGGTTAATTTTCGATCCCTAGAAGCACCTTTCGTCTAAATAGCACTCGCTCCTTTTAGCTGCTGATCACGCGCGGCTGTAGAATGTAGTTTAGAATACGATCTTGTTCCGCGCGTAATGGAACAAGCTTTAAACAATGCACCCATCACCTTTAAAACAAGCACTCGCACCAACGGTGCGACTCAGGCCCGTAGGGACTGAGCGGGGCAGCTGAGTCTGCGAAGCAGCAAAGCTGGGCATAGGTGCGCGTAGGGCTTGGCCGCAGATACGGCCGCATAGGGAGCGAAGCGACTCTTGCAGCCACTTATTAGATCATTTAATTTTCTTTCGAGCAAAATCAAGCTTTTTCTTTTCTGCTGCAGTAATAGCATTCTCCACAGGCTTATAAAGCTCTACAACTTTTACGTAATCTTTATTCTCCCAAGCTTTTCTAACCTCTTTCCTGATATGAACCAATCTCGTTTCTAGCTCATATTGATTACACTCTTTTTCCCTAAAGTCTGATAAGCGTTTAAAACTAAACCTATCATTTTGCAAATAATCTACCGCATAACTTGATAAAAGCAACGCTAATCGAGAAAGGCCACTCTCAAGTGCAGCGGAGGTATCTGCTTGGAAAATCGTATAATTCTCCTTTTCGGCCACTCCTTCTAATCTAAGAATTTCACCTAAGTTAAACGGTCTTTCTTGCCCATTATAAAGAGCTTCTAGCTGACCTACCTCTACACCAATTTCATATGATCGTATTGAATCAAAATGGACAACTACAAACACTTTATCACTTTCATAACGCACAAAGTCACTAGTCGACGATTTACAACGAAAACCATACTTAGACGTAAGAAACAAAAATTTATCTTGAACCAATCTAATAAACTCACTAGCCATTACAATTCCTCACCAAAGCCATTAACCAACCTCCTATCATTTAGGAGGTTGGTATGCACCCGTTGATTTATCGTATTGCCAGCCGCGAGACTCTAAAAGTTTACGTTCAGCATTTAGGAAACCACCAGTTTGTATTTGCTGGCCGGTCTTAGGATCGCGGTAGGAATCGTAAATGGGATTGCCTTTGTTCATCTGTTCTCGCAGATGACCTGAATTTTGTTTCCAGTTTGCCTTGGCGTTACCTTTATCTGGTAAGTGGAGCATGAAATCTCCATCTTTCCAGCCATCAGGTTTGGTAGTGGATTCTTTACCCCACTTAAAGAGGTTTAAGCCTCCTTTATCTCCCCCCTTTGTGACGGATGCCTTATCTGCTATTTTCTTAGCTTTTGCCGCTCTTCTTGCAAGAGTTCCCAGCCCTGTTGGGTCAGCCATCGTTAAAAGCGTCAAGCCGGCATCGGCGTAATTCCCTGCCACCATTGCAGCAGAAAAATCGACGAAATCCAAACCTAGCGTGATCAGCTTAATCGCAACGTTACCATCCGGATCAATGTACATATACGGATTGTTATTGGCATATGCGTAGCGATTAAAGCTTTGTAGATTTGCCGCGTTAAACTCAACTGGATCTGGCGATAAGAAACGTCCTAATTTTGGGTCGTACCATCGCGCTTGGAAATAGTTGAGTCCCATCTCCTCCTGCTTGCCCGTATACCAAAATGGGTTCGCCGCATTATTCTTGTTTTCAATACGATTGCCATAAGGCGTATATTCCTCAGTCCAAAGGGTATCGCCATTTGCGTCCGTCGCCGCGATTGTCGAGCCCAACGCGTCGTGATGATAAAAGGTGACCGTCTCGTTGGCTAAGGTGTTCAAACACAATAGTGATACAAAAAAAGTAGCTAATACTCGAATAAACTGACTCATCATAACCTCCTTATTCCGCTACCCAAGTCGCATTGACTTGCGCAGTAATGCTGTCTCTCTGTGCACCTAAAAGTGAAATACTGCCGTTAACAGGCGTTCCTAGCGCCGTCATCTCATCAGTTAGGATGTCGATGCCCGCTTGATTTAAGGTAAAGGCCCCTAACTTTATTTTATCAATTTTCCAAGAGGCCCCCTTATACCAGTTTGTAAGTAAAACTTGATCCGCAGTACCCAAGATATAAACACGCAGACTGTTGCCCTCTCTAACCAGCCAAACCGCCTGAATATCCTGCTCGGTATGGCCAAGCTGCAGCGTATCTGTTGAGTTTTCAGCTTCAACATCCCAGTTTTGTATTTTATCCTTCCCATCACCAGGGGCGTAGAAATAGGTATCTGAACCTGTTCCACCTCTGAGCACATCTCGTCCTTTGCCGCCCGTGATAAGGTCATCCCCATCGTAGGTACTGAGTAGATCATTTTTATCAGTGCCGGTTACCGTCTCCGCACCTTGATGGCCCTGATAATTGATTTTCCCATTAGTTTTAACTTTTACATATGGCTCCAGAAGCAATGCAATTTCGTCTGCTGTGATCACCTCGCCGTCAGGCAAGACCAAGGCATCAATTCCTTTCCCGATTGCTCTCGCCGTTTTCGATTTGAAAAACTTATCGATACGAATAGAGTTTGGTTCGCCATTTAAATCGAAGGTAATCAATAAGTGCCGATTGCTACGTACAAAAAATGCGATGTTATCCACCATGCTATTCTCAGCAAATTTTAGAACGTCATAGCCACTCCTCACATCGCCGATTATTCTGGCCTCGCCTGCATAGTCATTAGAAATAACAAACGTATCATCACCCGCACCTCCGTAAACAATCTCACCTTGGCGCAAATTGATTATATCGTTGCCGTCTTGAGTCCATACAAACAATTCGGTGGCATTTGGATCATTGCT
>ENA-OSET01000800-OSET01000800.1-sediment-metagenome-genome-assembly--contig:-NODE-800-length-34410-cov-4.262342_pt1 | contig 34410 bp, 27 predicted proteins | sample MGYA00237882_ERZ534229 | MGnify/ENA primary metagenome ERZ534229 (study PRJEB26408, sample SAMN06266212) | sediment metagenome | isolation source: Hudson Canyon methane seep mesocosm | place: USA:Hudson... | reverse complement strand
TCAAAGGGACTTGCAGATGGATATTCGATGATTCCTATCCGGCCGTCCGAGAGGTCGGGAGGAGACTCCATGGCTTATCTCTGGAGTTGTCAGGTATCTTTCTTTTGGGTCTGATGCAGGGGTGACTCAAGGGCCCAAGTCGCTTATCATGGATATGTCGATGATTGCTGCTTGATGGACCGAAACCTGGACCTACACATCGCCGCCCTGATTTTCATGAGCGGCACGCAAGCCCTAATCTCCGGTTCTGAGGAAGGAGATGTAGGAACGACGAACGCCCTTACCCTAGCGGAGGAGGACTCCGAGGAGCCGATCCCCGCCCCGAGGCCGCGTAACACCCCTTTCCCGCCGTTTCGACCCATAGGGCCGGCAGTCTGAGCAGGAAATGTCCAACCATCTAACCAACCGCTTGATATCCCCCAAGCCGTTGGCCCCCAACATGAACCGGAGTCCACGGACTGCAATTCTGGTACTGCTAATGATGCTGAGTTCAGGTTGCCTAGGAGTCATAGAAGACCTCGATGATATCGACGACGATGTCATCGATCCGATCCTCGACTGGCTCGAGGGCGAGTACCCTCGGCTGGACCTACCTACCCGTGAGCGCACCTCGCCAACGCTCGACATATACGACGAGTGCGAGATCCTGCTGACGGACCTTCAGGACTCAATCTACAACGAGATGCTGGTCGCGCTGGACCAGCAGGCGTACTGGCACTGGGCCGGCCCCGTCTGGCGCGGCGGCTGGATGGAAGATGATGTGATGGTGGAGATGGACGGCGCGCCCATGACTGCCGAAGGTGGATCGGCTGATTTCGGGTCAAACACCGACGACACTAGCCGCGAGGGTGAGTACTCTGAGACTAACAACCAAGAGGAAGGCGTCGACGAGGCCGACTTCCTGAAGACCGACGGTTACCACATCTACATGCTCAACGGTAACTTGCTGGTGATTATGGGCGTCCCCGAATTCGGCGAGCTTACACTCGAGTCCAACATGAGCGTGCAGGGCTATCCAATGCAGATGATGCTAGATGACGACAGACTCGTCATCGCCTCCTCGATAAACTACTGGAACCTTCGAGTTGATGACCCGCTCAGGGAGCTGATGTCAGAGGATGTCACCGTTAACTATCCTGGGGAAGAGGAGTACTCCTACACCTACACACGCGTTCAGAATCTAGTGAAGTACACCGTCGTCGACATCTCCAACAGGTCTGCTCCAGAGGTCGAGCGCGAGATCTACATCGAGGGCAACTACCACACTGCGAGGCTGGTCGACGGTACCATGCGCTCGGTGACTCACCTGTGGACCTACATCGAGGGCATGCGCACCTGGGTCTACTTGCCTGATACCTACTGGGAGACTGATTCTGACGAGGAGAGGATGGATATCTGGAACCAGAGTATGGAAGGGACAATTGCCGCCAATCGGGCCATCATTGACGGCCTGACTCTAGACGACTTCGCCCCGCACATCTACGAGGTCGGAGATGACGGCTTGTTCCAGCACCCGATAAGCTCGAGCGACTGCAGCGAGTACTCGGCTAGCGCTGACAGCGCCGGTCGAGGATTTTCGACCATCATGACAATCCAGATGCTAAGTGACGACTCTGATTTGGAAGTCGATCACATCACATCCTCGTGGGCACACGTGTACGCATCTCAAGACGTCATGGTGCTCGCAGAGCCAGCCAACGACTGGTGGTGGTTCTGGCGTAACTTCGGCTGGGATGATGCCACTAACATACACGTCTTCGACATCAGCGACCCCTCCGAGACCACTTACGTGGCTTCGGGCAGGGTCGACGGCACGGTGCAAGACCAGTTCTCCCTCTCAGAGTACAACGGCATCATCCGCGTCGCCACCACCGAGGACGCATGGGGCCGCTGGTGGCTAGAGACCGAGGAATGGACCGGGCCGACAAACAACGTGTTCACCCTCGTAGCCACGGAGTGCATGATTCCTGAGGGGTGCGAGGAAGACTCCAGCGAGCTGGTACAAATCGGCCACGTCGGCGACATCGCCGAAGGCGAGCGCATCTGGAGCGCCCGTTTCGTGGGCGACCGCGCCTACCTAGTCACATTCCGCAACATCGACCCACTGTGGGTCATCGACCTCACCGACCCAACCGACCCGGAGATACTCGGCGAGCTTGAGGTCCCAGGTGTCTCGACCTACATCCACCCAGTCGATGAAAACACGCTGCTGACGATTGGTATCGGGGCCGGACCCGACGGCTTGGGGCTCGACTGGTCAGTTACACAGGTCTCCCTGTTCGATGTCAGCGACCCCACCAACCCGGTGCTCGCTGACTCGCTGCCGCTGTCCCCGGCCTACGAGGACGAGGGCTGCGATGAGTGGGGCTGCGGCTGGTCGTGGTCGTACTCCGAGGCCACCTACGAGCACAAGGCGTTCACTTACTGGGCGCCTGAGCAGCTGCTCGCTGTGCCCCTGTCCACCTATCGCTACACCTACGATGAGGTCACCATCGACGGGCGCACCTACACCTACTCTGGCTACGAGTTCGTCTCCACTCTCGAACTCATCGATGTTGACGTCGAGAGCGGCACGCTCAGCACCCACGGAATGGTCGACCACTCCGAGTTCTACAACGAGGGTGGCCTGTCAGGCTGGTGGGGAGGTTCGACCAGCATCCGCCGGTCGATATTCATGGGCGACTACGTGTACGCCTTCTCTGCCGCCGGCGTCTCGGTCCACAGCACCGACGATCTCGAGCTAATGGTCGAGATAGAGATTCCCGGGTACGATGAGCCAGAAATCTACTACTACGACGATGAGGGCGAGGCCACCGACTCCGAGGGAGAAGAAGGACTCGACAACGAGGACCCAAAGGAAGACGAGGACTCTGCGACTGTCGAGGGCTGATCAGGAGAACTCCAGAGCTCGTCCGGTGGAGCCGGGGGCAGCCACGGCGTTTCCACGCAATGCCCCACCCGAATCGCGCGAGTGCACCACTACTCCGTCGACGATGGTAAGCATCGGCCATCCTGTCAGTGCCATCCTGTTGAGTGCCGTCCAGCCGACACGAGTCCAGGTGTCGGCGTCGCGGACCTCCCTATGAGTCTCCATGTCAACGAGGACAAGGTCAGCGTCCATGCCCTCGGCCAGCCTGCCCTTACCGGTCATGCCGTAGACCCGGGCAGGCCCCTCGCACATCCAGCCGACCACGTCGGGCACGCTGCACATTCCGTCGGCCGCGTGGGTCAGCATCAGTGGCAGCGAAGTCTCCACACCAGGCATACCCGAGTGCGCTTGCGGGAATCCAAGCATCTTGTTCTCAAGCGTGTGCGGGGCGTGATCGGTGGCGATGCAGTCAATGGTACCGTCCCTCAGGCGCCGCCACAGTGTCTCGCGGTCCTCGGCGTACCTTATTGGCGGGTTCATCACCAGCCTAGTGTCCCGCTCAGCCACGTCCCTGTCGTCAAAAGTGAGGTGCTGCGGGCAGACTTCCGTGGTGATTAGGGCGCTCTTGTTGCTAGCCAACCAGTCGGCTTCGAGAGCGCTGGTCAGGTGCAGGACGTGCAGCCTGTGTCTGTGCGACTCCGCCAGCGCTGCTGCTCTCTGGGTGGCGATGAGAGCGGTCTCGCTGTCTCGCCACTCGGCGTGCGCGGCGACATCGGTTCTGTGAGCGAACTCGGGCTTGCGCGCGTTCAGCCTGTCCTCGTCTTCAGCGTGAACTGCGATGATGCCCGCGGTGCCCGCAAAAATGTCTTCGAGGTGCTGCTGCTGGTGCACCAACAGGTCCCCCGTGCTGCTACCCATGAACACCTTGATGCCACAGATTCCAGTTGTAGGCGATGGAGCGTCAGGGGTGCCCACGGCCTGCTGCAGATCGACAACATTGTTCGGGGTGGCACCGATGAAGAAGCCGTGATGAGTCACCGCGCTGTGAGCCGCCGAGTCTAGCTTGGCCTGCATAGCTTCCATGGTAGTAGCGGCGGGGACGTTGTTCGGCATGTCTAGGAAGGCAGTGACTCCACCGGCAGCCGCAGCCCTGCTACCGCTACCGATGTCTTCCTTCTCGGATTGACCAGGCTCACGGAAATGCACCTGAGGATCGATTGCACCCGGAAGCAGGTGCAAACCCTCGCCATCAATCATGGTCTCGCCGTCAAGCGGATCTAGGCCCCCTCCGGGGGCGACCGAGGCGATCTTTCCAGCAACTACTCGCAGGTCCCCTTGAACGATATCTCCGCCGATGACCATTGCCGAATTTCGAATCAGAAGTCCGCCAACCACTCTCTCACCCGAAAGGCTGCGGTGCGAGAAGTCCCTTGACTGTTCGCGTACGCATTCATGCCTTCCTTCCGTCTAAGGTGCTGTTCATATAACCAACCGTAGACCCAAGGACATAGCGGGTTGGAGTAGCCAGGTTATCTCGTCGGGCTCATAACCCGGAGACCGGTAGTTCAAATCTACCACCCGCTACCATAGGCGAAACATAACTGAAAGTGAAAATCGTTGTACTGAGGGCAAACGACGAGGTGAAGCACTTTCAACCGCCGGCAAGGGTCAATCGTTTGTTCAAATACTATCGAACCCCGATAGAGGTCGTAATAAGGTGAGCGAGATGGTCAAGAAGACAGCAAGTGAGAAGGTTGAAGAAAGCAAGATAGTGATTGATGTGGACGAGCCTGAGAGTACCGTAGAGGATCTTCCAGGGGTCGGTCCCGCGACAGCGGAGAAGCTGCGCGAAGCAGGCTTCGACGAATTGCTCGCTATAGCGGTGATGAGCCCGACTGAGCTGGCTGAGCAAGCCGAACTGGGCGAGGCCGTAGCGGCCAAAATCATCTCCGGCGCGAAGAAGATGGCCAACATAGGTGGCTTCCTCAGTGGCACAGCACTTCTAGACCGCCGCCGACAGGTGCAGAAGCTCACATCGGGAACCGCGGCATTGGATGAGCTACTCGGTGGTGGCTTCGAGACCCAGGCTATCGTAGAGGTCTACGGCGAGTTCGGCAGTGGTAAGACTCAGATTGGACACCAGCTCGCAGTCAATACGATCCTGCCCTTAGATCAGGGAGGATTCGACGGTGAGGTCTTCTACATCGATACTGAGGACACTTTCAGGCCCGAGCGGATAACGCAGATGGCCGAAGCTGTTGGCATAGATCCACAGGATGCCCTTGACAGAATTCACGTCGCCCGGGCTTACAACTCAGCCCACCAGATGCTCCTAGTGGATGAGATCAAGAGGATGTCAAAGAACATCGATGTCAAGTTAATCATCGTCGACTCGTTGACCAGTCATTTTCGTGCCGAGTACATCGGGCGCGGCATGCTGGCCCCTAGGCAGCAGAAGCTCAATCGCCACATGAAGGAGCTCAAGCAAGTTGCAGACGTCCAGAATGCTCTGATTCTAGTGACCAATCAGGTCATGTCGAAGCCCGATGCGATGTGGGGAGATCCGACGAGAGCCATTGGAGGGCACATCGTAGCACACGCCAGCACATTCCGCTTGTACCTCAGGAAGTCGAAGGGGGGCCGACGCATAGCCCGCCTCGTCGACAGTCCTAACCTGCCTGATGGTGAAGCGGTCTTTACCGTGACATCCGAGGGCCTACGGGACTGATTCCCGTAGGCTTCTCGAGTCCGAAAGACCAGGGGTGCCCCTGAACCACTGCATGAACAGGGCAGTGGATATCGCGTACAGCACTGCCATCACGATGAACGGGGTGCGGAAGTCGCCCCCACTCATCAGGACCGCCCCCAGATATCCGCCCACTGCGGCCATCGCACTTCCGAACAAGCGTGATATGCCAATGTAAGTGGCCCGCTCTGTTGGATGCAGCTGACCCATACTGAATGCCTCGAATGCTGGGCCTGACATATTGAACAGGGTTGTCCTCAGAACCCATGCGAGACCAGCTAAAGAAACCACGGCCTCGGGTGAGGCTAGCTCCGGCGCGAAGCCTATGAGGAGAATGAAAGGAATCGCTGCGAACCTCGTCCATACGATGGTAGCGACCTCTCCCAGCCGCTCGACCACCAAGGGAACAGAGAACGCCCCTATGGCGAGGAAGAACGAGCCGGTTGCAAAGACCATCCCGATCTGGTGCTCGTGAGCGTGCAGGTCGTAGTGGAAAAACACGTTCGCGAGCCTGAGAACGAAACCCCCTCCCAGCGATAGCAGAGTTCCTATAGCCACGAATCGGTACACTGTTTTCGGGTTACGGAGAGCCGAGAACCAGCCGCTGTGCTCATCGTGCACGACCTCCGCTCTCGCTTTGGCCACCTCTTCCGAGACATGCCGCTTGAGCATGATAGCTGGTATCAGAGATAGGAACCACCATGCTATTCCGATGTGGACCGCCCACCTGTAGGCCTCGACAAGAGACAGTCCCTCTGAGGCGATGAGGTACTGGGGCAGGAACCCCGCGATTAGTGCCCCTACCATCGCTGCGAGAGTGGCCAATCCTTGCTCGACGCTGAATAGGTGTATTCTCTCATCTGGCTCGGAGTTCTCCGCCATGAACGGAGACTCAGTGACATGGTGCAGCGCGCTGAAGCAGGCTGAGACGGCCGAGAACGCTAGGATCGTATTCGCATTGGTGGACATAATGAGTATCAACGCACACACGGCCCCTCCTCCATCGCCGATGATGAATCCCCATTTGCGGTCAATGCGATCGGCCAACTTGCCCGCTGGAATCGAGGCCAGCGAACCCGCTATGCCCAGAACGGCGATTCTGATACCAACGAACTTGACATCGAAGCCTACAGCCAGCAGGTAGAGGTTGAACAGGACCTCCCAAGCCCCGTGAATCAGGTCCATCCCGATGACGTGCAGCAGGTACAACCGGGCATTACGGCTGAATTGCCTCAGTCGCCCTACGTAGCCTACCTCGGATGCACCTTCCATCCTTCCACCTCTAAACCGCTAGGCCGTAGGAGGCAATATACTGCCGGTCAGGCCCGAATCTCTGCCATCGCCTCGCTCAATTCGCCAATCAGCGATGCGACGTGCTCCTCGTCAAAACCGAGGTTGAGACCGGCGGCTCCGAACAGCTCCGGGAGCGGCTTGGTGTTGCCCAGCCTCATAGCCCGTGCGTAGCGGGCGAGGCCATCCGCCGCGTCTCTTCTGTGGTGCTGCCACATTTGCAGCGCCCCGAGTTGCGCTATTCCGTACTCGATGTAATAGAAAGGCACTTGGAACAGATGAAGTTGACTCTGCCAGGAGGTCTCTTTCAGCTCCTCAAAACCACTCCAATCAATCCTCGGACCAAACTTCCTCCTCAACTCTAACCAGTGTTCAGATCGGTCTTCGCGAGTATGTTCGGGATTGGCGTAGACCCAGTGCTGGAAGGCATCTATAGTGGCCATCCATGGTAAGAAGCAGACGATCTTCTCGAGATCATCGAGCTTCGCTCTACGGGCTTCCTCATCACTGTAAAATACGTTCCATTGAGGTTGACTCATCAGCTCCATAGACATCGAGGCTACCTCTGCGAACTCGAGAGGTGGGTTACGCTCTCCTATGAGCTCCAAGTCGGAGCTGTAGCACGAGTGGAACGCGTGTCCGGCTTCGTGCAACATCGTAGACAGGTTGTCGTGAGTGCCAGCCGCGTTCATGAAGATGAACGGTATTCGAGTCTTCTCAAGATTGGCCTGGTAGCCGCCCGGTGCCTTGCCCTTCCTGCTCTCAAGGTCGAGAGATTCCCTCTCTCTCAGCATGTCGAACATGCCCCCCAGCTCGGGTGACATGTCGTGGAAGACATTCGAGCAGCCTGTGATTAGCCCCTCGACATCCTCGAAGGGCCTCAGCGGCGGCCTTCCGTGGATGTCGACTCCGCCACCACTCTTCTCGCTGACGTCCCACGGTCGTAACGTGGTAACACTGAGAGCCTCACGCCTAAGCCCTTGAATTTCGTGCATCATCGGCACGCAGACGCGCTCGATTGAGTCGTGGAACTCGAGACAGTCCTCCATAGAGTAGTCGTAGCGATGCTTGGCCTCGAAGATGTAGGACCGGTAGTCATCGAATCCAGCGTTTACCGCTATCTGATGCCGGATTCGAATCAGCTCGTCGTAAATCTCGGACAGCCTCTCTGTGTCCTGGCTCATCCTCTCCACGACCACCCTCCAAGCAGCCTCCCTGATACTCCGATCAGTACTCTCGAAGTAGAGGGCCATCTGCGGAAATGTCTTCTCCTCGCCCTCGAACTCTACTGTCATGGCTCCGGTGATGGTGCTGTGCTCCGTCTCCAGTTTGGCCTCCTCGATCTGCAGGGGGATGTTCTCCTCTCGAAAGGTCCCGATATCGGTCCGGATGCACTTGATCATCAAGTCGTAGCGAGGCGGCAGGTCGCCGACTGCGGGGTGACCAGCAAGCCTGCGGTTGAAGGCGTCACCGAACTCCGATAACTTGGGCTGGGCGTTCTCAATGAAATCTAGGTAGGCCTGGCGCTTGGCCTCGCTCTCGGTGTCGCATGTCATAGCAATGCTCAGAAGCGTCCCCGCCTCAGAGATGTGCTCGGCAAGGGTCGAACAGTCTTTGATCAGAGTTTCGAGACAGCCCGAGCAGTTCAACTCGCGATTCAAGAGGTCGTGGGCATAGGGCTCAATGTTCTCCCACTGAGCAGCATCGAAATCCTCAGTGATGAATTCAGAACCCAAACTACCACCTCACTTGCGAGCCGGTCTCGGTCCATCTGGCAGAGGCCCCTCTTGGCGACTCCACTTGGCACACTTCCACTCCTCTGCCGAGTCGATGACCTGCTGCCTGATTTGCCCAAGTTCTGGATGCTCAGGGTTGTTCTCCTCAATCCAGCATGCGGTGCAGTACCGCTTGCTCTCGAAGTCCACGAAGTTGCCTGGAGTGCAGTTCACCTTACAGGTGAGGCAGTGCCTGAATCCGTGAAATTTCGCCATTTTCCTCAAGGAACCCTCTGGCATCTCGCCTATGAGTTTGACCCCATAGGGGTCAATCGCCTACATATCAGCGAGAGCGGTGTGGAGAAGGAAAGCATCCTCTCTCCTCGCAGCCTCTATTGAGTCCCCACTCTCGATGACACCTAGTCTCAGTAAGCCGGCTTCGCTTGGAACAGGCCGGCGGGCGAGCAGCCTCGCTCCAAGGTGCTCTATCAGTCTAGTCGCTTCAATCTCGTCGTCCAAATAGCTAGTGCGTGGAACTCTCATCTGGCCGAACTCCTCTCCAACCACTGTTTCTGGCAGGTGGATTATCCAAGCCGACTGGTCGCCGCTGCTGATGCCTGCACGCTCGAAGGCGGAACTGAGTTGATGCGTGCCTGAGATTAGCCTTAGGAACTCTGCATCGCAGGTCCTTGCCACCATACGACCAGACTCCTCCAGTCTCCTGAGGGCTGCCCAAGCCGTCCACAGTCGAACCTCGCTGCAAGCGGTGTCGTAGGCCAAAAGCAACCATCTCTCACTCGGCCTCCACTCTCTAAACAGCGCAACCACCTCGCTTGGCTCAACCATCGCCTCTTCGAAGCCGATGCCCCAAGCCGGGAACCATGGCATTGACGAGGATTGGTCCATGCGCTGTGATGGCCTCCTGTTGAAGAAGGGTCTCTATCGCGAACCCCGCCTAACAGCGCGACCAGCCGTTGCAACCACTCCATCCACCAGTTGGGGACTCCATCCACGCAAATCGGACAACTTCTGCATGTCTCGCTCGGTCAGAGCAGCCACGTCTGCGGCGTTGGAGACGCCAAGCAGATCCACCATCTGCCTCGCTCTGGACCTACCGACTCCGCGCAGAGCCACCAGACCTAGGAGATCTGCCTTGCATCCGTACCGCACCCTGCGGTGAATCTCGTCGACTGCCTCCACTAGGGTGCGATGAGCATTCCTGTCCATCGAAGAGAGCTCCTCATCCTCGGCCAGAATCCTTCTAGTCGCGTAGAGTAACCATTCGGCCAACTCGACGCGTCCTCGCAGATCCCCTGGCTGTACCCCCCAGTCTCTCTCTACCTGATCTACACGGATCTCCTCAGTCCACGATTGGAGTACGAGGACACCTTTCATCCGGCGCTCCTCGTCAAGATCCACTGCCTCGGCGAGAAACTCCCTCTCATGACCGTGCAGAGCGGCTTGAATGGCGTCGTAGTCACTCTTCCTCGGCCACAGTGGCAGGAAGTCGGGGGTGCAAGAGACCAGATGCAAGAGGCTCAGAGGGGAGACCTGCCCGTAATCATCCTCCCCCGTGAGGGTGGCCATGGCCCTGCCTAATCCATCGCGTATGATGCGCCCGGATATTGGATTGAGGTACAACTGCGAGACCCTCTCTCCTAGAGGTGTGGCGCTGTAGGCCATCGAAGACGACTCAGGAGGGTCGACCTCGTACGAGTCATGCACACTGGCCTTACGGAAACCAAAGATTGGGGGGCCGCGACGAGGCCTCTCACCATATCCCCTATTCCGCTCAGACGCGACATCCAGGCCTATCACTTCGGAGGCGGAGCCGACCCACGACGGAAGCTCGTCCTCCCAATCTTCAGGTTGCTCGACAGGAGGCTCTTCGAGGATTCTCGCCCGCACCTCGTCAGATTCTCCGAGTCTGTCAATCATCCCGTTTGATGCGAGCCAACTGACTACGTCGTCTATTCTAGCAGCCAGAGACTCAGAATCCAACTGGGTTGCGAGGAATGTTTTGGAGAAGAATTTCCCGAGGGCGTCCCTGTCGGCAGTGCCTCCGGTAGCCACCATGGATAGAACGTGAGTGAGCAAAGCAGGATCCTCCTCGGCTCTCAGGGCGTTTGGATTGGCGAGTTTTGAAGTCACTTCCTCGGGTTCGCCGTGCAGGTACAGATCGACCAGATGAGACTCCTCGTCACGGCCCTTTGCAAGTAACCACGCCTCACCGACGTCGTCGTACTTTGGTCGGCCAGCCCTGCCCATCATTTGCAAGATTTCGAGTACGGGAAGGGGCATTGTCGTGCCCGCAGCCGCGCTCCACCGCCTGTAGTCCCTGACCACCACCGTTCGAGCGGGCAGATTGACCCCCTGTGCGAGCGTCGGTGTGGCGACCACGCAGAACAAATCACCGCTTCTGAACGAATCTTCAACAATATTGCGGTGTTTACTGGTCAGTCCTGCGTGATGGAAGGCAACACCACTTCTGAGCGAAGATTCCAGCGAGCCCACCATGGCAGAGGAGTCACCGCTCCCGACGAGTCTGTCAGCGATATCCCCCCACCTCTCGTCTATTCCCTCATCGAAGTCATGGCTGCCCTCAATCAGCATTCGCTGGATGTGTTTGGAGAGCTCGCGTGCCTCCTTCTGGGCAGAGGCGCGCGAGGACACGAAGACGAGGAGCTGCCCACCGTTTTGCATAGTGTCTTGCAGGACTGCCTGCAGCGGTCGGGTGGTCTTGCCCTCCAGCTCGCGTGCTTCAGGTAGCACCTCTTCTCCAGACCCATCTACTCGGTGCACTCTAGCATCCAGCCCTGTCAAGGTGCCGTAGCGCAGAGTGACAGGGCGCCAGTCGGATACAATCAGCTCGGAGTCAAGCCACTCTGCCATCTCTGTGGCGTTTCCTACAGTGGCGGAAAGTGCGATAATCTGGGCTTCAGGCTTCCTGTGTCGGATGCGCGATAGCAAGACCTCGAGAGTCGGGCCACGCCCTGGGTCATGCAGCAGATGAAACTCGTCGCTGACGACAATGCCGACCCGGTCCATCATCTCGGAGCGAGTCCGTAGGAGCGAATCCAGCTTCTCACTGGTACACACGAGAATATCTGCATCCTCTATCATCCCGGTCTCGCCCCCTCTATCGCCGATGGCGAGCCCGACGCGCAGGCCGACTGCAGAGGCAAGCTCCCTCAACTCAGCCACCTTCTCAGTGGCCAGAGCCTTCAGCGGCACCACATACAGAGCGCGAGCACCTTCTAGGTCACTGGTCAATCGATGGACGATGGCCAAATGAGCTACCAGTGACTTGCCGCTGGCGGTCGGGATGGTGAGCATCACGTTACGACCTGATAGGGCATGCGGCAAAGCCTCCGCCTGAGGCGGAAACAACTCCTCAATGCCCCAGTTCTCGCGCAGCATCGACACGATCCTCTCATCCAGCCCGAGGTCTTCGAGCCTGCGCGAGGGAGGCCCTGTTGATTGGGTCACGACACGTCTTCGATTCGGCCGTTCTAAAGGATGCCGAGTAGTGAGGACTAATTCCAGCGATGGAAGGCGGGATGACCCTCCTTTACGGCTACAAAAAGTCCCTCTCCAGTGGCACAGATATCGTCACCCGCTCTCAAAGCCATCCTCACCTTCACTCGGCCCTCTTCAATCTCCTCGATCTCCGAGTTGACCTGCAGAGCAACCCCGTATGGAGTGGGTCTCCTGAGTTTAATCGAGTAAGACGCGGTCACGGTGCAGGGCGGCTCGGACTCACTGGATTGGTCCATCAGGGCCATCGCTGCTGTCCAGTTGCCGTGACAGTCTAGCAGTGTCCCGATTATCCCCCCATTGATCATGCCTGGAAATGCCTGATGCTCAGCCTTGGGCGAGAATTCCATCTCCAATCCGTGCTCGCTACGGAACGAGCGGATTTTCAAGCCATTCTGATTGGCTGGTCCACAACCGAAGCAGATACTGTTCGGGGCGTGCTCCTCCTGTACCGATGGCCCCCTCTGTCTCATACGACTTGCGAGGGCGCACTAGGAATTGAAAATTCCTAGAGTCTGGCCGACGCATGCTCTTAATCGAGAGACCTTTTCCGTGAACCGGTGACAGACGCGGATTCGAGTTCACAGGATGACGGCCCTGCTGAGGCAGCGGCTCCGAGGCCCAAGCGAAGACGGTCGCAACCGTTGAAGGTCGCCAATCAAATTCCACAGAGTCGGCGCGACGAGATAGAGAAAGCCCTCGAAGACACCCAGGGCACTCCGAAGAGGTGGTCGAGAAAGAACGGTCCGAAGTATCACAGGTTCCTCAAGAAGAGAATAGGTCCCGGCACCGTGAGACAGATTGAATTTGATTTACTGGATGTCGACATCGGGGAGTCGTGGCCAATTCCCATCACCGTGGTCCACGGAGCCAGGCCCGGACCTGTGGTCACCGTGCTCGGGGCCCTTCACGGAAACGAGCTCGTCGGACCGCTAGCTCTGACCTATCTATGCGGGCCAAATTTCCTCGGTGAGGACAAGGCGATCGACCCCGCTGCTATGGCTGGAACGCTTCGAATAGTCCCCGTGGTCAATCTACCTGGGTATCGGCGACAGAGCAGGTACATGGCGGATGGCAGAGATTTGAACAGGAGCTTCCCCGGAAAGCCCGATAGCAACACCACTTCAAGAGTGGCACACCGGTTGTGGCACAAAATTATCTCGGGCAGCGATCATGTGATTGACCTCCATACTGCTGCTGTCGGTCGAACCAACATGCCCCAGATTCGCGCTAACTTGGCAGATCGCCTCAGCAATCGAATTGCTAGGTCGTTCGGTATTGAGGCGATATTAGACAATGTAGGCCCGAAGGGCTCTCTACGCAAGACCGCCAATGATGCTGGAATTGGGGCCATAACCTACGAGGGCGGCGGTTCGAACGAGGCTGACCCGGAATCCGTACAGGTCGCTATCTATGGAGTGCTGAATGTACTCCGCAGCCTCAAGGTTCTGCCCGGCTACCCGAGCCGACCAAGATTCAGGATACTAGCCTCTGGGTCGGTGTGGATTCGCTCCGACCAGGGTGGCCTGCTCGATGTATTGACTCCCGCAGGCAGTTTCGTCGAGGACGGTGAGACGGTTGCCACGGTGACAGACCCAGAGAGGCCCGGCGAGAGTTACGACATTCTCTCTCCGACCAGAGGTCTGCTAATTTCGACCGCTACCCACCCGTTCGTCAACGCAGGCACACCAATTGGCCATCTTCTTCCGGTGACTCGCGGCATCAAGACTCTGCGCAAGCGACTGGATCCGGAGGGATGCCTCGTCACCAGCGGCTCAGACGGCGAACCTCCTTGGAGGGAGGACGAGGACGTCGAGGACATCTCCGTGGTAGGGGAATGGTCCGGCGGCTCACCCGACGCGGAATGGGGGCGCAACGAGGAGGATCCAGCAGACGAAGAATCTGGTGAGGCCGATCCAAACTGGGCTTAGTCAGTCCAGTTTAGGGGCTCGAGGTATCTCGTCCTCGTCTTCGAATACCGGTACGGATGGCAGTTCAACAGGAGTATTCTGCTGTCCCATGAGCGCATTCAAATCAGGTGCAGAGGGTAAATCGTAGTCCTGAAACTCCGGCGAGAGTGAGAACTTCTCTGGCTTCAGATTGTACGCCTCGTAAGCATCCTTGAGTTTGCGCTTGTGCGAGAATCTTCCCACTGCGTAGACGCAGCCGCCTATCACAGACAGTAGCACCACGAGGGTCGCAGCGAGCCCGGTAGGAGAAGTGACGTAGGAGAGTAACTTCTCTGAGAGTGTCTCCGGTGGTATCCATACATCCATGTCTATGTCCCAGACAAAAACAGTAGTCTGACCCGAGTCGACTAGGGTTGCAGTAATCTGCTGCGGTCCGCTACCTTGGTCGCACAGGTAGATGGTTAGGGTGGTGTCTCCGGCCTCGCAGTCGATAGGCTCGATGACGACCCCCCTCCCATCGGAGCTGACATTCTCCGTCAATGTGTAATCGCCAAACTGCCATGATAGCGAGACGACGACATTTTCCGGTATCGAGCCGATGCTGAGAACAAGACTCTCATTGACCGCGTCCCACAAGTGCACTTGGCGGAAGTCAGGGATAGTTGTGACCAGGTTCTTCCTGCTCAATCCATCATCGACTGCATCGTCGCAGTCATCATCTCGGCCGTTCCAAGTCTCGACTCCTGCAGGGTTGATGGTGCCGACAAGGTCCTCACAGTCCTCAAAGTCGTAGAATCCGTCCTCGTCGCGGTCGAAGTTGAACTGCATGGGGTCTGAGCCACTGACCATCACCTCGTGACCGTCCGACATCCCGTCTGCGTCGCTGTCGGCCAGTCCCGGGTCAGTAGTAAAGTTGTGAAACTCGTCGAAGTCAGTCAGTCCGTCGTCGTCACTGTCGAGTTCGAAGAAGTCCTCGTCAACGACTTCGTCGCAGTCGTTGTCCTTGCCATCGAGGACCTCGGGCTTGAGCGGCGCTCTGTCGAAGTCCTCGTCCTCACAGTCTTGGAACCAATACCAGCCGTCGGAATCAGCATCGTCGTCGTGGACCAGCGGATCAGCTCCCATCGAGGAGTACTCGTTGTACTCTAGGCCGTCGGGTAACCCGTCGCCGTCGGTGTCCCCGTCAAGGTAGTCGGTGGTGATGTTGTGATACTCGTCGTAGTCGGTCAGTCCGTCATTGTCTGTATCGCGGGCCCAGTAATCCTCGTCGATTAGGAAGTCGCAGTCGTTGTCGAAGCCATCGAGCAGTTCGACGTGGCCGGGAGATCGATCACCGTCCTCGTCGTCGCAGTCCTCAAACCAGTACCACAAGTCTGAGTCAGAGTCGGGGTCATACACCAACGGGTCTGAGCCAAGGGCGGCGTAGGTGTTGACTTCCTCACCGTCATCCAGCCCGTCGTCATCGGTGTCGGAGTCCATGTAGTCAGTGCCGTGGACGTGATACTCATTCCAGTCTTTGAGTCCGTCATTGTCTCTGTCGGTGAAGTTGTAACCCTCATCGACAAAGGTGTCGCAGTTGTCATCGATGTCGTTCAGTAGCTCCGGCTTGCCTGGGTTGACATTTGGGTTTGTATCGTTACAGTCATTGAAGTGGTAGAATAGGTCGGAGTCGGCATCAGGGTCGTACCAAAGAGGGTCACTCTGCCAGAAGTTAATCTCAGCACCATCGCTCAGCCCGTCATCATCAGTGTCAGAGTCGAGCGGATCGGTACCAGTGGTAATCACTTCAGACGAGTCGCTTAGCCCGTCAAGGTCGGTATCAATAGCCAATGGGTCTGTTCCATGTATCATCACTTCATCGAAGTCACTTAATCCATCATCGTCGGTGTCGGAGTCATAGGGGTCAGTACCGTATACCAGCGTCTCATTCTGGTCACTCAATCCGTCGTCATCGTGGTCGTAGTCTATGTCTACTCCATGCAATAATAACTCCCATGAATCTAGTGTGCCAGTTGCGCCCGAAGATGTGTCACGTACCTTCAGCGTCCAATTTCCCAATGAAGACTCATCCCAGTGTCTTACAGTGCTAAACATCCAGTCAGAGTAGTGGTTTCCATTGTCGTTGCGTGACTCAGCCAACCAAGACTCAGTTCCAGAAGGAGAGACTAGTACAATATCGAGATCTCCTCTCGCAGTGTGAGTTATGTCGACCGCCACATCTACGCTCTCGAGTGAGTATTCGTCTGTAACCATAGTCGTGAACTCGGTCCATTCAGGCGTATCGTCAGGGATGTTTGTGGAAGGAGTATAGGGCCCGTAGGTGGAGTTCAACTCATCTCCTACGTTAATCCAGTTCTCGGCTACAGAGACGCCGGCGCCGGCATCGACCACCCCGAAGCCGTACTTGTGCGAGATGTCGTGTCCGGCGCCGTTTACGCCCCATGACGAGTCACTGGCATCATTCATGCGCGCACTGTTGACTAGAACGTGTTGCACATCCCTCCAAGTCAGGTTTTCGTTGGCGTCGAGTATCAGCGCAATGACTCCAGCGGCCAACGGGGTGGCGCTAGAGGTGCCGCCGAAGGTATGAGTCACGTTGCCGCTGCTGTTGTAGCCGCCTGTGCCGGAGATATCGGTCGTGGTGATACCTTCGCCGTCACCATTGGAGTGCGCTGCGACGAGTATGTTCGCCCCCGGCTCAGCGTAGTAGGACTGGTCACCGTCGTGGTCGATTGCGGTGACGGCGATGGTGAAGCGACTGTTGGCGTAACCGTCGTAGTTTGAGTTGTCGTCTGAGCCGAGGCCGTTGCCTGCAGCCCATGTGATTAGGTTGCCCAATCCCTCGCGTCCGTTGTAGGCATCACTTTCGAAGGCCGCCAGAGTTAGCGGTCCGGGCGCCTCGAGGGTCTGACCGTCGTCAGCAGGGCCCCAAGAATTGGTGTAGATGTCGATATCGTCACTCTCGTAACTCAGCGCATCAGCTTCGGTCGCATCACCAGCCCAGCACGCAATCAACGTCGATCCCGCAATGGTTGCGTTGAATGCGACTCCGGTGACGTCCAGTGCGTTGTTTCCGACTGCAGCGGCCACTCCGGCCACGGCCGTGCCGTGACCGTTCCAGCTGGAGGGGCTGGGGTCACCATCGTCGTCGCACCAGTCGTACGAGAGTAGCGATGAGTAGTGAGGGCTGAGATCGCTGTGGGCATGGTCGAGCCCGTCATCGACCACACTGATTACTACTCCAGATCCGGTGTAGGTGTCCCAGGTGCTGGTGACGTTGACATCCTCTCCCGATAAGCCGTTGGTCTGGCCGGTGTTCTCAAGGTGCCACTGCGCTGAGAACTCTGTGTCGTTCGGCGAGAGTCGCGGTTCCTGCTTCTTCTCCAGCAGCGGTGAGAATGATTCAATTTCACCCGCTTCAAGAGACTGCTGGAGCAGAGCCATCGACTTGAGTGGGTAGTCGAAAACCCAGATGTAGGCTCCTCGAAGAATAGGGGCCGGTTCGCTCGATTCAGGCGCTGCCTTAGTCAATTGGTGTTTCTCGATGGGGACTCTTGTGACGACAAGCCACTCGTGCACCCCTTCGAGATCCTCCTCCGAGTAGTCGCTCATGTCCCCGACTCTTTCGAAGGCCAACTGCACGGCTCGCGAGTATGTAGGCAGAATCTCGTCGCCCTCTATTCCAAGGTCGTCTGGCTGCCCCGCACTGTCAGCAATCACGCCCCCAAGGGGGGCGAATAGGAGGATGATGAGTACCGCTAGCGCCGTGCGCATGACCGAACTCGAACGCATTCGACATTTAGCCATTCGTCTATAGCGTGAAGCACCTGCTTCACGACTGGAGGAATCCTGAGATGGCTGCATGGACCTCTTCATCGGTCATCATTCTACGCTGTCCCTTGGCCACTTCAAACAAGTTCGATACCAGTTCGTCAGTCACTTCGTAGCCGTTCTGCCGTAGCCACCAGATGATGTTGGAGCGACCACTCATGTGACCTATCCGGATTACCTGCTGTAGCCCATAGTCCGCAGCAGGTACTCCAGAGTAAATGCGGTCTGCGAGCCAGTGGTCACCCTTCTTCATCGCCTTGACTACTGCGGACGCGTGCACACCCGTCCCGGTCTCGAAGGCGTCCTCGCCGAACACAGGGTAGTTGCGAGGCAGAGCAACTTCGACGTATTCGTGCGCCTTGCGCATGTATTGGTTTAGGGCAGTCAGGTCATTGCTAATCACTCCCATAAGGCTGAGATTGACAAGCGTCTGGTCGAGAGGGGCGTTGCCGGCCCTCTCGCCCACTCCGAGGGCGGTCCCGTGGATGACATCGGCCCCGGCCTCGTAGGCAGCGAGGTTGTTGGCGACGCCAAGTCCACGGTCTTGATGCCCGTGCCAGTTGACCTCGATGTCACGTCGCTTCACCCCTGCGTCGGGTATCACTTCGTCCTGAATGAAAGAGAGCAACTTGCGGACTCCGTTGGGGGTAACGTGCCCGCATGTGTCGCACACGCAGATTCGGTCAGCACCGAGTTCCAGTGCCCTAGTGTATACGGCCTTGATATCCTCTGGTTTACTGCGCGTGGTGTCTTCGGTGACAAACATCACTGGGATGTCGTTGTCGATGGCGAATGATACAGCCTTCTCGGCTGTCGAGATAATCTTCTCCATCGTCCAGTCCTCAGCATACTGGCGAATTGGACTGGTCCCTAGGAAGGCGCTAGCCTGTATCTGCCGTTCGTGCTTGGCCTGCAGATCTACCAATGGCTCGATGTCGCTCACCACCGTACGAACAGCGCATCCAGGACGCAGCGCGTAGTCGTTCTCGCCCATGTGGGTGAGCATTGCATCGATGTGGCCGACATGGAAGGGTCCAGCACCGGGAAGCCCGAGATCCGCTTTTTGGATTCCGAGGGACTCCATGAAGTCAATTAACTCAATCTTCTGTTCTATGGTCGGGTTGCGAGCACTCGGGCTCTGCAGACCGTCACGCAAGGTCTCGTCGTCGAACCATAATTCATGCGGGTGGTTCGACCCATCTCGCTCAATCTCGTAATCTATCTTGTTCCAATCGTAAATCAGGTCCTGCTCATCCATTGCCCCACCTCCTTTACGACGCAGCGCGATGGTGCACTCGGTGTTTGAAGCCATCGGGCTCTCAGGACCTCGCCCGGGTCTCGCTGCGAACCATTACAGTTGCAGCTAGAACAGCACCTATTCCGGCGCCCAGTAGCCCGAAACTGGCTGTGACTAGAACTATGAACATCAGGGCTAGGTATAGCATGGAGACGAAGAAGGAGCGGGCGGCCGTTGGTATCCTTCCAGTGGGGTCGCGTTGCTCGTTGAGGTCCACTCTCCAGACCGTGCTCGAGTACCAGATGCTCAGTCCAATTGTCGTCAAGCCGAGGACTTGATAGATAGTATCGCTCTCATTTATGCCACCGTAACTCATTGGGGCCGCTGCCGACAAAATCACTAGAAGTACAGCGTATGCCTTCATCTCGCGAACCGTCCTCTCTGCTCCCTTGACGTTCGGCATCATCGGGATGCCCACATTCCCATACTCCTCGGAACGGTACAGTGCTAGCGCCCAGAAGTGAGGCGGTGTCCACAGGAAGATTAGCAGGAACATGAACCATGGCATCAGGCTGCCTAGGTCGAGGAGTGACTCCAGCATAACCCGGGCCGAGTCAGTAGCTACCGTGAGTTCGCCCTCAGCCGCTGCCCAGCCTATCACGGGCGGGGTCGAGCCGGCGATGCCGCCGATGACTATGTTCTGCGGCGTCGTACGCTTCAGCCATATGCTGTAGATGAATACGTAGAACAGGATGCTGAAAGCCGACCAGAATGCGGCCACTGAATTGGCCAATATCTCAAACCACGCTACTCCGAGAAGTGACAGGGTGATTCCGAATCCCAGAGCGGCGTTGGCTGAGACCTCACCCGCAGGTACGGGCCGGTTCTTCGTGCGCGTCATCAATGGATCGATGTCCCTGTCGTACCACATGTTGATTGCATTGGCGCCCCCAGCGCTCAGGTACCCTCCCACGAATACCACCAGCACTGTCCGCGCTGTGTTTGCATCTAGTCCGCCACCGAGCTGGTCGTGCACCAGCACTGAGCACAACGCAGTAATCTGTAGGAGCACGACCACCCGTGGCTTGGTCAGGGAGAAGTATGGCCTCAGGTCACTCATGCTGTTCCTCCTTTACAAGTCCCATTGTCGCCCCTATCCAAGCCGTAGATAGGACGATGAAAGAGAGTGAGGCTACAAGCAGATGGATCAGTGAGAGGTACTCGATGTAGCCGTCACTGATATCCCAGGATAGGATGTACGAGGCTCCAATGCCGATGTTTACCAGATACAGGGCGGTCGACCACCAGAACCACTTGTACAACACATTGTCTGAGCCGAATTCCTTCCAGGCCAACCATGATGCTCCCAGTAGACTGGCTGCGACTCCAACTACCATCCATCTATGGATAACCTGAGACTGCAGCACCCAGTCGTGAACCGACGAAATCAACTCTCCGTGGCACAATGGCCACGATTCAAACAAACCGTTGACCCCGCAAGCGGCATTCGCTCCATTGGTTGTCGAAACGAAGGCGCCCGAGAACAGTGTGAACAGGATTCCCGTAGAAAGCCAGAACAACCGACCCCTCCAATTCTTCGAAGTCGCCTCGAAGTTTGCCCAATCAGGCAGTTTGCGATGGTCCTTTGATATCGCTAGCCAGAGCCAGATTAGGCTGAGCATGAACGCGAGAGCCGAGCCCAGATGCAGAGCGACACTCCAGTGTTCGTTGTCCATACTGACCGTCAGCCATCCCACAGCCCCCTGCCATACTATCAGGGCTACAGCAATGCTGGAGGCCAAATGGACCTCGGAACCGAGCCCCTCTTCACGCCTGACTATCAGCCAATTGAGGAGCACCAGAGGCCCTAGGACGACCCCTGCGAGCAGCCGGTGCGCCCACTCTGTGAAGATCTGAAAAGTCGTGTATCGGTGACCACTCCCCCTTGAGTCAATCTCATCGGGATTGGCCTCGTACCATGCCTCTTGCTCGGCCTCTGAGACGTCAAAACCAATCGTGCCAAAGCAGGTCGGCCAGTCCGGACATGATTCCCCAGCGTCGTAGATTCGAATCACGCCGCCGAGGGCGATGACGAGGAAGGTGACTATCACCAAAGCGCCAGTCAACCGCTTGGCTTGAATTCCATCGAGCAACTAAATCTCCCCTATGAGAGAGCCTCGGTGTTCAGACAAATAGACTTGACCGAACCGATGCGAACTCACTCTGTGTGAGGGTCTACGTCAATCGGTATACGGTGCTGCTCGTACTCCAGCATCGCTATCTTGTTGGGGTCTAGAACGACCCTCCACTGTGCCTCTTCAACACCATACAGCTGAATCAACTCGTCGCTGAAGTGTTGACGTAGTTCGTCCTCGGTTACGAAGAGAGGAGCTCCCATGCTAATCTGAAGCGCTCTAGCACCGATAATCCTCGCCTTTTCGAAGCGTGTGTGGGTTCTTGCGGGCTTTACCATCGGCCGGGCGACCAGCGACCCCCAAATAAGGCCTATGACAAACTAGTCGCCCCCTCAGGGGGCGTGCCATCCCTTCAATCGCGCTCTACCATCATGGCAACGGCATTGCCTCCACCGAGGCATATCGTCACAATGCCGCGGCGCCCCCCGGTGCGCTCGAGGGCGTTCACCAGAGTCATCAGGCAGCGAGTACCGGTGGCTCCTAGCGGATGGCCTATCGCCACCGCCCCTCCATGCGGATTGAAACGGCTCTCTGAAGCGCCAAGAGTCATCTGAATGGCGCACGAGGCCGCTGCGAAGGCCTCGTTATGCTCTAGGATGTCGATGTTCTCCATGCTCATCCCGGTCTGCTCGAGGAGTTTGTGAACGGTTGGAATGGGGGCGGACATCACCCGGTGCGACTCGACGCCCGAGGTAGCATAGCCGACAATACGTGCCAGTACGGGCAGACCATGCTGATTAGCAGCCTCCTCGGATGCAATCAGTACTGCCGAGGCTCCGTCTGAGACCTGACTGGAGTTTCCCGCTGTGACCTGCCCACCTTCTGTGAAAACGGCTGCTAGGCCACCTAGAGATTCCATAGTCGAGCCGCTGCGAATACCCTCATCACGCTCTAGCCCACCGACGGCGAACACCTCTTTGTCCAACCAGCCTTCTTCCCAAGCCTTGTTGGCCAGAGCGTGCGAGCGCACGGCGAAAGCGTCGGACTGCTCTCGTGTGATCCCATTCTCGTCAGCAATAGTCTCACCTGTGTTGCCCATCGACTCTCCGGTGTACGCATCCTTCAGGCCGTCGTGCACAAGCACAGACTCCAGCGAGGCGTAGGAGATGTCATCGCCGCGCCTAGCTCCTCTGATGAAGTGAGGGGCGTTACTCATCGATTCCATCCCTCCAGCCACTACGAGGCTTGAGACGCCGGCGCTGATCTCTGTGGCCGCTATCATGGCAGCTTTGAGACTTGAACCGCAGACCTTGTTGATGGTGGTGCAGGGGGTGCTGACTGGCAAGCCTGCATTGACTGCCACCTGTCTAGCAGGCGCTTGTCCGGCACCAGTTTGCAGGACGTGGCCCATGTAGACTTGGTCGACGAGACCACTCGATGGATCGATGCCGGCGCGGTCCAACAGCTCCTTCACAGCCAACGTGCCGAGTTCGGTGGCGCTGAAACCGGACAGAGCACCACGGTGCTTGCCCACGGGGGTCCGGGCATAGGCGCAGATGACCGCTTGCGGCATGACACGCTCGAGAGGCGAGCGAGCCTTCAATGGTCCGATTGACGGGTCGTGCCAACGATTACGATTCAGCAGTGTAGCCATAGAACTCGGCGTTCTTTAGTGCAGGCCTCTTCTCTGGCTTGACCAGTATCGTCCTGACTCCCCACAGGTCTTTGAAAATGCGATACTGCGAAGTCGCATCAAGGTAGTCAACCCCACTGGTCCCTCCTGTGCCGATTCTTCTTCCCATGATACGCTCGACCATGCGCGCGTGGGAATGCCTCCACTTCACCATCGACTCCTCTAGTTCTACGATTGCATCAATCAGAGTACGAGGCCAAGTCAGTAGCGGAAGTTCGCGATAGGACTCGATGAACAGAAGACCAGCACGGGCTCGACTGACCTCGCCCTCAGGCATCAGGAAGGAAATCGCCCCATCATGGGCGGCAGCCATCCTAGCCGCCATCTTGCTCGGGTCGCCTGCACCCCATCCCGCGGATCTCTCAGCTGCTTCCTCACAGACAGCTCTGTGGGCCTCTAGATGGGTCTCAATGTATGCTCTAACATTCTCCGCATCGCCCTTGCTACCGTATGAGGAGCCCATGATTGGGGTTCGTTCGACCCAGTTCATCATCGACTCGTAGAGCGATGGCTGCGACATCGCATCCTCTAGTCGGGCGAGTATGGTCGCACTGCGCTCGTCTCCCTCCGCCATCCTCCTGAAACTGGAAAGCGGGTCCATCCCACCTATCCTGTCGTCGTTATCGAGGCCGAGGAGAATTTCGAACTCGCGCATCTGAAAAGACTCGAACCCTGAGGCTGACCCAAGACCGTCGCGGAAGGCGAGGAAGCCTTGCGGTGTAAGCGTCTCAAGCACAGTCCACTGGTTCGCCATCAACCGGAAGATTTCGGTGGTCCTACCAAGATGATCAACAGCTCGAGGAATGTCGTCCTCGGGGACGTGGTCACCGCCGAGGATGTTTCGGGCCTCAGACAACTCACGAATCACCTGCTTGAACCAAAGCTCGAAGGTTTGGTGGACGATGATGAAGTGCATCTCGTCTGAGTTGATGTTCCGATCATCTCCCTGCAACTCCAGCAATTCATGTAATTGCAGGTAATCGGCATAACTCCAGTTGCCCGAGCCTCCCTCTCCCATGCTCCTGCCTGATGGCCGCTGCTTGAAGCATTGTCGCCGACCCCAAATCCTCTAAACACCCGAACGACACCGTAATCCCATGTCTGGTAGATGTGGGGGCCCTAGGCCCACCGCCAATCATTCTCTGCCTGCAACGGCACTTCTGGTTGAGGACGGCCTCGAACTTCACCAGACGATGCCAGAAGAGTCCGAGGAGATTCTCACCGTCGTGGACGCCAATAGGGGCCATCTTAGGGAGTGGCTTCCTTGGTTGGACTCCACTAACACCGTAGAAGACGAGATCTCTTTCATCAATGGCTCTCTAGAGGAATATGGCAAGGGTGAAGGAGTGATTTATTCCATTAGGAAGAATGGAGAATTCATTGGATGTATCGGGCTAAATTGGATAGATTACGATAACAGAGGATGTGGGGTGGGATATTGGTTGTCTAAAGGACACACCGGACAAGGCATAGCCACTCGTAGTTGCGTTCGTCTAATGGAGCACTGCTTCGACGATCTCGGACTCCATCGCTTCGTGCTCGAAGCGGCCACCGACAACTTCGCCAGCCGTGCTATCGCTGAGCGACTAGGGATGCGACTCGAAGGTATCACCAAAGATAGGGAGTGGCTGTATGACCACTATGTCGACTCGGCCCTATACGCTATTACCGCGCCCGAATGGCAGTCTCGAGATCAAGACTGAATCAGGCCGTGGTCCTCTATTGAGCAGTTACCGGGAGGTAGACAGGACAACAGATCGTCCTGGGTTAGACCAGTCGCCTTGGAGATACGATTGGCCACACTTTCCTTCTTCTCTCTCCCGGGAATCACCTTGCACCATCTCTCGAAGTTCTCTGAGATTGTCGCAGGAGTGCCTGACACCGGCATCGGGACCCCATTCACCACTGCCATGCCTATGGCCAGTTCCAGAGGCAGGTCGCGGTGCCAGTTGCGCTGCCCTCTTACGACGAAGGAACCTCTGGCCAACGACTCACCAGTTTCAGTGGTCTTCGAGACTTGACTCGGCCTAGCATGGAAGGCGGTGGCCGCAGCGCCACCACTTCCCCAAGCCCTCGACCAGCAGACCGCGACTTGGGCAGCCTCCGAATGCATCGATTCCGGCAATTCTCTTGCGTCTTCTACGCCTTCAGCCAGATTCTGGACTATCTGCAACGAGGCCACACCCTCGGGGATAGCCTCTGACGGGTTCTGGTTGGACGCGAAGCCGTCATTGAGCTTGAGTGAGCACGATGGCGCTCCGTGTAGGTCGGCGTGGAAATAAAGGTCATTGGAAGATAGGTGCTTTCGAACTACGACATCGTTCCCTTTCGCGTCTTTCCCACCGATGAACAGGTGACCACCCGAAAGCATCGCCCAGCGATGCTTTTCGAACCAGAAGCGCTTGCTACGCTGCCTCGATCTAAGTCTGCCAGCAGCAGCGTCCTTGGCAGCACGTTTCTCGGCCTTCTCGCGAGCTTGCTTGGTACTGGCCAGAGCCGCTTGAGCGCCCTTGGCCTTGCTCTTCTGGGTACTGGCCTCCTCGAAGTAGCGCTGGGCGTTCTGGTGCACCGTCTTGGAGACATAGAGGGTGATGCTAGCACCTGGATCTCCTTCCTCGTCCGGCAGATAGGCCACTATGGTCTGTTTCGCTGGGTTCGCGCTGTCTATCCAGGGCACGTCGTAGATTCTGTCTCCGACACTCTGCCAGCCATCAGAGGCGACGGCATCGTTGAACTGAGTCAGCAGCGAATCCACGTGCTCCCAGTTGCCCTGAATCGCCTTACCCAACTCCTGAGTAATCGCTGCACGCTCGTGAAACCTGTCTATGGCTGCGCTCTGTTGCGCTGCCCGACGGTCCAACTTCGCTTGCCTTGCTCCATCGTCCTCCCCGGTTTCGACCAACTTCTCCTCTTCTCGGCGTATGAAAGCAGCAGCGTCGTGTGAGCCGAAGACAGCATCGTAGGCCAGAGACAGCGATGCGACTCTCACCATTGTACTGCTGTCCGTGTATGACAGGTCGATTGGGGCAATTTCAGTAATCCCAGACGAGGCAGTGTCCCGGTCGGCTTCGTTATCGGCAGCCTCCCATGTCTGTATGGCCTCGGAATCGATCATCCACATCATCGCCTCATCACCTTCCGACAGTTCAACGAGCATCGATTGTATGGCCTCCTCCAGAGCGTCGCGTTGCCCGGAGTCGAGCGAGTTTGCATCCATTTTCTCCTCAAGTCCAGCAATAGAGCATGCTGTGCTGCCGTAGATTCGACCGAAATTAGCTCGGGCAGCGAGGGTACGGATTAGGTCGTGCTTACTGCCATCTAGCAGATTATCGAGCGCTGACCTATCCATATTGCGCGGATCGGCAGTCTCGGGAGGTGGAGCGTAGGCAACTCCCTGCTTCAACGAGCGGCTGGCGTACTTGGCATGAGTGAGCGGCTGGATGATGACCCCATTGCCATCGAGCAGTATCACGTTGCCGTCGCGGAACAGTTCGATGACGAGCCTGAGGCGCCCGCCACCGTGCTCGAAGGTCAGTTCGATGACCCTGTCGAAGCCAAACTGTTTGACTGCTATTAGACGTGAATTATTGAGATGCTTGCGCAGAACCATGGCGAACTGAGAAGGCTTCGAAGGCATCGGACGGTCGCGCTGAGAGGTGTAGACGCGACGACCTCTGACAATTACTAGATCAGTCGACGGCACCCCTTTCCGATTCAGACGCACGACGACCTGCTCGTAGTGCGGCTGGTATGCCTTGCGTGCACGAGCCCCTATCAGTTCGGAAAGCTCACGCACGATGCGTGCGACATCGAAGGAAGAGGACTGCTCGCGCATACTGCTCAACCCGCCCGGCTCAACTGCCCTTCATCAGGCAATCGCTTGGTCAAATCGGCCTAATTCCCGATAGATGACTGGAATTCCTCTATCTCAACTAGGACTCCAGCCTCGTGTGCATACTGGTTACTTGGGACCTCTACCAGTACTGCATCTGGTATTCTTTCTACTATCCCGTGAACCTTGTCAATGTCGTGTAGGGTGTCCGAGGAAGCGGTCATCACAACGCAAGGAACGCGGATAGCCGATAGGTCATCGGGGAGTCGGTAGCGGATGTTTGCTCTCGCACTGAGGAGCATCCTCTGCAGGTTCTGTGCGAGCAGAGCCCTGCGGTATCTGATTCGTTGACCCTCCTCTTTGGTCCTACGGTCTACCAGCCAGACTGTGAATCGCATCAGGGAAGGGTGAACGAACCTAGGAATTGGCATTTTGAGCAGAATTCTCGCCCAGAGAGGGAACTCAAAGTCCGGGTTCGGGGCGAGCAGTATCGAAGAGCGGCCGCCAAGCACTCCACCTTGGTATGCTTCGATTAGCAAGGTCGCCCCTAGGGACGACGAGAACCAGTCAACCTCAGTTGAATCGATACCAAGTTTGTCTAGAACAGCGGCGACATCGTGACCGTGATGTCGCATCTCGAAGTCCTCCCGCCTCACCTTCCTAGTGATTCGGGCACTTTTCTTCTCACGCGTCTCAATGTAGACTATCGGACGGCGAGAAACCCATTCGGTCAGAAGCGGACGCCAACCCTCGAAGACAGAACCCCAGCCAGGAACAACCACAGCAGGATCCAAAGAGGCTGCAGATGAATCAGTAGGAACCCACCTTAGGACTCTTACCGAAATATTCGGAGCGACTTCAACAAAAAGCTCCTCAGCATTGGCATTGGGAAGGTGAGGCGCACCGCTCCACATTTCTTCCATCAAATTGGCCTAGGAGGATGGGTGGATTTCATTCTTGGGTCGAGGATCACCTTCGGCGACCGCCACTTGACCGCCGACTACCGCCACTTGACCGCCGACTACCGCCACTTGATGAACGCCCACCAACTTTTCTACGGCTGCGACTGTGGTGTCTATGGTGGTGATGATGGTGCCTGCGGCGATGGAACCAGGGCCTCCTGTGCCAAGGCCGATCATAGTAACCCGGGTCGTCGTAGTACCGACCACCCGACGAGAAATTCACGCTAGGTCCCGCTACATCAAGGCGGGCTAGGACTAGGACCGCGGCTAGTAGAAGTAACTGGATTAAAGAGCAGAAGAAAAAGAAGATTGCCGACGCACCCGGAGAATCAATCCGGCTATTACCGGGATTATTAATTTCGTAGTATATCGTGACATTGCTCCCAAGGGGCAATTCCTCGAACTCCACGATATCAAGGCAGTAGTCATCCCAAGTGCCGAGATTCATCCACACTTCCCCAGTGTAATCCACCTCTCCGACAGAGTAGGCGTAGTTGACATCTGCACCACATTCGTATTCGTACCAGTAATCACCCCAATCGTCTTCAACTTCGTACTCCTCTTCCCACCACTCGGTGCCATCCACGACCTCACCATAAGTGGACGCCCATTCATCCGCCGATCCCGCACTCATTACTCCCATGAAGGCGGTTGCAATGAGGCCAAAAGCGAGGACAACGGCTGCGATAGTGTAACCAGGGTCCTCCAGAAGCCAGTGATTAGAGCCAGAGCCAGAGCCGTATACCTTGGTGCCATCTGACTCTCCATCCGGGTTCAGAATCAGCATCCCATTCTCATGTTTCCAGTCAATGTGCTCGAGAAAACTCATTCCGAGAATACAGTATTCAGAATCCCCCGTCCTTAGAGGGTTGATTAGCGCGTCAACGTTATTTATCGTCATCTGACCAATTGTTATGTTAGGCAAAGTAGTCCTGTATCCCATCCCCGGGCCAGCTGCTGTCGTGGTCTCGACTACTTCTCCCCGTTTCAGGTTGAACGTCTTCACTGTATCAATAACGCCAATCTTTTCCGGGACCGAGCAGAAGCTCGCTCCCGTGTCCACCAGGAACCTGAGGTTGCTGATATTTCCGATACTCCCATCGACGTAGAAGCAATTATTGTCATCGGGCTTCAGTACGAGTCTCTGTCCGATGTATTCCACCGGGGAGCCGTCACCGGATTCTGACTCTTTCATAGTGCTGGGCACGGGATCCGTAAATTCCGCCATTTTTTCTCGGTGCTCAGCCTCTGCCAACTCCTCCTCGCGTTGGAGACGCTTGGCCTCAGCCTCATTCAGCAGATCCTCGACGTCTTCCTTGGACGTGTCAGAATCCTTGTCCCTCTTCCACCATCGTTTGTCTTCAGCCATTGCAAGACCTCTGTTTCGTTACGTGCTGGTGCCGGGCGTGCTTCAATCTTGACCCGGATTAGGACGCAGTGTAGCCACTGCCATCGTTTTCGACGTCACCGGTCCTCTGCAGCTCCTTCAGGTGGGACAGAGCTTGGTCTTGTGCCAGCAGGGGATGCGCTCCCGGACTGTCCGAGTATGCCGCGCTGGCGATGCTAGGGATGTCCGAGTTACCTGCCCGTACCGCCTCGAGGACATTCTGGTGCCTCGCCTTGCGGTGCTCGATGTAGTGTGTCAGCAGCCTCTCTGGGTTGGCGACGAGGGGGCCATGGCCCGGGAAGAGCACCTTGGGCTTCAGATTGCGTATCCTCTCGAGGCCGGAGATGTAAGCACCCATGTCACCCTCGCCCGAAGGCACCAGGATGGTACCAACAGTCGAGCAGTTGTCCCCGGACACCACACCTGGCTCCCCGACCAGACAGATCTGTCCGGGACAATGCCCCGGACTCTCGATTACATCCCAGCGGACACCTCCGCTCGGCCCCTCGAGTACGAACGAGTTACCCTCGCTGAGCACGCGGTCAGTGTCACAGGGGGAGATTGACGCTAGGGTCTCCTGACTGGCCCAAATCGGGGCTTGGTAGATTTCCGAGATGCGCGCCAAATCCCCTACGTGGTCTGGGTGCCTGTGGGTGAAGATAGTGGCCGTGATGGAGCTCCCGTCATCATGTATCTCCTGCACCTTGAGGGTCAATTCCTCGAGCCCCTCCTCGTCCCTAGATGCGGGATCGACAATGACGCGCTCCCCTCCCCTCTCTCCCAGAATGTAGCAGTTGGTGTGGGTAGCCGGGGGCAATGTGGCGGTTCGAATCAGTATGCATTCGACACCCGGGCCGTACTCGAATCTGTGCGGGCCAGAGGGCGGGTCGGCCGCTAGGGCGTCGCACGCGGACTGCAGGTCGCCCTCGCGCTCTATGGCCTCGACCAAGTCGCGTGCGAGTGTTACTATTGGAGGTGGGAGCCGCAATTCGTTGTCCTCCCAAGACGCGATTAGATCAGATGGCCTCCACCACCGGAACTCGTCGAACTCCGAGCGACCGGGGGGAAATGTCGGAGTGACGCCAGGGTTGCCAGTCGGGACGTGGAAGAACAGGTTATGGAAGCGAGTGGGCGCCTGAGGAGGTGTGATTCGCTCGGTGATTATCTCGCAGTGGAAACCGTCAGCAGTCAATTCTCCTGACTCCATCGACTCCAGCCAGCCTGACTTGTCGCTACAGACTAGTTCCCTGACTTCGGCACTGACCTCGCAGAAACCGCCGCTACCGTCGGGCGCGACACCCAACTCCTCGACCATCTCTCTTAGTAGTGCAAAAGCAGAGACCCGATCCCCCACTATCTCGGAGAGCCACTCCGGATGAGATTCGGCTACAGCCCTGTCGACCCTGCTGATGCCACCACCTGGGAACGACCAGAGGTCGGGGAAGGCAGGAAGCTCGGAGACGCGGTGCCCCAGCAGTATCTCGTGTCCACCGACACACTCTCTGCTGAGGATCACGGAGGCTGACGGATGAGGGGTCGTAATCTTGGATTCGGGCATATCCATCCCCTCTGGTAACTCCCCCATGTTCATTCGATGAGGTGTGACGCTTCAACCCCGCTACAATAATGATTGAATACATAATCTAATCTTCGAAGAGCATGGACTCGTTCACCATCGCGAACACCAGCACTAGCACAGGTGAGAGATTGCATCAGGCCGAGATGCCGCGGTTTGGCTTAGGAGTCTATTTGATGGGCGAGCCAGGAGAGTGCAAGTCATCTGTGCTGTACGCACTCAAGCAGGGCTACAGGCTAATCGACACCGCGATGGCATACGGCAACGAGGATGAGGTAGGCCAAGCCATCAGAGAGTCGGGGATTCCCAGAGATGACATCTTCGTAGTGACGAAGTTGCGACAACCCCACGCCAACAGCCATGAAGAGACGCTTCAGAGGTGTCAGCAGAGCCTTGAGAACCTCGGTCTGGAGTACATGGACTTGTACTTGGTCCACGCACCACCTGAGGACCTCAATGTAAGGGCTCCAGTCTGGCAAGGTATGGAGGAGTGCCTGTCCAATGGCTGGACTCGCTCAATCGGAGTTAGTAACTACGGGGCACATCACCTAGATGCGATGGTTTCGTACGCCACCGTGATGCCATCTGTCAACCAGATAGAAATCAATCCGTGGCTGCAGCGTCCGGCGCTACGAGCAGCTACGGAAGGCATAGGAGCGAAGGTGATGGCTTACTCTCCGCTCGCCCGTGGCCACAAGTTGACAGATCCGGGAATATCCAAGATTGCAGTTTCTCTGGGCTGCACGCCAGCGCAAGCCGCCATCAAGTGGTGCTTCGATGTCGGCGCAATCACCATTCCGAAGTCTAGTAAGCCAAACAGGATCTCTGAGAATCTGGACTCTCTGGAGTTCGACCTCTCGGGAACCGAGGAGGAGTTCGCCGCTCTCGAGGAGTCATATGTCTCGGGATGGGATCCTACCTCGGAGCCGTGAGACCATGAAGCCCCCAGAGACAATCGAGGAGGAACTCGCGATTATCGCCGAGGCCATCGAGGCCGGCATCGATCCATTCCCACCTGAGAAAGAGCCCAGCAAATGGGCTAAGACCGCATTGGGATGGTTCATGGTAATCATCATGGTGACTTGGGTCTCGGACATCCTCTACCGCTCTCTGTGATGCGGTAATGGTAGTCCCTCCCGGATTCGAACCAGGGTCGTGGGATCCAGAACCCCACATGATGGACCACTACACTAAGGGACTAATGGATGACGGAGTCGGATTCGCTATTTCAACGAATCCGATAGCCGAAAGAAGTCACTCAGGCTCCGCGGAAGGCCGCGTTGATACTTGCAAGTTCAGCCTCGCTGGGTCGCATCTCGGATTCACTCAGGGCTGAAAGCGGTGTCTCGGTAAGTCCGAGTTCCTCGTCGGCGGTCTGCATGCTGTCATCGTAGTACAGCAGACCGGTCACGTGCTTGTTCTCGCCTTCCGCTCTGTGAATCGCTGAGAGCGCGGAGACAGCGTCTGACGGATCATGATTCTCGCTCAATGTCTCCAGTCGCAGAGTAGAGCCGTCAAACATCTGGATGTCATCATATTCGCCCTCGGGAATGTCGACCTCCTCCAGAGGGGTGAAGTGAGGGATGTAGTCTAGCATGTGCAGGACCTCATCATTCTCCTTGACGTAATTGTAGGACTTGTAAGACTCATCGTTGTTGGCGAAGGTGACGCACGGCGAGATGATATCGATGACCGCCATTCCTCTATGGCCCATCGCCGCACGGATTAGGGAGGTCAGTTGCTTCTTGCTGCCCGAGAACGAACGCGCGACGAAACTACATCCGAGGTTGATGGCCATCGCGCACAGGTCAATCGGGGGCTGCACGTTGGTCGCCCCTTTCTTCTTCTTGGATCCCTTCTCTACGGTGGCACTGTACTGCCCCTTGGTCAGACCATATACTCCGTTGTTTTCGATGATGTAGACCATGTCGAGGTTGCGTCTAATCGCGTGGACGAACTGTCCAATGCCGATACTGGCGGTATCTCCGTCACCCGAGACAGCGATGAAGGCCAGACTCTTGTTGACCATACTGGCACCGGTCGTGACAGAAGGCATCCTACCATGCACGGTGTTGAAACCGTGGCTCTTGCCGAGAAAGTAGGCTGGAGTCTTGGAAGAGCACCCGATTCCACTCATCTTGGCGATGCCCTCGGGAGGGATTCCGTTCTCCCATGCTGCCTGGATGATGACATTAGAAATCTGGTCATGGCCGCATCCGGGACACAGTGACGACTTTCCTCCGGTGTATTCCGACTTCTCTCGGTCGATTACGTTGAGTTTGATAGTGCTCATACAGTAACCTCCAACGTCTCGAGAATCTTGTCGGCGTAGACACGTGCACGAGGAGGTATGCCATCGGTGTAGGCCACACTGTGAAGGCGAGAGAGGAGATGCACCGGCAGTTCCTTGCGCAGGATACCGTAAAGCTGCCCGTCTCGGTTTATCTCGAGGACGATGACCTTGTCATGCCTCTCGATGAAGCCCTCGACTTCTGAGTGGTAGGGTAGGGCTCTGACACGGCAGGTACTGACCGACAGACCGGTCGATTCCAGCATGTCATCAATCTCAGTGATGGAGTTCTCCATCGAGCCGTAGTAGATAATCCCGATTTGCTGTTCCTCCTCCTCCCTGAGAATCGGGGCAGGAAGCAGGTCCCGAGCGCCGTCAATCTTCCTGCGCAGGCGCGAGATGGTGGCGTAGTAGACATCCGGTTCCTCTGAGTAGATACCGTCCTCATCGTGCCCTGTTCCTCGATAGAGAATGGGATCAAGGCCGCTGCCAGGTAGAGTTCTGTAGGGAATACCATCCCCGTCGACGTCTCTGTAGCGTCCGTAGTTCGCTATCGCATCGACCTCTTCTCGGGTGCGCAGTACCTTGCCTCGGTCCATCGGAGAATCCGGGTACTGGAATCCCGCTGTGGACCAGCGGTTCATCCCGAGATCGAGATCGCTGAAACCGAAAACGATGGTCTGAAACCTCTCAGCGTAGTCGAAGACTCTCCAGCCGTACTCGAAACATTCGTCGACGGTACCGGGAATCAGCACGATGTGCTGGGTGTCTCCGTGGCTGGCTTCATACAGCATAGATAAATCGCCCTGCTGAGTACGAGTCGGAAGGCCGGTGGAAGGGCCGACCCTGTTGACATCCCAGATTACGCCGGGGACCTCTGCGAAGTAGGCCAGCCCGATGAACTCGGACATCAGTGAGATGCCCGGGCCGCTAGTGCAGGTCATTCCCCTGCCCCCTGCCCAACCAGCTCCTAAGACCATTCCAGCGGCAGCCAGCTCGTCTTCAGCCTGGATAATGCAATAATTCTGTTCGCCGGTTTCCAGATCCTGTCGTAGCTGTTTACAAAATTTACCGAACGCATCAAACAACGATGTTGATGGCGTGATCGGGTACCAGCTCCCAACCGTAGCGCCAGCGTAAACACACCCCAAAGCAGCCGCTGTGTTTCCATCAATCATGATGTGATTAGTCATGGCATCCATTGGAACCAGACGGCTCTCCAACGGACAATTAAATTCTGCCTGTGAATAATCGTAGCCCAGCTCGAATGCCTGCATGTTCGAATCAACCAAATTGGGCTTGTCGACAAACGTTTCACTCAATAATTGACGCACAACGTCCCGATCAATTTCGATCAATGCCGCAATAGCACCAACATAGGCTATATTTTTCATCAGAAT
>ENA-OSET01000797-OSET01000797.1-sediment-metagenome-genome-assembly--contig:-NODE-797-length-34484-cov-7.875113_pt1 | contig 34484 bp, 28 predicted proteins | sample MGYA00237882_ERZ534229 | MGnify/ENA primary metagenome ERZ534229 (study PRJEB26408, sample SAMN06266212) | sediment metagenome | isolation source: Hudson Canyon methane seep mesocosm | place: USA:Hudson... | reverse complement strand
TTTAAAGCTTATGTTGGTGGTGGTTTATATAATGAGTCTATAGAAGCTAATTATTTTGATGAAGACTTTACCGGTGTTCAAATTAGTGGTGGCTTTGGATACAACTGGGAGTCACTATCTTTAGACTTTTCAATAGGTTTGCGTTCAACTGGAGATTATGAAGATATATTTGATGATGGAGAGGAATTGTCAGCTACATCAGGTGCTCTAATTTTGGCTTATAGGTTTTAGAAAAACAGTGTATTAGACACAAGTTTTTTTGTTAAGTTTGTGCCTTACTTTAATGAAATTTACAGGAATAAGAACAATGAATATATTTAAGTCATTAGCCATTATAACGGCTATAGCAGCACTGTCAGGGTGTGCCCATCAAATACAACTCAACCCAAATACTGACTCATTCGTTAGTTCAGATAAGATAATTAACACCACGGTTGGTTACCATATTTCAGATGAAGATCGGAAAAAAATTGTAACAACAGATGGTGGTGGTGGAGATGATGTTAGTTACAGTCCCTATAAAGATACAGAATCTATTTTATTTACTGTTTTATCAAATAAATTTGAAGATGTGTATTTGGTAAAAAATCTAGATGACAATGCATTCATTAAAGAAAATGAAATCAAACTAATATTTATCCCTGAAATAATTACTCAATCAAGTTCGAGTAGTGCATTTACTTGGCCACCGACAAAGTTTGTTATTGATTTAACTGTGAAAGCAGTAAATTCTAGTGGAGATCTAGTTTGGGAGAAGCAAATCATAAAAACGGGAGAAGCTGAATATGATGAATTCAAAGAGGATTTTTCATTGTCTGCGAGAAGAGCAGCAGAGCAGGTTTTTCTTGAGTTGGCTAAAGATATAGAACAAGAAGTTTCTTTATTAAATTAACGGAGTAATTGAAGAATGATTAAAATAATGAAAATTACTATAGTTGCATTGAGTTTGTTACTTACAGCTTGTTCCATGCAAGCTCCACCTTACGAAGTATCCATAAAAAATGTACAAAACATAAAAAAGGCTAAGGTTAAACAAGTAAAAGTTGGCACAATTACATCAAACAAACAGCTAGATAGTATATCTTTACGTGGTTCTAGTATGTTATCGCCTGTCAATAAGTCTTATGGAGCATATCTCCAAAAAGCTTTAGAAGATGAGTTGAAATTAGCTAAATTATTGTCTCCTGTTTCTTCTACGGTTATTACTGGAGAGATGTTAACTAATGATATTGATGTATCCGGCTTTTCAGAAGGGACCGGAGAAGCATCGGCCAAGTTTGTTGTTACACGAGATAATAAGGTAATATTTGATAAAACTATCTCAGCTAAGCATACTTTTGAATCTTCATTCATAGGCGCAATAGCTATACCAAATGCTCAAGCGAGTTATGTGGGTTTAGTACAAAAACTAATCGAAAATTTATTTGAAGATCAGGTGTTTATATCTGTATTAAAAGGTTAAGTTTATAATAAATTATAATTAAATATGTAAAAAAGGCAGATTCAATATTGAATCTGCTAAGTTAAAAATTTGGGAGTTATCTTAGTGAAAAGTCATTCTCAAAAATGTCATGGAAGATATAACCTACTTGAGATTATTTAATGTTACTAATATTATAATACCTTCTTATAGCTAAACTTGATCAAAATTAATAATCAATATTCTCTTTGTCATATCTGTGTAACTTTCCTTAAATAAAAAATACATATTACTTCCACATTTCTGTCATTTAACCGCAGTAGCATAGCCGCAACTTTATTCTAATAATTTCTGCGGAGCAGACTAACATGCAAATCAATTCACTCTTTAAAATAAGTACTTTAGCTTGTGCCATTACTTTAGCAAGTTGTGGTGGTGGCGATATTAATCTTTCATCTAACGTTAATAACTCAGTGGGTGATACAACAATTACTAATCCAGCGGCTACTGTTCCAGTCGTTACTGAATTACCAGGTAAATCTAACTCTGTATTAGGGCAAAATGTTTCTAGTGCTTTAGGCTTTGATATTGCTGTACAGGTGCTTGATGGTCAAATCACAACAGATATGACCTTGGTAGCAAGTGCAGATAGTAAACCGATATTTTATGCTATTAGCGGTGCGTTAGAAGTTATGGCAGGTGCAACCCTTACGGTAGAGCCAGGTGTCGTTTTGTTTGGTCAATCAGGTGGTGACTATGTTGTTGTCCATCGTGATGCAAAAATTATGGCTGAAGGTACAAAAGCGAACCCAATAATTTTAACTTCACTTGAAGATGTGAAAGGTGAAGTTACTTCAGCAGGTCAATGGGGCGGAGTTGTCATTCTTGGTAATGCACCTTCAAATAAATGCCCTACTGATGGCAGTGCATGTTCACTGCAAATTGAAGGTGCTGAAGAAGGCGCTGTATTTGGTGGCACAGACTGGGAAGATGACTCAGGTGTTTTAAAATACGTTGTAGTGAAATATGCAGGTTATGAAATTGCCCCAGATAATGAACTCAACGGTATTACTTTTGGTGGTGTTGGTTCGGGAACAACTGTTGACTATATTCAAGTGCACTCAAATGCAGATGATGGCGTAGAATTTTTTGGCGGCGCAGTTAATGTTAAGCATTTAGTCTTAACAGCCAACAAAGACGACAGCATTGATTGGGATAATGGTTACAAAGGTATGCTGCAACATATTTACGTAGAGCATGCAAAAAATGCCGGCGAAGCAAATCGTGGTATTGAAGGTGATAACGACGGTTCAACGCCTGACAAAGAGCCTCAGTCAGCACCTATTATTGCTAACTTAACGATTGTAGGTAATAACTTCGACAGTGCCGACAAAGACTCTGAAGGTATTTATTTGCGTGAAGGAACAGCAGCAAAAATATTTAATACTGTTGTTACTGGTACGAGCGAAATGGGTGAATGTTTAGAAATTGAAGGTGGCGCAACAAGCTCTGTTACCGTTGATAATGCTAACAGCGGAAAAATTGTTATGCAGAACAGCGTTATGGCCTGTAACAATAGCGAAAACTTCAAAAACGCTAAAGCTGAAGATGGCACAGTATTGCTTGATCTTGCTGCTTGGTTTAGTGCTGAAACTTCAAACAGTATCAGTAGCTCTATTTTAGTTAATGAAAATGGTATTCCAGATGCTACTTCTCCATTAGTTGCCGAGAATGCTGGTCAAGATGTTGCTAATACGCAAGGTGCATTTTTTGATTCAGTTGATTACATTGGCGCTTTTGACAGTGCTGATAATGCGGGTAACGATTGGCGTGAGGGCTGGGCATTTGGTTATGGCGGTGGTGTTGTTACTGCTCAAGCAGAAACACAAGGTTGTCCAACCGGTACTGCAGCAATATCTTCAGTAAACGGTTCTAATACCACTTGTGAAATTAGCGGTACCATCTCAAGCGATTTAACCTTAACGGCTAATAACGTTTATGCATTAGATGGGGCTGTATTTGTAGGGGGCGATAAAACAGATTCTGCAATCCTAACGATTGAAGCGGGCACTACAATCTATGGTCGTTCAGGTAGTGATTACTTAGTCGTGAGTCGTGACTCTGAAATTCAAGCGAATGGAACGGCATCAGCACCAATAACCTTTACTTCTAGCCAAGATATGGAAGGCACTGAAACAGGTGCGGGTCAATGGGGTGGTATTGTTCTCCTTGGTAACGCTACTTCAAACAAATGTCCTACTGATGGCAGTGACTGTGCACTTCAAATTGAAGGTGCTCAAGACGGCGCCGTATTTGGTGGAACAGACGACGCTGACAGCTCAGGTACACTCCGTTATGTTGTTGTTAAACATGCAGGTTATGAAATAGCACCAGACAACGAACTTAACGGTATTACATTTGGTGGTGTTGGCTCAGGTACGAAAGTTGAATACATTCAAGTACATGAAAACGCTGATGATGGTATTGAATTCTTTGGTGGAACAGTAAGTGCTAAATATGTGGTTTTAACCTCAAACAAAGATGACAGTGTTGATTGGGACAATGGTTTTCGTGGCAACTTACAATATGTATTAGTTAAGCATGATCCAACAAATGGTGAAGCAAACCGTGGTATCGAAGGTGACAACGACGGTTCAACACCAAACAAGCTACCACAATCAAACCCAAGCATTGCGAACATGACCATTATTGGCAACACGTTTGATACTGCTGACAAAGACTCTGAAGGCGTATATCTTCGCGAAGGTTCTAAAGCTCAATTACATAACTTTGTTATTACCGGTCCAACAGGTATGGGCGAATGTTTAGAGCTTGAAGCAGGCTTAACGGTAGACCAAGCAAAATCTGGCGATACTGTATTGAGCAATTCTGTTATAGCTTGTGATGAAGCGTTTAAAGGCACAGCAGACTCTAGCGATACTGCTTTTGACTTAATGAGTTGGTTCACAAACGACAATACAGAAAATAGTACAGCTGAAAATACTAGTGCAGTATTAGACGGAATTTTCACTATCGATACAACAACACCTAAAGACTTTACAGGAAACAGCTTTTTTGAAAATGCTGACCATGTAGGTGCGGTAACGGAAGCGAAAAACTGGACAGCAGGATGGACAGTAGGTCTTGAAGAATAGTTAGTTACTTGCTTAACGAGTGTTGGTTGTCGTTTGATAATCAACACTCTTTTTTTAACGGCATAACTAACAAATACTCAACCAACCTAACTTGTACAGGCTATTAGCAAAGTAATAAAGCTAATCAAAAAGCAAGTACAAAGACTCTATCGAGGTTAACGATGAACAGAAAATCAATGCATAGTGCAAACAAGCTAAAAGTACACAATCATAAAAAGCGCTTTTGTCTAAGTGGTCTAGCACTAGCAATATTAACAAGCCTATCAGCGACACAAGTAGCAGCACAAGAAACAACAGCAGAAGATGAAGCTATTGAAGAAGTTGTTGTCAAAGTTAGCCGTTTAAAAGGAACCGCTAGCGCTATTATTGAAGAGCGCCGCAACCAAGCCTTTGTTGCTGACATTTTAGGAGCAGAGCAAATATCACGAACAGGCGACAGTGATGCTGCTGCAGCATTAAGACGTGTTACTGGCGTAACATTAGTCGACGGGAAATTTATTTATGTACGTGGTTTAGGTGAACGTTACTCAAGCACACAGTTAAACGGTGCGGCTGTTCCTAGTCCAGATCCAACAAGAAGCGTTATTCCACTAGATTTATTCCCAGCGTCAATTATTGAATCGTTATCTGTACAAAAATCATATTCACCTTCAATGCCAGCACATTTTGGTGGCGGTAACGTAGATATTCGTTTAAAAAGTATTCCTTCAGACTTTCTTTTTAATATCTCTGGAAATGTTGGTGGTAATAGTGAAAATTTTGATGATGGCTACAGTTACAATGGTGGAAGTGATGACTGGCGAGGTCAAGATGATGGCACACGTGCTGCACCTCAAGCGTTACAAGATTTATGGAATAGCCACAGCCCATTAAAAAATCTGAGCCAAGATAAAAATCGAGAAATAGCATCGCAACTTTACCGAGATTACGATCCAGTCAAAGAAAGTATCGCCCCAGATTTTGGACTTGATGTTGCTTTGGGCAATAGGTTTGAGCAGGGTAAATATCGTTTTGGTTTCTTAACGTCTTTGTCATACGATAATGAATGGCAAGTAAGTGAATTATATGAAGGTCAAGATTTTCGTAACAATACAGATGGCTCATGGAGCTTAGTGCGAGGTTTTGACAAAGTCGAATCAACCGAACATTCTGTGAAATGGTCAGGTATGTTAAATCTGGGGGTAGAGTACGATCGCGATCACCGTCTTGATTATAGCTTAATTGTACTTCGTGATACTGCAGACGAGATTAAAGATAAGCTCGGTAATACTAACAATGTATTGCTTAGTGATGGTTTACGAGTTCGAGACAATGAAGTGAGCTATGAAGAGCGTGAAATGATTGCCAACCAATTCCGAGGAACACATAACCTACCTTGGTTGTGGAATATCGGCGTTGATTGGAAATACTCAGACGCACGTTCTAGTCGTTACGCACCAGGTAATGTTTCTACGCGATATATCCTAAGTGATGAAAATGAAGATGGCGTTTTCGACCTCGCCAACGAAAGTAGTTTACGTAAAGCTTCAACAGCTTCTCGTTATAGTTTTCAAGACCTAGAAGATAAGGTTGAAAACTATGGCTTCAACTTCTCCTTACCTCTTACTTTTAAGCAATCTGAACTAGAGCTGAAATTTGGTGGCGACTTTATTGAAAAAACCCGTGATGCATTTTCAAGACGTATTGATGTTAATACCTTAGCGTTTGATAATATTGATCTGAGTGGCAACACAATGAATGATATTTTAACCAATGAGGTTATCCTTAATCATCCATTGCAGGGCAGTGAAACGATTATTCGTGATACTTCTGTTATGGGAGATGATTATTATTCGGCACAAATGGTTGATGCTTACTATGTAGAAGCTGACTGGTTTTTTAACAACAAATGGCGTATTAGTGGTGGCTTCCGTTGGGAAGATTATCGTCAAGTTGTTGCTCCTTTAGACCCAGCAACAGGGTTGTTTGATTTGCCTGCACAACCTACTGAAGCAGATTTACAAAAATTAGCGTTTCAAGAAGATGATATATATTCGGCAGTAGCATTGACCTACATTATGAGCGACGAAGTACAGTTTCGTTTGTCATATGGTGAAACAACAATACGCCCTGATATTAGAGAGGTTGCCCCAACGACGTACCTTGACCCACTGACTAATTATCCAATAAGAGGTACCGCAGGTATTGAGACAACAGACATCAAAAATTATGATGCTCGTTGGGAATGGTATCTAGGAACAGGAGAAAATTTATCAATAGGTTTGTTCTATAAAGATATGATTAATCCTATTGAATCAGTGCAATCTCCAGGACAAGATGGACCACCTTTAATCGTTATAGCGAATGCTGATGATGGTGAGGTATTCGGTATTGAATTTGAGTTCATGAAAGACTTTGCCTTTCTTGGTGATTTTTCAGGTATGAACGGTAACGACTTCTTCTTATCTGGAAATGTTACGTTAAGTGATTCAGAAATTAATATTGATACTCAAAGAGTTGTTGAACAAACAGTTGTTTCTGCGGCTATTACCAACCCAACACGTAGAATGACAGGTCATTCTGAATATGTGGTTAACCTTAACTTAGGTTACGATGCGCCGAATGGAAATCATTCAGTAACACTTGCATATAATGTATTTGGTGACCGTATTATCATTCCTGGAATAGAAGGCCAAGATGATAAATACGAACAACCTTTTCATTCTCTAGATATGGTTTATACCTACTACCCAACTTACTCGACAACATTGAAATTAAAAGTGCAAAACGTGCTTGATGAAAGCAAAGAAATAGAGTTTTCAGATACGCTATTTCGTAGTGAAACCAAAGGCATTGCTTTTGATGTTTCATTCAAATGGGACTTTGATTAGTTAACAATCGTTGTTAATAAATAAAAATGGCAATCAAATTAATTTGATTGCCATTTTTTTGTTCGAGGATTTAAGCAGAGGTAAGTTTAATTATCACTTTACGTCTTTTACCTTTTTATATTTTTTAATGTAGCCAAACAAATTCAGTGGAAAAACTGCCACTTAAAAACAGTGTTGAAATTATTAAACCTTTGCGCGCATATAGTAAAACGTATGTTGGTGATTTAGTGTATTTAGAGCAATATGTTATGGGAGGCATTTAATATTTTATGTTTCATCTGACAATAATAAAATAACAGAAACCAGTGTGTCTTTTGATAAATTAAAATTTTTGATAAATTAAAATTTTTGATAAATTAATTGTATAAATGTTGTTAACCTAGAGGACTTAAAGAATACAATGATTTACGAATGTAATAGTGCATAATATATTAATAAATAAGGATGTTATTAAGTATGTATAGAATGAATAAGAAAGATTTGCTCCTAACTTTGCCGATATTGAGCTTTTTATGGTTTACTGCAACGATTGTTATCGGCGGCCTATTTTATCCTGATTATAATCATTTCTCGCAATTTATCAGCGAATTAGGCGCAACAGGTTCGCCATATGGAAATTATGTCAATTACTTAGGTTTCTTGCCAACTGAGTTGTTCATTCTTGCTTTCGTATTGATTTGTTCTTCTGTCATTCCTAGAACCAAGGCTAACTTTATCGGATTATTCTTTATTGGGCTGTATGGCGTTACCCTCATTGTAGCCGCTTTTTTTCCATGCGATTATGAGTGCCGTCCTATTGAACCTTCAATCTCCCATAATATTCATATGATATCTGCGTTTCCCGGTTATTTATCTGGAATAATATCGATAATCGTTATTTCATCAGCTTCATCCGGTTGGGCTAGATCTCAAATGTTTACAGTCTTTAGTTATATTCTCGGTATTTTATGTATATACGCATTTTTGAATTTGGATCCTAAGTCAGAGTTTGTTGGTATTATTCAACGTAGTTTAGATTTAATGATATATTTATGGTTTTTATATTTCGCTTACCATTTGAGACGGTTCTATTCTGAAACATAAATCTGCGGAATAGCGGTTACTGCCTATAGTAAGTAAACGTTCAGTTTTCATATTCGAGGCAGTAGTTTTGAATATTTATTATATGCTTATTTGGAGATAAACTATCAACAAACGTTGGCTTGTCATCGCCGTTATCGTCAGCTATTTATTCATGTTAATTGGTGGTGGTGCACTGAAACCTGAATACTCCCACATCGCTCAATACATCAGCGAATTAAATGAAACTGGCACTCCTTATTCGGGAATAATAAGTTGGTTAGGGTTCTTCTTATTTGGTGCTTTAGCAAGTGTATTACTGATTGTTACTGCTCAGAAAGCGCCTGTTCGCGGTTTAAGCCTTATAGGATATTGGTTGCTTATGGCTGAACCCATTGCTTACATTGGTTCAGCTCTTGCTCCATGTGACGTAGGGTGTCCAGCAGATGGAAGTTTGAGTCAATTGATACATAATGGCATTGCGGTGTTAACTTTTTTATCAACATCACTTGGGTTACTATTCCTTTCAGTCACTCCAAAAATTACTTTTATTCAGCGAGTATTCTGGGTAATCCTGTCATTTTTGTGGCAAGTATTGTTTGTTTATATGTTGGATGACTCCATGGTTGAATTTCGTGGATTAATACAACGTATTGGTGAAGGGGTTTTGTACAGCGTACTTTGTATTAGTGCATGGCGAATATTAGGCCCTCACAATACTGTTAAGTCCTAATCTCGGCTGAATAAGTTTTATAGCAACAATGTCATAACCACCGATTCCGGTGGTTTTTTTATGCTCAAAATCATATGAATCAACCAACGTTATAGATCAATTTTTTTACGTAAGAAAAACGTCACAACTTTGTCATTTAATAAATCGGCAATATTCCTGAAACTTAATCGTCACATTCAGTCATTAACATAATCAACATTATTTTATAGCGTTGATCACATTAGATCTTACTAGCTCCAACAAAGGCAAAAAGGTTTTACTATGAAGCTTTCAAAAATTGCACAAGCTTGTTTATTTATTAGTTTAAGCACAACCAGTTTAAGTTATGCAACACCCATAATGGCAGAGAATGACAAAAAACTTACACAGGTAGTAGATGCTGGGCAAGAAATTAACAAATCGGCAAGTCAATCTCAACTGCGTGTTAATGATATTAGTGACCAAATTCAAACAAAATTACAGCAGTTTAAAACCATTAATAAAGAAATTGACGGCTTATCGGTTTATAACCTTCAAATGAAAGCACAGGTGGATAATCAATTAAAGGAACTTAGCCAGATTGCGCTTTCAATGGAACAAGTCAGCATTATAGAACGCCAAATTTCGCCTCTCATGGCACGTATGATTGAAACACTCGATAATTTTGTAGCCTTAGATGTACAATTTTTAACGGCTGAACGCAATCAACGTATCGCTGGTTTAAAGAATATGATGGACCGTGCAGATGTTGCAATATCAGAGAAGTTTCGTCGTGTATTAGAGGCTTATCAAATTGAAGTTGATTACGGGCGTACCATTGAAGCTTACACAGGTTTAATCGAAATCGACGGCAGTGAACAGAATGTAGATTTTCTTAGAATAGGTCGTGTGAGTTTAGTTTACCAAACGCGTGATGGACAAAAGTTAGGATTATGGGATAACCAATCAAGAACATGGCAACCCCTTTCAGCCCAATACCGTTTAAACATTAATAAAGGTTTACGTATCGCGCGTAAACAACTTGCCCCTGATTTAATTATTGTACCCGTAGTACAAAATTCGGCTGAATAAGGAATAATAACCATGAAAAAATTATCAAAATTATTATCGACAATTACGTTTTCAGCGCTATCTATATTCAGTGTAAATGTAATCGCACAACAAGCGACTAACTTAGATGATTTATTGTCTCAGTTAGCGCAAGGTAAAATTGCACAAAGCAAACAAAATCAAGAACGTGAAGCTGAGTTCAATGCAAAAAACAGTCAACAAGTTCTTCTGTTAAACCAAGCAAGTCAGCAACGTGATCAAGCGATAAATTTAAGTACCCAGCTTGAAACTAAATTTCAAGATAATGATGTGGAACTTGGTAACAAAAGCGATGCACTTAATAATCGAATGGGTGAATTAAAAGAACTGTTTGGTGTATTACAGCAAGTAGCTGGCGATACTCGAAGTAAGTTTCAAACCTCTGTTGTTTCAGCGCAAATAGCAGGTCGTGGTGAATTTTTAGATGAATTTGCCCAAAGCATGGGCTCGTCATCAAAGTTAGCCTCTATTGAAGAGATTGAGCGTCTTTGGTTTGAATTACAAAGAGAAATGACGCAAAGCGGTAAAGTGCATAAGTTCAGCCGAGAAGTTGTTTTAGCAAATGGCGAAAAAAGCCAAGCTGATGTGATTCGTGTGGGGGGGTTCAATTTGGTGTCTGAAGGAAAGTACCTTGAATATATTGATGAAACAGGTTCTGTCGCTCAATTAATGAGACAACCGTCGAGTCGCTATTTATCAAGTGCTACTGAATTAACATCAAATGTTAGTCAAGTCGTTCCGTTTGCTTTAGACCCAACCGGTGGTTCTATTTTAGGATTACTTGTTCAAGCACCTGATATAAAAGAACGTGTAGAACAAGGTGGGGCGGTTGGTTACGTTATTTTAGCTATTGGTCTTATTGGTTTACTTATTGCCATAGAGCGTTTCATTACCCTTTTCTTGATAGGCAACAAAGTGAGTCGCCAATTGAAAAGTGAAAATGCATCAAACGATAATCCGTTAGGTCGTGTGATGTTAGTTCAAGATAAAAACCCAACTGATGAAGTAGAAACTTTAGAGCTAAAACTTTCAGAAAGTATTCTTAAAGAAGTACCAGTACTTACAACTAGACTGACTTTTATCAAAATTATATCAGTTGTTGCACCATTAATTGGTTTACTGGGTACGGTTACCGGCATGATAAATACGTTCCAAGCGATTACTTTATTTGGTACAGGCGACCCTAAATTAATGGCAGGCGGTATTTCTCAAGCATTGGTAACAACAGTACTTGGTTTAGTTGTCGCGATTCCAATGGTATTTATTTCAACATTACTTAATACCCGAAGCCGCGGCATTATAAATATTTTGCAACAACAAAGTGCCGGAATATTAGCGGAACGCTCAGAAAACGCAGACAGTACTGACGCGGCCAAAGCATCAGAGCAAGGAGCGTAAACAATGATCCTCTTCATCGAAATGATGAATCGTATCCAAGAATTCTTGGATACGGGGGGGCTAGTGTTAAGCGTTATCGCTGGTGTTATTTGTTTAATGTGGCTACTGATTTTTGAACGATTATTTTTTTACTTGCACAGTTACAAAGCAGTGAAAAAAAATATTATTGAAAGTTGGTTTACACGCACAGAAAGACATTCGTGGAATGCTGAACACATAAGAATTGCTCATGTATCAAGAGCGACTGAAATGCTAAAAACTAATGTAACGCTAATACAGTGTTTAGTTGTGTTATGTCCACTGCTCGGTTTGATGGGCACAGTTACCGGGATGATTGAAGTATTCGACGTTATGGCTATTTCAGGTAGTGGCAATGCGCGTTCAATGGCTTCAGGCGTTTCTCGTGCGACTATTCCAACAATGGCTGGCATGGTTGGCTCACTTTCGGGTGTATTTATGGTGACTTGGTTGCAACGTAAAACAAAACGTAGAAAAGAGCAAATGGAAGATAGCCTTCCGATGGCTCATCAGTAACTACACCTTAAATTTGACCTTAAAATAAGGAGAAGCGTAATGCGTTCTCAATTATCAAATATTTTACAAGAACAAGAAGAAGCGGAAGAAATTAATATGACACCCATGCTAGATGTGGTTTTCATTCTATTAATATTTTTCATTGTTACTGCATCGTTTGTTAAAGAAGCGGGCATCGAAGTTAATCGCCCTGAAGCAGCGACAGCGGTTAAAAAAGAACGTGCCAATATTTTAGTTGCGATAAGTGACAAAGGTGAAATTTGGATAAATAAACGTCGTATCGATATTAGAGCAGTACAAGCTAATATTGAACGTTTGAAAGCTGAAAATCCACAAGGAACTGTCGTTATTCAAGCGGATCAAAAGTCAACTACCGACACGTTAATCAAAGTGATGGACGCTGCGCGTTCAGCGGGTGTTTACGATGTTTCAATTGCTGCACAAGAGGGATAAATAATGGCAACCGTGATGAATACTCCAGCTCGTTATGGCATAGGGTTATTACTTGCAGTCGTGATGACATTTCTGCTTTTATGGGGGATGCAAGCATTGATTTCTGGTGGGAATAACGCCTTAACAGAAGCACCTCGCGGGAATGTCCTTGATTTTATTCGATTAAAAAAAGAGCAGCAATTAACAAAAAAAGACCGTAAACCACAAAAACCACCGGTGCCTAAAGCGCCACCACCACAAATGCAACAACCGCAAATGCAACAAGCGAACCCAAATGCATTAAGTACAAATACAGGTTTTGGTGCTGATATTCAAGCTGACTTAAGTTTGGCGGGTGGATTAAGTTTAAGTGGAGGTGACGGTGATTATTTACCTATCGTAAAAGTCGCTCCTATTTATCCTCGTCGTGCACAATCTCGTGGTATCGAAGGTTATGTGATTGTTGAATTTATTGTGACCAAAAATGGATCTGTTCGAGACGCAATTGTTATTGAAGCTAAACCTGAAAATATATTCAATCAAGCGGCCATGGATGCAGCGTTAAAGTTTAAATATAAACCACGGGTAGTTGATGGCGTAGCTATGGAAGTAGCTGGCGTGCAGAACAAAATTTCTTTCCAAATAGAAGGTTAAGGGGTCTGTAATGACAAAAAATACAATATTAAAAAGAAAGGTAATATCGTGCTTTTCAATCGCGTTACTTTTTAGTGCTCCCGTAGTATTAAGCCAAAATATGGGCGGTAATATTGCTCAAGCTCAAAATCCGTCAGCTAAAAAGTCGACCTCCGTGAAAGTGCCTGCAATGCGAAATCGGGTGTATACACAACTCGCTCGAGCACAAAAACTTGCTGATGAAGGTAATTGCCTCGAAGGGTTCGATGTGCTTGATGAAGTGCAAGACCGCATTGATAGTTTAAACAGTTATGAACGTGCAATGTTTTGGAATTTTTATGGTTTCATGTATTACGGCAATGACGATATAGCTTCAGCCATTGATAGCTTTGAAAAAGTAGTCAATGAAAAAGCAATTCCTAGTTCATTGAGACTATCAACATTGTATTCGTTAGCGCAACTTTCAATGCAATTACAAAACTTCGATCAATCTCTAAAGTTTTTAGGTACGTGGAAAGAAAATAATCCGAAAGAAATGACGAATACTCAGCAGGTTTTATTTGCACAGGTTCATTATCAAAATAAACAATATAAGCAGTCTTTGAGTTATGTTTCAAAAGCTATAGAACAAAGTGAAACCGCCAATGAAGTACCAAAAGAAAATTGGTTAATACTTCAGCGAGCGAGTTACTTTCAATTAAAACAGCCTATTGATGTGACACGGGTGATTGAAAATTTGGTTCGTTATTACAATAAGCCTAAGTATTGGTTACAGCTTTCTGCGATGTATGGCGAAATAGGTGAAGAAGAAAAACAACTCGCTGTTATGGAAAGTTCATGGCAAGCAGGTTATGTAACTAAGTCAACCGACATTATTACGTTAGTGCAACTATATCGTTATCATAATGTGCCTATTAAGGCGGCTAACCTACTCGCAGAAGCAATAGACAATGGTAAAGTGGTTGCCCAAGAAAAGTATTTAGATATGCTCGCACAAGCGTACATTGCAGCAAAAGATGATGAGAAATCAATTCCGGTTTTAATTAAAGCGGCTGAAATAGGTGAAACAGGAAAGTTTGATGCGCATTTAGCACAAGCTTATTTGAATTTAGAAAAGTGGCAACTTGCCATTAATTCTGCTGATAAAGCGCTTGAACGTGGCAAGCTAGATTCAGAGTCTACTGAAGGTAATATGTATCTGGTTAAAGGTATGGCCGCCTTTAACTTGCAAAATTTTGAACAATCTTTAGTAGCATTTAACCAAGCGAAAAAAGTAAAAAGTTCGGCAAAAACGGCAAAACAGTGGTTTCACTACGTTGAAAAAGAACAAGGTGCAAAGCAAAAGTTGGCGATGCTGAATTAACAAAATATACGACTTAGCATTACTATTCTCCACGATTTAGACCTCACTCAGAAAATATAATACCGAGTGAGGCGTCTCATTATATCTACAATATGACGATTAAATTGACTAGATAATAATTAATCATGATCTGCAAAAGAAAGTAAACGGAACATGTCAATGCTCTTGCCTAGTTCCCATTGCATTCCAGAAACAACAGCGTGCATAGCGAATAAAAGTATATCGAACGATTGTTCTTCACTGGCTAACATTGCTGTTATTTTTGCTTTAGCTTGTTCGATGCCTTCTTCTTCGTAGGTTATTATTATATTAATTGCATTTTCTTCAGCAGTGATCTGACGTTTAACGGGAGAATAACCCAATTGTGTAATCATAGATTCTGCAACTGACCATACCGACCAAGGGTTTTGTCCGGTGATTAAATTTCCATCTTGAACCGTGTTTTCCAAAAATACACTACCCTTATCAAAGTTTGCTCCTTGTTCAATTAATTTACTTTGTAACAAGAATGGAAATACTTCTTTTGCATCTGGAATAAATAACAGTTCTTCATCGTTGGTAAAGCTAGAGACTGTTTTATTAGTTAAAAGAGGTGTTCCGTCATCTAATGTGACATTGACCAATGCAGCTGGTCCATGACAAACAGCTCCAATCACTTTGCCCGATTGATAATAATTACTCACTAATGATTTGATCGCTGCGTTATCTGGAAAATCAAACATTGCGCCTTTACCACCTACAAAATAAACAGCCTGATATTGACTTGTGTCAACATCAGCTATTGCTAAACTATTATCTACTTTATTTTGCGCGACTGGATCATTGATAAAAGCATAATCAAATTTACCCATATCATCGTCATCTAACACCACTGGTGGTTTGCCTCCTTCAGGACTAGCAATATCAACCTCAAAGCCATTGGCGTTAAAAACATAATAGGCGCGTGCCAATTCGGTTAATTCATATCCTGTATCTTTGCCGCTATCGCCCATGACATCGGTACTTGTAACCACGGCAAGTATATATTACCGCGATGTTCTTTTACACCTTGTGATAAATAGACAAGATCTTGGGGGGTGGAGTTCGTAAAGTCTTTGTGAAAAGTACTAGAAGGAATAATACTCCTTATCCAGAAGACAGCAGCCACTAATAATATAATCAAACTCAGAAGGCTGATTAATGTTATTTTGGTTTTTGGATATTTATTTAACATGGAATTTTTCTCTTTAATTTTAAAACAAGTTTAATGATCAAAACGTCAAATCAGTGTGAAGCATTGATCTTCACTTGATCACCTTCATAGTTATAATCTGAAAAGCTATCTAATGAGGTTTCATTTATTTCGGTGAAGTAAGCGAAACTACCTTTCATTTTCATTTCATTTTGTTTGACGAGTACTGACCCATTTATATGAACAAAAGTAAAAGTTAGCGCTAAATCGGTTATATTTGCGGTGAACATTGGCGAAAAGTCCGCATTATTCCAAATAGTAATTTTTTCAATAAATTGATTTTCTTTTTGATAGGTTAGGGTCCCTTGAAGTTTACCCTGTGAGTCTTTCCCCATTTTTTTGATAAAAACGTTAAATGCCATCATAATACTTTTTTCGTCATTGGAGACTAAAGACAAACTTTCAGGATTAATGAGTTTACGTAATGGAAGTTGTATGTTTACTTCTTGCTTATTTTCTTTTATCTCTTTGTCGGCCAGCTTTTGCTTCTTTTTTGCAAATTTATTAATTTGTTTTTTTGTCGGTAGCTGACCATTAATTTCTTTGAGGGACCACTGTTCATTTAATTGCGGAGAATGTTGCTCAATACTACTTGTTATATCTCCTTCCTCGTCTTCATAGCGAGAAACTTTATAAGACCAAAGTTTTTTGTCAGTCTGCTCAATTTTTATAATAGCCTGATTAATTTTTTCTTTAAACGAGGCTAATTCATCTATAGTTTCTTCTGTTGCATTGACATTAAACACAAGCCCAAAGCACATCAATAATAAGTAATACTTCTTCATCATTTTTTACCTTTTGGATAGTAGAATGAAAGCGTATTCTTTTAGATGTGAAATAAAGGTGAAACCGAATTGATTTTTATAATCCCTCGCTCGAAATAAATTTAATACGTTTTTGGATCGTTTGTTTAATATGACTTGTTTGTTGAGAAGGGGTTGTTATTCATGCTATTTTAAAAAGTAATTTACTCCGTCTATTTCTATTATTAAATGTTTTGTTTGAAGGAGGAAAACTGCACTTTATTGTCTTTTTCATTACTTTTCCTCCTTTAGTTAATTAACAAATTATAAACAGCATATTTTTGATTTACTTTCCTCACTGGGTTCTTTGGCCTTTGTTAATTTTAGAATGATGGAATGAGAGATGTACCAACCGCCCACCATAAAGATGAATATAATATTTGCTTTATCAGTACCCATAATCAGGTAAGCCAAAACGAGCATCAATGCTGCCCAAATAATTGAATGGATTAATACTATTTTTTTATCTTTTAAATTACTCATAAGTTCACTCTTGTTGTTAAGTTTAAATAAGCTACTCGTTACTTGTACTAGTAGTTCGTGTGGTACATATTGTTTTCTTATCATATGTCAGTTGTATTATTAGATCAAGTAGTACATTGCAATAATCTGATGTTATACTTCCTTGTGCAGTAAACTTTATAAGAAAAAGAAGTAATAAATGGATATAGAAATTGACATAGATGATGGCACGCCAATATTTTCTCAGTTGGTCAATCAAGTGAAAGAGCGTGTTATTAAAGGTGACCTTGTCGCTGGGTTTTCTTTACCCTCAATAAGACAGTTGGCTAATGAATTGGGCGTGAATCAAAACACGGTAGCTAAAGCATACAAAGTATTAGAGCGAGACTCTATTATTATAGCCCGAGGCTATCGAGGAACTTTTATTCATGATAATGCAAAAGAAAATTGTGAAGTAAACTTAACGGCTAAAGGGATAACTATTTTGAGTGATTCAATTATAAATATGCAAGCGCTTGGCTTAACCGATTCTGAAATACGAATTATTTTTTCATCTGTAATGAAGCAAGCTAAATAGGCCTAATGATGACATTATTTAATCCAGATTTAATGACCGCAATTGTTTATTTGGCGGTTATCAGTCAAATTTTTACAATATCAGTGTTCTTAGCTAACAAATGGTCTCAAAGAAAAGTGTCTTTATTGACAAAGTACCCACCGAAAGATTATCCAAACTTGTATGTTCAATCATCAAATACTGAGTTTAATAGAGTAAAGTTACGCAAGCTAATGGACTACTCTATTGCATTTATTAGCCTTAGTGCTGTTATCTTCTTTTATCTAACTAAAGCTAATTTGGAGGTCGTTGCGTCTTCGATATTAATTATTGCCGCCATACAATTATTACCTTGGTTGTTAAGCAACTATTGGTGCAAAGAAAATAACCGACTAATGGCTAAAAACTTTCCCTCAACGAAACGAAAAAGCAGTTTTGAACAGCGTAAACTTATAGATTTTGTTTCACCACTTAAGCTGATATTTTCAGTATTAAGTTATTCGGTAACGTTAATTTTTTCGCTCTATATTTTTATTGAACAATTATGGCTTGAGCACTCAAATAAAGCGTTGTTGTTAATATTATTAAATACCACGATGGTTATATATTTAGCTTGGTTATTATTTGTTAGCCTCTATGGAAAGAAGAAAGACAATTTTATTACTAGTGAAGATCGTCTAAAGGTTATCGCCAAAAAATGTAACACCCTTGCCGCTTTCCTTATTCTGTACAGTATTTTTATTGCAGGTATTTGCTTAATAAGAACATTTGATTTGAATCAGGTTTATGTTTCTGTGATGACAGGGCTATTTATCCAATTACTATTTGTTTTAAGTTTTACCAAGAACATCGATAAAAACTATGACGTTTATAAATAATAATAGATCGATTTTGAAGATAATTGAGTGATTTAAACGCTTATATTGAGGGTATTATTTATTTTACTCGTTAAGAATTATTGGTTTTGGACGCTAGGTTATAACGTTTACATAATGCGTCTATTGAATTTCACATTCGTTTCACAACCACTTTAATACGATAGCATCACGAAATATTACTGTGGTGCTACTTTATGTCTTGTTCAATTGAATTAAAAAATGTTTCTCAGTCATTTGATAATAATTATTCAGGAAGTAATGCTTCTGAAAAAAACACTTCGACTATTACCTTATTTGAAAACCTTGATTTATCAATAAATCAGGGGCAATCATATGCGATAACGGGTCCTTCTGGTGCAGGTAAGTCTAGTTTACTTATGCTACTTTCTGGATTAGAAGCACCAACTTCAGGTCAAGGCAATTTCATCAATGACAATCACATATTAACACTTGATAATTTGCGCTCAGAAATAGGTTTCATTTTTCAACAATTTCATTTATTGCCGGAATTGACCGCTTTACACAATATTGCTTTACCATTGAAATTACGGGGGGATAAGCAGGCGATCAAAAAAGCAGAACACTGGTTAGAAAAAGTAGGGCTGTTAGAGAGGGCTAATCATAAACCATCACAATTAAGTGGCGGAGAACAGCAGCGTGTTGCTATTGCTCGTGCATTAGTATTTTCGCCCAAATTTATATTTGCCGATGAACCCACTGGTAATTTAGATCAACACAATGCTAACGAAATTTCTGATATTTTATTTGCATGTTGCAAAGAAAACAACGCAGGTTTAATTATTGTTACTCACAGTAGTGTACTGGCTAATAAAGCTCAGAACATCTATTCGCTTGCAAATGGTGAGCTAACTAAAAACTCATCCTCCGATTCAGTTAACGAGCAACAAGTTGAAGATAAGCAGGCTACGTCATGTTAAGCCATCATCTGCAATTAGCTTGGCATTATTTCCAACAAGAATATAGCCAGCCGCATCAAAAGTTATTACGTTGGGTACAAGCCATTTTAATGATTTTTATAGTCACCTTAACGCTATCAAGTCATAGCATTCAGCAGTACTTACAAGGGAATTTACAAAACTTATTAGGCGCTGATGCGGTACTAACTCAAAAAAATAAACTAACGACTAAAGAGATGGCATCATTAGAAAAATTTAGTGATAGCGTGGTCAATACATTGCAGATTAATGCAACATTAACATTTAACGGAAAATGGCAAAGCGCAAAGTTAAAAGCTGTCGGAGATGATTATCCTTTACAGGGAGAATTACTCACATCAACTTCGTTACAAAGTCCTGCAACAATCACAAGAGGTGGACCTTTAGCGGGTTATATATGGTTAGACAGTAGATTATTAGCCAGTTTAACGCTGTCAATTGGTGACGTTATTAAATTAGGAGAGGAAACATTTGCCGTCTCCAGAGTGCTATTGCATGAACCTGATAGATTGATGGAAGGACATAACGTTGCTATGAGAGCTATCGTTAATATGAATGATATGGAGGCATTAGCTTTTCCCACAGATCTTATTCAATATCGATACCTTATTTCTGCTTCAAAATCAAAAGTACAGCAACTTATCGATTGGCAAGAAGAAGAGCTTCCTGCTGCTAAAATCAACCATAAATCAGGAGCCCATCCGTTAGCTTTATTTTGGAAACGTACTGAAAATTTTTTGGGATTGGCTTCTATTATTCTATTTTTTATGGCCGCTATTGCTATTGAACAAATAGCGCAAGTTCACATAAAAAAGGAACAATACTTTTCGGCCATTTGTATGAGTTTAGGTGCTTCAAAAGCGACTGGTTTACAGTTGTCATTCTTCAAATGGTTAATTAATATAATTGTACTTATACCTGTAGTAGCTATTTTGTCTGGGGTATTTCATTGGTTGGTTGTTAACTGGTTATCGGAAACATTTATCGAAATCACTTGGCAATTAGAAGCTTGGCTTACGATTAAAACGATAGCGACAAGTGTATTACTCTTTGCTGTATTTCATTCTCCTGTTTGGTTAACACTATGCCAAACATCAGTGGCTAAATTGTTTCATCAAAATCAAAAAAGTATTTCTTTAGGTCTCGTTAAAATATGTGCATTGCTTGTTCTCGTCTTGGTGGCAGTCAATTATTCTGACAACGGCTTACTAACCATGATGTTAGTAAGCAGCATTTTTATTACCGTAATTCTGATTGCAGGTATAAGTTGGATTGTTTTAACCTTGGGTGAAAAAACGACTCAACAGTTTTCAGGATTAGTGCCCTTTACTCTGTTTATGATGAAACAGCGTTTATTAAGTAAAAGCACCCAAATTTTAGGTATTGGTTTAAGTACATTTTTATTATTGTTTACGTTAATGTTTTTAAAAGACTTAGGCGACACGATGGGGGCATACCAAAGAACACATGATGGTAATGTTATGGTTTCGCAAGCTAGTCAGCCAGAAATGGACGCGATTGAAGAATGGTCTAAAACGTATGATATTAATCTGCGTCAATCTAAAGCTTACTTGTATTCAAAAGTCGTGAAAATTAATAACCAAACACTTAATGAATTTGCAACAAAACCCAGTGATAGTTTAGCAACGTTATCGAACTCTATTCGACTCCATTGGACTCAAACACTGCCAAAAACCAACAGCTTGGTTCAAGGGAAGTGGTGGCAAAAAGACACTGAAGATTGGCAACAAATATCACTAGAAGAAGAAGTGATGACAGATTTAGGTTTGACCCTTGGAGATAAACTAACTTTTATTATTCATCAACAAACCTTTACCTTCACAATTAACGCAAGCCATGCTTATAAATCAGGGGCGGGTTCAATTATATTTTGGGTACTTATGCCTGAAGCTGCAATCGAACATATAAACGCGCCCCATTACAATATGGCTAGTTTAGAGCTTAAGGATGAACAATGGCCACTGCTCGGCCAATTGTGGCAAAAACATCCAACAATACGCATGGTATCTCTACAAGAATTAACAAAACAATTTGATGCTATCTTAGCAATGATCACGAAAGTGATTAGTGGTTTTGCCATGATGATTATTCTACTCGCCATTATTGTAATTTTATCATCAATTAATGCACTTGAAGGTAAGGAAAAGAAAAAAAACAGTGTAATTATGAGTTTTGGTTTTTTGAAAAGTACCTGTTTAAAGCTAAATATTATTGAGTGGTTAATTACGGCGTTAATAATCGCAACCGGAGCTATAGCGGGCACCTATATTACAGGTATGTTAATTTATCAGTCTCAATTCTCCCTTTCTTATAAACCTGATTTTTTAATTCTGTTCATTACTTTAGCCATTATTTTAAGCACGGTAACACTATTAGGTATTTACGCCAGTCGTCACAGTTTAAAAAGTTCAGTGAAGCAATTAATGGCTGATAATTAATATAGTCTTCTAAAATTAATCATTATTTAAAGGCAAAGTGATTTCACATCTGTTTCACTTTGCCTTTGTCATACTTGTTTCACAATTAAGACAAGAGAAATTAAATTGATGAATACTTTAAAATATCCTATGAAAAAATTGTTAAAACAGACTTTATTAATTATAGCTACCTTGATAACCATTACATCGCAGGTACAAGCATCATCAGATACCAAAAAAGTGTTAATGGTCGTTAGTGGTAATGGGCAGAACGAAAAAGAAGGAGAAGAAAAACCAGGTTATGAATTTGATGAGTTTTCAAAAGCCTATTCCGTTTTTAAAGATAACGGTATTGTTGTGGATATTGCTAGCCCCAAAGGTGGTCAAGTAGAAGCAGATAAATACAACCCAGAGAAACCTTATAATGCTGTTGTCTTAGCTGATAAAGCTATTATGGCTGAACTTAATAATACACTCGCGACAAGCACAATAAATGCTAAAGATTATGATGCGGTTTTTATTGTTGGCGGCAAAGGAGCGATGTTTGATTTACCTAAGGATTTGGCATTACAAAATGTTATAGCCCAAATATATCAACAACAAGGCGTTGTTGCAGCTGTTTGTCATGGTCCTGCGGCACTTGTACATGTAAAGCTAAAAGATGGTAGTTATTTGGTTGCCAATAAAGCGATAAACAGCTTTACCAACCAAGAAGAAAAACTGTTTGGACAGAAATGGATAAACGATTTTGACTTCATGCTCGAAGATAAATTGGCTGAACGTGGCGCTCACTTTCAATCAAGTGAAATCATGTTAAGTCATGTTGCTATAGACGGTCGATTAATAACAGGACAGAATCCAACATCAACAGTAGATGTTGCTACAGCGTTAGTTGAAAGCTTAGGGTTAACACCTGTTAAATCAGAAATTGAAATTGAAGACAAAACCATGGCAGTGGTCTCTAAATACATTGCTGGTGATAAGTCAGCATTGGACATGCTAATGAATAAACAGGATGAATACTATATTCCGCTTGTTGGAATGTATGGCTTCTATTTCTTAAAAATTGCGGATACAACACTTGATTTTGAACAAGCATTAGCTTTGATGAAAGTGGCCCAAAAAGCGATTGACAGTCCAAATCTAGACATGAAAATAGCTGAAACTCAAGCTAAGCTTGGACAACTAACCAATGCCAAAGCAACGTTGAATCAGTTGATTACGGAAAAGCCAGATTACAAACCTGCACAAAGTATGTTAAAAACGTTGTAATGAAATCAGCCCTTAGTATTTTCCAAATAGAAACTTTTAAGGGCTCATTAATTTGAGAAACTAAATGAATAATCAATCTTTATATATTTTAGTCGTTGAAGATCAGCAAAGTATTGCACAGAATATTGCGGACTATATGGAAGACAAAGGTCATGTTTTAGATTTTGCTAATCAAGGCGCACAAGGATTGGAACTGGCATTAACTCATCATTATGATTTAGTCATTCTCGATTTAAATTTACCGGTAATGGACGGTCTTGAGGTTTGTAAGCAACTTCGTGAAAAGGCAAGTCATCATGTGCCTATTATCATGTTAACGGCAAGAGACAGTATAGACGATAAAATATCAGGTTTTACAACTGGTGCAGATGATTATTTAACTAAACCTTTTTCTTTAGAAGAGCTTGAAGTTCGTTGCTTTGCTTTATCAAGACGCCATTTATTACAAACCAATGATATATTAACATTTGATCAGCTAATTATTGAGAGAAAAAGGAAACAAGTAACACGTGCTGGAAAAACCCTTGAGTTACACAGTATGGGCTACCGTATTCTTATAATTTTGGCTGAAGCATATCCGCAAGTGGTTAGCCGCTCAAAACTGTCTCAAAAACTATGGGGTGATGAACCAACAGAATCTGATGCACTGAGATCTCACATATATCAGTTACGAAATTTGTTGGATAAGCCTTTTGACTATCCGATGATAAAAACCATGCATGGTATTGGTTTTGTTTTAGACGTAAAAAGCGATGAATAAAATAATGAATCAAAATCAAGTTAAAAATCAAAAGCCAACTAAATTTCATAGTTTAAGTCGAAAAATAGTCAGACAGTTTTGTTTGTTCACCCTATTTATTTCGACGGTATATGGCATTTTTTGTTTCATGCTAATGTATAGTCTTGAAGACGATTTTATTGAACGGGAAGTCAGAAACGAGGCGCAATATTTACAGCAAAGTTTTGATAAAAATAACCATTGGCCAGAATCTCGACTAAGTTACATGCAGCTATACTTCTCAAAAAATACGTTGCCTCTAGATATAAGGGACAGTTACATTGCCGAGCCAAGAAGAAAAGAGTTTTCAGGTGAAAACGATCGTCACTATCACTTATTCGCTTTACCAAAAACAGAAAGTACTTATCTTGTCGCAGAAGTAAGTGAAATATTATTAGTTCGTCCTATCAGTGGTAGCGTATTGCAAGTCATGATGACTTCAGGATTAGGCCTAGTATTTATCGCTTTTATTATGGCTTGGCAAATCGGCAGGAATACTGCTAAACCATTGAAACAGCTTGCCGAATTAGTGAATGGTGTTGCCCCAGAAAATATCCCCGATAAGTTTGCAGAGCAATTTCCAAATAATGAAATAGGGGTCTTAGCGCAAACATTAGAAAGCGCCATGGCGAAAATCAATCGAAATTTACTCAGAGAAAAATGCTTTACGCGAGATGTCAGCCATGAACTGAGAACGCCGGTTGCCATTATTAAAAATGCCGTAGAAGTTTATCGTAATCAACAGTCTGCTGATAAAAGCAATGCGGTTATCGAGCGTATTTCTCAAGCAAGTACTCAAATGGAGCAAACGGTTACTACATTACTTACGCTTGCCAGAGAAGAGCATACCGACGTACACAAGCAGAACATAAAAATATTGCCATTAATTGAACAATCAATAATTGACCAACATCATCTTATCAATAACAAACCAATAGAAGTCGAAGTAAGTGACAATTGTGATAGCGAAATATACGCACAGTCAGGCATGTTAAATGTATTATTAGACAATTTAATTGGCAACGCATTTCAATATACTCAAGAAGGAAAGGTCACGATTGATATTATGAATAGGACACTTATTGTGGCTGATACGGGGCCAGGCATAGATCAAAGTATTACAGGTGAAATAACAGACCCTGCTGTAAAAGGAAGCCAAAGCACAGGTTATGGTTTTGGTTTATCGATAGTTAAACGTTTATGTGAACACCAAAATTGGTCATTAGCGCTTTCAAGTGATAGAGGAACCCAAATATCTGTCACCTTTGAATAATTGCATTGTTAATTATATAAATAATGTAAAGTTTCAAATTGAGTCAGTTAGATATACGTTTAGCGTTATTTCGTTTTATGATCAACACACATGCGAAAAAAAATGCTTGTTTGAAGCGGCCTTCATTTTTTGTAAGAATACCCATTATTACTTTTAGGTGTATGAAATTCATTCGATTAATGGTAAAACATTGGTCATAATAAATATATTATAAAACCCATAAGAAAAATAATAGGTATAGCTTCATCTTAGTTTCGATGAAACTGTTACCTCTAAATAAAGGTGGCTTATGAATATTGGAATACCTAAGGAAACGTTGTCAGGAGAAAATCGAGTAGCAGCTTCACCAACTTCGGTAAGTGAACTACTTAAATTAGGCTTTAGCGTTCAAGTACAAAAAGGGGCAGGTACTAAAGCGAGCTTCACCGATCAAGAATTTCTTGATGCACAAGCATCACTTGTCACTAAAAAAGTATGTTTGCAATCAGATATTATCTTTAAGGTGAATGCTCCATCACTTGAAGAAGTCGCGCAAATGAAAGATGGTGCGCATTTAATTAGTTTTATTGCCCCAGCGCAAAGTCCTGAATTACTTGAAGCGTTACGCGCAAAATCGATTACAACCTTTGCCATGGAAATGGTTCCCCGTATGACACGTTCTCAGTCAATGGATGCACTGAGCTCAATGGCTAATATTGCTGGTTATCGGGCTGTTATTGAAGCGACTCATCACTTTGGCCGTTTTCTAACCGGACAAATAACCGCTGCAGGTAAAATGCCACCAGCAAAAGTCATGATCATTGGTGCTGGTGTTGCAGGTCTTGCTGCTATTGGTACCGCAGGAAGTTTAGGTGCGATTGTTCGTGCTTTTGATACACGGCCTGAAGTAAAAGAACAAATTGAAAGTATGGGAGCTGAATTTCTTGAGTTAGATTATGAAGAGCCCGAAGATACTGGCTCTGGTGATGGTTACGCAAAAGAAATGAGTAAGGCATTTATTGACGCGGAAATGGCGCTCTTTGCTGAACAAGCAAAAGATGTTGATATCATTATTACTACGGCGATGATCCCCGGTAGACCTGCACCGAAGCTGATCACTGAAGCAATGGTTCATTCAATGAAAACCGGATCAATTATTGTTGATTTAGCCGCTGCTGGCGGTGGTAATTGTGAACTTACCGTGGCAGGGAAGGTAGCTAATATCAATGGCGTTAAAATCATTGGTTACACAGATTTAGTTTCTCGCTTACCAAATCAATCTTCACAGCTTTATTCAAATAATTTGGTTAACTTAGTTAAGTTAGTTTGTCCTGAAAAAGATGGCACCATCACAGTAGATTTCGATGATCAAGTTGTCCGTAACATGACAGTTGTTAATGCTGATGAAATTACCTTTCCACCGCCACCAATACAAGTCAGTGCTGCACCTGCTAAACCCGTTGCTGCCAAAGTTGAGGCTGTTGTTGAAAAAGAAGAACCCACGTCACAAACTAAAAAGCATATTTTTATGGGCATAGGCGCTTTATTATTTGCCTGGGTAGCAAGTGTTGCTCCTGCTGATTTCTTATCGCACTTTACTGTTTTTGTTCTTTCTTGTGTGATCGGTTACAACGTAGTGTGGAATGTGAGTCATTCACTACATACACCGTTAATGAGTGTAACCAATGCCATTTCAGGTATTATCATTGTTGGCGCCATATTGCAGATAGGGCAAGACAATGTGGTGGTGCAAATACTTGCGGGGATTGCGGTGCTTATTGCCACAATAAATATTGTTGGTGGCTTTGTAGTGACCAAACGTATGTTAAAAATGTTTAGAAGATAAGGGGCGCATTGATGGAATTTTCTCAAGGTTTAATTAGCGCAGCTTATATTGTTGCTGCATTGTTATTTATTTTTAGTCTTTCAGGTTTAAGCAAACAAGAAACCGCAGAGACAGGTAATTGGTACGGGATCATCGGGATGTCTATTGCATTAATTGCAACGATTGCTGATCCACGTGTTGATAATGTTTTAGTTATATTTGTTGCCATGTCAGTAGGTGCATTTATTGGTTTACATTTAGCCAAAAAAGTCGAAATGACACAAATGCCAGAGCTTGTTGCTATATTGCATAGTTTTGTTGGTTTAGCTGCGGTTCTAGTTGGATTTAATAGTTATTTCGAAATGGATCATTCGTTAACCGCTAACTTAACTGATACGCAACAGATGGCGACAAATATTCATTTAGTTGAAGTATTTTTAGGTGTGTTCATCGGCGCGGTTACCTTTACTGGGTCAATTGTTGCTTTTGCAAAATTACGCGGAATTATAAGTTCTTCTGCACTTATGTTACCTCATCGTCATAAATTAAATTTAGTGGCGGGTGTTGTTACTTTTATTTTAATGATTAGCTTTGTTCAAAGTGATGGCTCTGTAAGTGCATTGTACTTTATGACATTAATTGCACTTGTATTTGGTTGGCACTTAGTAGCTTCAATTGGCGGAGCAGATATGCCAGTTGTCGTATCTATGCTTAATTCTTATTCTGGTTGGGCTGCCGCTGCCGCAGGTTTTATGCTTAATAACGATTTATTGATTGTTACGGGTGCATTGGTTGGTTCATCAGGCGCCATACTTTCATACATTATGTGTAAGGCAATGAATCGTTCATTTATCAGTGTTATTGCCGGAGGTTTTGGTACGGATGTAGTGATTGATAATGACACAGATTATGGCGATCATGTCGAAGTACAAGCAGAAGCGGTTGCTGATATCTTATGTGGTGCTAAGTCAGTTATTATTACTCCAGGTTATGGAATGGCAGTAGCACAAGCTCAATACCCCGTTTATGAAATGACTAGAGCATTGAAAGACAAAGGCATTGATGTACGTTTTGCAATTCATCCAGTTGCAGGTCGGTTACCGGGGCATATGAATGTTTTACTTGCTGAAGCGAAAGTTCCTTATGATATTGTACTAGGCATGGACGAGATTAACGACGACTTTCCTGAAACTGATGTGGTTTTAGTTATCGGCGCCAATGATACGGTTAACCCCGCTGCAGCTGAAGACCCTACTAGTCCAATTGCAGGAATGCCAGTGTTAGAAGTCTGGAATGCAAAGCAAGTTATTGTGTTCAAACGTTCAATGAGCACAGGTTATGCGGGTGTTCAGAACCCATTATTCTTCAAAGATAATACGCAAATGTTATTTGGAGATGCAAAAGAAACCGTAAGTGATATATTAAAAGGTTTATGATGTATCGCTAAACTATAGGTATTTTATCGAATAGTTGATATTAAAAACAAAAAAGCCAACTTAATTGTTGGCTTTTTATTGCGGTGGGAGAAAGCATTGATTTCTTCGGAGGTTTATTTTATTTATCTTGTTTTCATTTTTTCTTTGCGACAGTAATAAGTTATTAGTAATAAACGACTCACGTCTGCTAGGGCTTTGTTTATCTATTTAAACATTAAAAACCAAACCATTAGCTTTGCTGTTCAATTTTATTAGCAATAGCCTGCGGAGAGCCCGTGTTACGACATAACCAATAATATGCGCCCGGAACAATAAATAAGGTAAATATACTCGCTAGTGACACACCCGCAAAAATCACCACGCCAATAACCATTCTACTTTCAGCTCCAGGACCGACTGCTAACACTAAAGGAATAGCACTGGTTACCGTTGTAAATGTTGTCATAACAATAGGGCGTAATCTTTGCTGTGAAGCACTAATTAATGCTTCTTCAAAAGCAATACCTTTGTCACGTAACTGGTTGGCAAATTCTACAATTAAAATACCATTTTTAGCAGCCAAGCCAATCAGCATGACAATACCAATTTGGCTATAGATATTTAAACTCATGCCCATTAACTCGAGACCCGCAAGTGCACCAACCAGTGCTAACGGTACGGTAAGTAAAATAACAAAAGGGTGAATAAAGCTTTCAAACTGCGCAGCTAATACTAAATAAGTAATTAACAGTGCCAACAAGAAAACAAACATAATGGAATTACCCGATTCTTTAAGCAATAAAGACTCGCCTTTATAATCGACTTGTACATGTTCTGGTAGTTTATTTTTAGTCACGTCTACAAGGAAATCTAGCGCGTCACCTAAAGCATATCCATCAGTTAAATTTGCCGTAACAGTAATACTTCGCAAGCGGTTATAACGATTGAGTCGAGACGATGTGGCATTTTCACCAATATTCAAGACGCTAGCTAATGGAATTAACTTGTCGGTAGTACGAGAGCGGATATATAAGTTATCAATATCCTGAGGGCTTTGAAATTGCTTTTCATCACCTTCAACAATTACATCATATTCTTCACCTCGATCAACAAACGTAGTAACGCGACGTTGGCCTAACATGGTTTCTAGCGTTTGGGCGATATCACCCACTGTTACACCCAAATCATAGGCACGCTCACGATCTATTTGAACTAATAACTGAGGATATGTTTCTTGATAATCACTGTTGATATTCGACAAGTTAGGATTTTTTTGCGCTTCTGTGATTAAAATATCACGCCACTGCGCTAGCTCTTTAAAGGTATTCCCCTGTAAAACAAAAGACACAGGGTTATTACCACCACCGCCGCCACCAATACCACGGCGCATAATGGCAAAGGCACGCACATCAGTCACACTTTGCATATCAGCGTTTATTTTATTGATAAAACTGAATGTATCAATGCTACGTTTATCCCATTCAGGTAAACCAACAATAGCAATACCACCGCTTCCACCAAAACCAGGAACACGCACTAACACCCGTTCCAATTCACCTTCAGCTTGGTAACTTAAAAGTTTCTCTTCAATTTTATGCATGTTTTTAACGTTATTTTCATAACTTGCACCTTCCGCGCTTTGCATCATTAAAAAGAAATTACCGCGATCTTCTTTCGGGGTGTATTCAGAAGGTAATTTATTAAACAGTAAAAATACTGCGGCTAGTGCTAAGCCCAACACGAGTACGATAAGCATAGGTTGATGAATGCTACTTTTCAGGGCCCGACCATAAGACGCTTCAAAACGAGCAAAAGCTCGATCTAGTTTTTGACCAAAGGAAGAACTCCGCTCTCTGTGTTTTAACATTTTTGAACACATCATTGGTGTAAGCGATAAAGCAGTTAGACTTGAAAATATTACTGCGGCGGCTATAGCAATAGCAAATTCGGTAAATAATCGCCCCATATTGCCTGATAAAAAGACGAGTGGTACAAATACGGCAACCAACACTAACGTAGTGGCAACAACAGCAAAAGCAACTTCACGACCCCCTTCATACGCTGCCATCAATGGTGTTTGACCATTTTCGATACGGCGGTAAATATTTTCAAGTACTACAATGGCATCATCAACGACCAAGCCAATAGCGAGTACTAAGGCGAGTAGTGTTAATAGATTGATAGAGAAACCAAACCATGACAGCGCCATCATTGAACCAATTAAAGCAACAGGTACTGTAACTGCGGGTATAAGGGTAGCTCGGACATTGCCTAAAAATAAGAAGATAACCAATACCACCATTAACATGGCGATAATTAACGTGTTGTATACTTCATCAATCGAGCCTTGAATGTAAACAGAGCTGTCGTAACTATTAGTAATAGTGGTGCCAACAGGTAAAGTATCACGAATAGCGATCATCTCTTTTCTTGCTGACTTAACAACATCTAAGGTATTACCCTTGGATTGTTTGATTACACCCAAGCCAACCATATTTTTTCCATTACCACGAAACATGTTTTCATCATCTTGCGCACCAATAAATACTTCAGCAACATCACCTAAACGTACCAGTGAATTACTTTCAGAACGATCAATAACCATATTGGAAAAATCTTGTTCTGATAAATAACTGCGCTCTACACGAATAGAAAAATCTCGATCAATTGACTCAATGCGTCCCGCTGGTAATTCAACATTCTCATCACGCAAAGTACGCTCAATATCCTGCACGGTAATATTACGCGCTGCCATTGATGCCCTGTTTAGGCGTATTTTCATTGCATAAGTACGTCCACCACCAACCCTTATGCGAGCGACACCATCAACAACAGCAAATCGGTCTACAATATATCGATTTGCATAATCAGTTAACGCTAGTGTGCTCATGGTTTCACTTTGTAAAACAAACCAAACAATGACGTTTTCATCATCATTGGCTTTAGATACTTCTGGAGGATCGGCTTGCTCTGGTAAGTTATTTAGTGCACGTGAAATTCTATCTCGAACATCATTAGTCGCAGCATCAATATCTCGATCTAAATTAAATTCGATAGTAATACTAGAACGACCAACACGGCTATTTGAGTTAATAGCCTTAACCCCTTCAACACCACTAATTCTGTCTTCAAGTAATTGGGTTATTTTAGTCTCAACAATGGCCGCTGATGCGCCCGGATAATTAGTGCTGATATTAACAATAGGAGGATCAATATCAGGATATTCTCGTAATGGCAGCATTAAAAAAGCAACAATACCAAAGGTGATGATAAGTAAGTTTATAACGGTAGCAAAAACCGGTCTTTTAACCGATAAATCAGATAAAATCACTAGATCTTGCTCCTATTTTCAGAAATATCAGTTTCAGCTTCTTGACCACTAATACTTACAGCAGAGCCATCACGAAGTTTCAGAGCTCCTTCTACAACCACTTTTTCACCTACAACTAGACCTGATATAACTTCTACCACTCCGGGGTGACGTCGACCAATTTTTATTGCTTTACGTACAGCTTTATCTTCTTTGACAACAAAAACGTAGTGATTATTTTCTATAGGAATAATGCTGCTTTCAGGTAATTGCAGAATATTTTCTACTTGTAATAGCACGCTAATATTAAGCAACATGCCTGGACGAAGTTTGGACGCTTTATTATTGATGGAAGCGCGGACTTTAATATTACGGGTGCTTGAATCAATACGGCTATCAAGCGCAATAATTTTGCCAATAAATTCATTGTCTTGATAGGCGCTATTAAAAGCAGTCACTTGTTGACCCACATGAATATGGGTGAGTAAACGCTCAGGTAAATGAAAGTCTACCTTGATACTATTCAAGTCATCTAAGCTGGTAATAATATCACCGGCGTCAATATAGGCACCTTTACTCACCTCACGAAAACCAAGTACTCCAGCGAATGGTGCACGAATAATTAAATCATTTAACTTGCCGTTTGCACTAACAAGTTGCGCTTCAATCGCTTTAGTTTTTGCTTCTTGCTGCTCGACTAAAGACTTAGATATTGCTTTACTAGAAAGCAACTCTGTTAAACGCGTTAAATGTGCCTGTGATTCTGACAAGTTGGCATTTAGCTCGTTAACTTTTGCCAGTTCCTCTTGATTATTCAGCTTAACTAGTACAGCGTCTTTTTTTACTTTTTGACCATCGTCAAAATAAATCTCATCTACAAGATCTGAATATTTACTGGTGATAATCACTTGTTCATTGGCACGTGCTGTACCAACAGCTTCAACACTCTCAATAAATTCAGCGAGTACTACTGGCACCATTTTTACCGCAACGACACGTTTAAATTTGCTTTCTTCCTGTTTAGCTTCAGGCCACTGCAAATAAATAATTAAGGCCACTAAAATAGCAACTAAAATAAATAAAGGTAAACGGTTGGTAAAAACTGAAGTATTCGTTGGCGCTGCAGATACAGGCTTATTTGACATAAAAATTCTCTAATAGCATATTGAAAATGAGGTTAAATAATAAATTTAGCGACTATTTGCGCACAAATATTATAACCTAAAGCCATCTCAATAGCATTTAACTAACCAGTAACTTAGCCCAGAATGTTAACCACTTAACGTAAAAAAATGCATCAAATTAGGACGGCTACAATCCTAAAAAACATATTGGAAGTGTTTGCGATGAGCTTAAACCAGCTCCATAAGTAAGTAGATAATCGAGGTTAATATTGCCCTAAATATACTCCTGGATTTGCAAAGGCTTAATGTCCGAGATTGGCTAGCACTTGACCTAAAGAACAACCAGTAGCTAACGTCAGGAATGCGCACAAAGAACTAAACCGCTCCGCGGTAATGGTGTGTTTGGCAAGCACCACTCATCCCGATAACACGCCCCCTTTTTCCTAAACTAAGTATTGAGGCATGTCGCCTCACCTTAGCTTGGAGAATACCCATGAACATCAGCCCATACTTTTCAGCACCACTGCGTCAGCGTATTAACGAAGACATGATCCTACGTAAACTCGCCACTAACACACAAATTTCTTATATCCGTGGTGTTAATAAACTCTGTGAATTTTTACAACACTCACCGGAAACCACCACCCAAGAAGAGTTGCGTGAGTTCCAACTTTTCATGGTCACTCACGGTGTTTCTGGTATCACCGTCAATGCTACGCTAACCGCACTTCAGTTCTTATTCAAAATAACACTCGATAAACCTGAAGTCATCGCACGGGTTTGTCCCGTGACGGTTGCTCGTAAATTGCCTGTGGTGTTGAGTCTAGAAGAGGCTAAGCGCTTTATGTCTTGTACCATGCATCCTAAATTCAAAGCCGCGTTAGCCGTCGCTTATGGCTCGGGATTACGTGTCAGTGAAGTGGTGGCTTTAAAAGTGAGTGATATCGATAGTGAACGTATGATCCTGCGTGTTGAGCAAGGTAAAGGCAGTCGTGATCGCTATGCGCTGTTATCACCCGCTCTCGTTGATCATCTTCGGGATTGGTGGTGCTTTGCGAACCATGAAGGTCAAATGTTTGCAGGTAGTTGGTTATTTCCAGGCTTGAACCCAATCAACCACATGACGTCTCGCCACTTGAGTCGAGTGTGTAAGCAAACAGCTAAAGCGGCGGATATTGAGAAGAATGTATCAATGCACACGCTACGTCATAGTTTTGCTACGCACTTACTTGAAGCAGGTGTAGATATTCGCGTGATCCAAGTATTACTGGGGCATGCTCAACTGAATACCACGGCGCGGTATACGCAAGTGGCCACGGATTTACTCCGACAAGTTATCAGCCCCTTAGATTCATTGTCGATAAGGCATTGAGCCGCTCATGGCTCAATCAAAACTGGAAGTGGCCGATGTCTTTCGAGCACACGGCCAACATTGGCGTGAATCGCATGCAGGTCATGTCAGTTTAGAACAACTCAAAGTGATGTCGGGTATTGAACATTGTCGTAGTGAAGTGCTTGG